>BNJU01001776.1_pt1 | contig 60549 bp, 83 predicted proteins | sample 8539281 | NCBI WGS metagenome assembly BNJU01 (sample SAMD00202456, study PRJDB9452) | human saliva metagenome | isolation source: human saliva | place: Japan
TTTCAAATTTGAATAAATTATATTTTGGAGGTAAATTATGGGTGTAAAAAAATAAGGAAAGCTGTTATTCCGGCAGCAGGACTTGGAACGAGAGTTTTACCTGCGACAAAAAGCACAGCCTAAGGAAATGCTTGTAATTGTGGATAAACCGGCATTGCAGTATCTTGTGGAGGAGCTTTTAGCAGCTGGGATTGAAGAAATTTTAATTATTACTGGAAGAAATAAGGGATCAATTGAAAATCATTTTGATTATTCGTATGAATTGGAAAGAACTTTGGAAGAAAAATGGGAAAAAAAGATCTTTTGAAAGTGGTAAATCATATTTCTGAAATGTCAAATATTTATTATGTGCGTCAGAAAAAACCATTGGGATTAGGACATGCGATAAGCTGTGCTGAAGCCTTTGTGGGAGATGAGCCATTTGTTGTGCTTCTGGGAGATGACATTATTTACACAGATAAAGAAAAAAGGCAGCTTCCTGTTACGAAGCAGCTTGTGGAAAAATATAAGGAACTGCAAGGTGGAACAATTTTAGGAGTTCAGGAAGTTCCCCATAAAAATGTTTCAAAATATGGAATAATAAAGCCGTTGAAAAAAATTGATGAAAAAACAGTGGCTGTAGAAGACTTTGTTGAAAAGCCGTCTGTTGATGAAGCACCAAGTAATCTTGCTGCATTAGGACGTTATGTACTAGAGCCTGAAATTTTTTCATATTTAAAAAATACAAAACCTGGAAAAGGTGGAGAAATACAGCTGACTGATGCAATTTTGGCAATGAAAAAAATGACGGTGGGAAATTATATGCCTATAATTTTGATGGATTAAGATACGATACTGGAGATAAATTTGGAATGTTTGTTGCAAATGTTGAATTTGGACTTAGACATGAAGAATTGAAGGATAGAGTAAAAGAATATTTGAAGGGTTTAATAGAAAAAAATTATAATTTTTTTCTTTAGATTAGCTTTTAAAAAATGAATATCAAACTTAATAGAATCTAGCAAGAAATCGTAGACTTTTTTTGTAAATTAAGAGTAGTTTATTGAATTAGTAAAGATTAATTTTTTTGTATAAAAAAACAGAAATTAGTCTTTTTTTATTTTTTATATTATTTTTTTCATTTAAATAGCAGACTAATTATGAATTTATTTGCAAGAGATTAAAGCCTCTTGTTAGAAAAATTGTATTTTATTTATTGATAAGTTTTTTTACTATAAAAATTTGACAAATGTAATTGACACAAATATGTAAATTATGATAGAATTTTTTTGGAGAAATTGATTTAAAAAGGTTTTTAAAGGAAAGAGTAATGTCTGAAAAGTTAAATTTTTGTTGGAATTAGATGGAAAAAAATAATTGTATAAATTTAAAAGTAAATAGAAAAAGGAGAAATAGAAGTGAAGAAAAGAGGATTAATTATTGCAGGAATGGTTTTAATTGCGATAAATTTGTATTCGACGGGAGTTGTAGGAGAATCTCGTGAAATTGAAGGAAAAACTTATGTAGTGCCGTATTCTAGGGAAAGTAATGGGTTTCCAAAATTAGATAAGGATGGAAGACAATATAGAACAAAATTTTTGAATGAAAGAGATAAAAGTAATGAAATAATAGTTTATTCGGATTTAGATGATGCTCCAGCTAAACATTGCCGCAAGAAAAGAGGACATTCAATTTTGAGAGAGGACAGTATTACTGGAGAAATGGTAAGATTGTGTAGACTTGATACGCCAGGTGCTAGAGTGGAAGGCTCAAAAATGGAAGTGGATGAAATTCAGTATTATGTGGCAAATACCGAAAATAAATATGTTTGGAAAAAATTGATAGAAGATAAAAAGATGGATCCGTTAGATAAGATTTACAGTGACTTGCCTTATACAGCCTATGCAAAAATATACAAGACCAGAAAAAGAGACGGAAATAAAAAAAGATATTTGAAACCCAAAAAAATATTGTTCAAAAAGGAATTGAGAGATTTATTCTATCAAAAAAATTTGAAGAGCAGTATGGGAAAAAAAGTATGGAATGAGATTAGAAGAAGTGAATATTGAAAAAAAGGTAATTTTTGAAAAAAATTATTGGATTTGTGAAATTGTATAAAACTAAAAACTTTATAAATATGTAGTATAGTTTAGGTTATTTTTTTAAATTTGAATAGGAAATTGTAAATAACTTATTTAATGTATTTTTATTATTTTTTTAAATAGAACTAATTATATATAAAATATATTTATAAAGTTTATTTTATATAAATTAAATACGGTTATATAATTAGATAAGTAAAATATTAAAATTATCACATTTAACAAGGATAAAAATATAATGAAAAACAGATGTTATATTAAAAAAACTTGTAATTTTTTAATAAGATATAATATTTTTTTAGAAAAAAATTTTTAATTAAATAAGATTGAAAAAAATTAATAATTCGTTAATATTTGCTTTTTAAAAAAATTATTAATAAAAAAAGGAATGGTTAAAAAAATTAATGTAATAAGTTGAAATTAAAATAAAGAATGAATTTGAAGATTTTTGAATTGAGAATTTTTAATTTTGATAATATGTTAGTACAATAAATAAGGAGAAAATATGAAGAAAAAAAGTGAAAAAAATAAAAATTTCAAAAAAATGATTGGTAAAATGGCTGGAGTAGCAACTTTTGCAACAGGTGTAATTACTGGAGAAACAACGGTTGTAAAAAAATGCAAGTGCAGCACAAAAGATGAATTCAACAAATGAAATATCTATTTCAAAAAGATGTAAAAACAAAAATTTATAAATTAGTATAATAGCTCAAAATTATCAAGAAAATTCAGCAGTGACAAGTGGAAAATTAGTAACAGGAAAAGCTGAAATAGAAACAAATGATGAAACGGGAATTGATAATATAGCGCTTTATATAAAGGACAATATTGATAGCATTTTTGGAAGTGCAAAAAATGGAGAAACAAAAGTTGCTAGTGTAGCGATGGAGACAAAAACTGGAAATTTAGGATTACATTCAACAAAAATCGGATTTCAAGCATTGACAAAAGGAGAAAATGCAGTAGCAATTGGTACAAGGGCACAGGCAAATGCTAAAGATACAATTTCGATAGGGACAGGAAATATTGTGACTGGACAAGGATCAATAGCAATTGGAGATCCTACAATTATTACTGGGTCACGTACATCTTCATTAGGAAATGATAATGGAACTATCGCTTCAAATGAGTCAGGAATAGTTGGTAATGATAATATTTTAACCGGTTCTTCGGGAATTCATGTGATAGGAAATAAAAATACTGCAGGTGGAAAAAATGCACTAATTTTTGGTAATAATGCTATTGTAAGTGCTGATAATGGTGTAGCAATCGGTGAAAGTTCACATTCAAATACTCAAAGAGCCATCGCAATTGGTAATAATGCAGTATCTGGAAATGCTGTAACAGGTGGTACAGGAAGTGAAGTAGATACAATAGCAATTGGAACTAATTCTCAATCATTGGGAAATTCAGGAGTTGCTATGGGTAAAGGATCAACAGCTTTTACAAAAAATTCAGTGGCAATTGGTACAGGAAGTATTGGTGGTTCAACAGGACTTGGATCAAGTGCGGTGGCAATTGGAGATGGAGCTAGTGCAAAAGGTGGAAATGGAATTGCATTGGGTACTGGAGCTAGTGCAAATAATATAAAAAATATTGCAATTGGATATCAAACCGAAACAGGATCTACTCAAGTGGTAGGTGGGAATACTGATATTCAAAATGTTTCAATAGGAACTAAAACAGGACAAAGAATGTCAGGTCAAAATAATGTTTTTTTTGGAACTGAAGCTGGTAATAAAAGCAGTGGAAATGGTAATCTAGCTTTTGGTTTAAGAGCAGGAAATAAGGTAAATGGACATACGAATACAGCGATAGGAATGGATTCGGGACTTAATGTTACTGGATTGTCTAACACAGCAATAGGATTAAATGCCGGACAAAATGTAACTGCAAATGGAGGTGGAAGTAATGTAGCCATAGGAACAAATGCTGGTCAAAATGTAACAACAACAAGTTCAGGTGGTGGAGATAACATTGCTATAGGAACAAATGCTGGAAGAAATGTAACATCATCTATAGGACATAATACAGCCGTAGGACATAGTGCTGGTCAAAATATAATTGGGACTAATAACGTTGCATTTGGGTCAGGTTCAGGACAAAATGTAATTGGTGACAACAATACATCTATGGGGATTAATGCAGGAATTGGAGTAAAAAGCAGCAGTAATGTATCAATAGGATCAGATTCAGGACAGAATACTGATGGAGTAGGTAATACAGCCATAGGATATCAAGCAGGACAAAAAGTGAATGGTGGACATAATATTTCTATGGGATATCAATCTGCTAAAGGTTTAAATGGAGGTTCTAATGCTGTAATAGGATTTCAGGCAGGTATAGGAGTAGAAGGAAGCAATAATATTATATTAGGAACAAATGCAACTAGTAAATCAATTATACCTGGAAATCTGAAAGTACAGAATGTTGTAAGTCTTGGTACAAATTCAAAGCAACTACAGATAATTCTGTGTCTATTGGTGCATATTCTGAAGCAAAAGGAAGAGCAGCGATAGCAATTGGTCAAAATTCAAATGCAAGTAAAGATAATTCGATGGCTATTGGAAATAGAACATCAGTTAATGCAGTGAAAGATGTTGCAATTGGTTCAGATTCTTCTACATCAGCAACAACAGGTGTTTCAAAAGCGACAATAACAGTACCTGGAACTGGAAAGAGCATTACTTATGGAACTTTTGCAGGAAGTAATCCTGATGCTGCATTTTCAGTTGGATCGGCTGGAAGAGAAAGACAAATTCAAAATGTTGCAGCGGGACGAATTTCATCAACAAGCACAGATGCAATTAATGGTTCGCAATTGTATGCAGTAGCAAATGAACTTGGGAAAACTTGGAAGGCAAATGCTGGAGGGAATTTAAGTGGATCAACGACATCTACACAGGTTATGCCTGGAGATGAAGTTCAATTTGTTGCTGGGAAAAATTTGGAAGTGAAGCAAGATTTGGCGACAGATTCACAAAAATATACATATTCATTGAAAAAAGACGTGGATTTAGGGTCAACTGGAAGCTTAAAAGCAGGGCCTGTGACAATAAATAATAATGGGATTGATGCTGGAAGTAAAAAAATAACAAATGTCGCTCCTGGAACAGCTGATACAGATGCAGCAAATGTGAGCCAAGTAAAAGCGGCAAAGACAGAAGTAAAGTCACCAGATAGTTCGATAAATGTGACTACTGATAATACATCATCAGACGGACATACAATTTACAATGTTACAATAGATAAGTCAGGAAAAGTAGCAACAGGAGATACTAAATTAGTGACGGGAGATACTGTAAATACGGCAATAAATAATGCAAAAACAGATTTGATTAATAATAATCCTTTAAAATTTGGAGGAGATAGTGGAACTGCTGTAACTAGAAAATTGGGAGAACAGCTGGATATAAAAGGTGGAGCGACAGGAGCGACAACATCAGGGAATATTGCAGTTATAGCAGATGGAAATAATACTTTAAATATTCAATTAGCAAAAAATTTAACTGGATTGGATAGTATTACAACAAATGGTGGAAATACAGTAATTAATAACAATGGAATTACAACACCGAAAGTTACAATAAATAATGCGCCAACAGCAGGAACGGATGCAACAAATAAAGATTATGTTGATAGTACGAAAACAAAAGTGATATCGAATGATAGTTCAGTGGTAGTAAATAAAACGACAAACGGAAATCAAGATGTCTATGATTTGTCAGTAGATGTAACAAAACTGGATGCAGCGAACAAAAGTTTAAGCAATATTAATAACACAGGAAATAGCGTAATAAGTGATATTGCAAGAAAATCAATAAATGTAGTTGCAGGAACGAATGTAAAAGATATAGTTAAAAGTGATGTTCAAAATTTAGACGGGACAACAACGACTACGTATAAAATAAATGCAAATGGATCGAAAGTTATAGCAGGGGATGGAGTGATGGTAGCAACAGGAGTACCAGGTTCAGACAATATTACGGATTATACAGTATCAGTAAAAAATACTACATTGTCAACGACAGGAACAACAGTAACTGCAGGAGATAATAATAGCTATGCAAAGGCAGGAGATGTAGCATTAGCAATAACAAAAGCAGCGACTACAGCAAAGACAGAACTTCAGAATGGAACAAATACGAATGTGACAAGTCATCAAGGGGCTGCTGGCCAAACTATTTATCAAGTAAATGCAGATAAATCAGAAGTTGCGGTAACAGGAACAGGATTAAGTTTGGACTCAAAAATTACTACAGATTCAAATGGAACAAAAACAACAAAATATACATTAGGACTTGATACTACACAATTGACGACAACAGGTGGGAAAGTAAATACACCAACAGCTCCAGGAAAAGTAGTAACAGCCGGGGATATAGCGACTGCAATAAATAATGCAGGATGGAATGTAGTAGCAGGAAATACTGGAACAGGGACAACATCTGGAAGTGTATCAAATAAATTGATAACGCCAGGAGAAATAGTGAAATTGCAGGCTGGGGATAACTTGAATGTGGATCAGTCAGGAGGGACATTTACATATAGCTTGAAAAAGGATATTTCGCTTGATAGTGTGACAACAGGAGATACTAAAGTTGCTAATAGTGGAATTACAATTGGAGCTGGATCGAATCAGGTATCATTGACAAATAATGGATTAAATAACGGTGGAAATAGAATAACAAATGTAGCGGCAGGAACATTTAATACTGATGCAGTAAATTATGGACAGTTAAAAGATTCGAGAACGAAGGTGACATCGAATGATAGTTCAGTTGTAGTAAATAAATCAACTAATGGAGATCAAAATATTTATGATTTGTCAGTAGATACGTCAAAATTGGATGCGGCAAATAAGAGTTTGAGTAACATTAATAATGATGGGAATAAAGTAATTAGTGATATTGCAAGAAAATCAGTAAATGTAGTTGCAGGTACGAATGTGAAAGATGTGGTTAAAAGTGATGTTTTAAATTCAGACGGAACCACGACAACCACATATAAAATAAATGTTAATGGAGCAAAAGTTGTAGCAGGGGATGGAATAGATGTAAAAGTGGCAGCACCAGATGCAAATAATATAACAGATTATACAGTATCAATAAAAAATACTACATTGTCAACGACGGGAACAACAGTAACTGCAGGAGATAATAATAGTTATGCAAAGGCAGGAGATGTAGCATTAGCAATAACAAAAGCAGCGACTGCGGCGAGAACAACAGTATCTTCAACCGATAATTCAGTGACAATAAATAAAACGATGAAATCAGATGGACATTTTGATTATGACTTATCATTAGATACAAGTAAAATATCTTCAAATGTAAATCTGACGTACAAAGCAAACGGGGGAACTAGTCAAACAACAACACTGGCAAATGGATTGGATTTCAAAGATGGAGATAATACAAAGGTGACTGTTGGAGCAAATGGAGAAGTTAAATACAGCTTGAATCCGACAATTACTGGAATTAATAGTATTACGACAAATGGTGGAGGAACTATAATAAATAATGGAGGAATTACAACACCAACATTGACATTGACGAACTCAACACCACTAATTTCTTCGGCAGGAGGAAAAGTCACTGTGCCAACCGGAAATGAAAATCAAGCAGTAACAGCACAAACAGTTGCAAATGCGATAAATAATTCAGGGTGGAATGTAGTAGCAGGAAATACAGGAACAGGAACAACATCTGGAAGTGTATCAAATAAATTGATAACACCAGGAGAAATAGTGAAATTGCAGGCTGGGGATAACTTGAATGTGGATCAGTCAGGTGGGACATTTACATATAGCTTGAAAAAGGATATTTCGCTTGATAGTGTGACAACAGGAGATACTAAAGTTGCTAATAGTGGAATTACAATTGGAGCTGGATCGAATCAGGTATCATTGACAAATAATGGATTAAATAACGGTGGAAATAGAATAATAAATGTAGCAGCAGGAACAAATAAAACTGATGCAGTTAATGTTGGTCAATTGAATGCGGCAAAAACAGAGCTTGAAAATGGAACAAATACGACTGTGTCTAATAGAATAGGAGCAAATGGACAGACAATTTATAAAGTTAATACGGACTTTTCATCAATAGCAGATGCAATTGGAGGAAATACAAAATTTGAACCGACAACAGGCAAGATAGATACAAGTTCAGCTGATATAGGAGGAACAGGTAAAAATAATGTTAGTAATGCAGTTGCAGCAGCAAGGACAACAGTTTCTTCAAATGATAATTCAGTGACAATAAATAAAAACAACAGCTTCAGATGGACATTTTTAATTATGATTTAAAGATAGATACAAGTTCAATATCAGCAGGAACAAACTTGGCATATAAAGCTAATGGATCAAATAATCAAGTTACTACATTGTCAAACGGATTGGATTTTAAAAAAATGGAGATAATACGATAACAACAGTTGGAGCAAATGGAGAAGTAAAATATAGTGTGAATCCAACAATGACAGGAATTAATAGTATTACAACAGCTGGTAGAGGAACAACAATAAATAATAATGGAATAGAAATTACAGGTGGACCAAGTGTAACATCGTCAGGAATTGATGCTGGAGGGAAAAAAGTTACGAATATTGCTGAAGGTGATATAAGTCCAACAAGTAACGACGCAGTAACAGGACGACAAGTTTACAATGCTATAAGTGCTGGTGCTGCTGACAAAGCGACAAGAGCAGAACTGGCAGGAGTAAATAATAACTTGACAGCTGGAATTGCAGGAGTTGCGGCGATGGCTAATTTACCGCAAATCAACGACTCGGCTTCAAATAGATTTAATATAGCAGTGGCTGGAGGAGCATATAAAAATGGTAGAGCTATGGCTTTAGGATTTAGTGGAGTTTCTGATGGCGGAAGATTTGTTTACAGAGCTAGTGCAAGTTTGAACAATAAACGAGATGTGGCGGTAGGTTTAGGAGTTGGGTATCAATTTGGTAAAAGAGATGTTATGCCGAATGAACTTGACAGAATGAAATCTATGGTTGCACTTATTGAAGAGCAGAAAGATAGCTACAGTCGACAATTGAAACAGCAACTTGAGCAAGAATCTAGGAAAAATCAGGAAAATTCAGAACTTATTAGACAATTAATGCAAGAAGTTCAAGAGTTGAAGAGCAAGAGCAATGTGAGTAATAGAAGCAATAGAAGTTAGATTTATATTGCAGATAAAAAAATTAAACTAAAAAAATATAGAAATAATTATAACTATAAAATTATTTATGATGACTGACAGCGAGGGATTAATCCCTTGTTCAAAAAGATTATTTATATCTTAATTGTATTTTTAGTAGATTTCTTTAAATTAAAAATAGATTAAGATAGGAGAATAAAAATTAGTCATCATATTTTTTTAGTACCAAAAAAATTTTATAAATCTAATATTTATTATCGGACGTTATATATAATATAATAATATAATATATTACAATCAATAAAGAAAAATTTGTAACTAATCAATCGAGTGTAAAAAAATTTTTTTGTGTAAACAGAATAGCAAAGTATTGAATTTACTGAATTCATCTGATTTACACAAAATTATAGACATTCTCAATCAATCTCGATAAATCTGATTAAATTTCTTTTTTTATAAGATACTATTTATTTTTAAAGTTAAAACTCATATACTTATAAAAAAATCCCTAAATATCAGGGATTTTTTTAAAAGTTTGTTACATATCTGTTGCTTGCGGATTTTAATTTATCTTCTCTATCTCGGCTCTTATTTTTTTCAATATTTGTATGGATGTATTTTCTAGTCATGTTAATATTAGTATGCCCTATTATTTCAGTTATTGCGCCTTCATTGTTTGAGACACCACTAATCAGTGTAGCAAAAAGTGTGCCTTGTGTCATGTATGGTATGCTCCATTCCCAAAAGTTCCATAATCCTTATAAATTCAAATCTTCTAAAAATTAGAGTACTTATAATAATTTGTTCCTCTTCTGTTCGGTACAAGATATTCTGTTTTATTGTTCATTCTTTTTTTATAATTAATGGAAGTATTTTTAGGATGTATTGGAATGATACGATTTTTTTCCGGCTTCAGTCTTGCTTCCGCCAGTGATTATATTTTGTCTCAAATCAATGCTCATTTTTTTAGTTTTAACAGTTCATTTATCCTCATTCCTGTGTAAATTAGAATCAGTATTGTGTCAATATAGTCGATTCTATCTACATTCGACCATAGTAATGCTATTTCTTCATCTGTGAACACTTTTCGCTCTATTTTTAACTTTGTGTTTTTGGTAATTTTATAAATTGACTGTAATCTTTGATTATTATATCCATCTCCATAGCCTCTTTAAAAAAAGCATTCCTATAAAAGATTTTTATAAGTTTTAAACTTCCAGTTGACAAATGACTTAGACTGTTTATGAAATTCTGGAGTTCTAATGTCCTTAAATCTTTCATTTTTTTGTTGTACAAGGGTTTTAGATATTTGTGCCAAAAATTTGTACGTTTTTAAAGTTGATTCTGTAATTGTATCTTTTTTTGTTTTTTTCATAAATCTATCTAAAAACTTCCTTGAGAGTAATGCTATTCAAATTTATATTATATGGATTGTCATTAAAAATCCACTAAAAGCTTTTCATAGCTTCGGTTCGCGTCCTGTAGTACCCTAACACTTTCATTAATTGTTTACCGTTTACATCGAAACCAGTTGTAATTCTAACCATATAAGGTCTTCTTCTTTTTCCCGCTTAATTTTTGATATGCTGCCATACCCATTCGGATTTCTCATAAAAAAATCACACTCCTTGTATTGAATTTTTAAGGTTTGTGTGATATACTTTTACTGGTGTTTGTGAGTATATCACATTGCTTAGTCCCCTATTGCCGTAGGGGCTATTTTTTTATCTACCTCGTTTTTTTATCTGAATTATCTTCGGTTTTTCTTATATTTACCAATTTTTTTCACATCAAGTATGAAATAAAAAAATCTTTACCTTTATATTTAATATGGGAATATTTTTATTCCAATCTCTGAAGTAGTGAGATTATTACCAATCGAAATTTTTATTGGAGACAGAAATATTGTTATTAGGATATGGTTTTTATGATTTTTTTATAAAATCTTTAAATTTAGATATATCTTTATTATTTAGTTTTTCTAACAATGCATTGATTGTTTTTTTAGGATCATATTCAAAAAAAGCAAATAACACTGCTAAGCTCTTTTTTTACATTCTTTTTTTATTTCTTTTTAGTAAATTTTTCATTCTCTCTAATATTATTATTTATATATAAATTCATATTCATACTTCCTTTCTATTTAATAATTTAAATATCTATATCACAAATACCTAATCAAATCATTCAACATTTTCTATTCCTCCTGAAATTTTTTTATATTATTAACCTCAATATTAGTTTTATCCGCCCATTTTTATTTAATATAATCTTTTCCTTCAAAAAAATTAAATGATTGATTTTTTTCCGTTTTGGCATCAAATTCAACGATAAATTTATTTCTTAGCATTGCTCCAAATGAATTTTTGAGAATCAACATAACCTGTTACAGAAACAACTCCTCTAACTTTGCTAAAAACCCCATTCAGAGAAAGGAGCAAATTTAGCAGTAGATGGAGATTTTTAAAATTGATTTTATAGCTCCTTCTGCGGAAACTTTATAATTTACCTGTTCTTTTTCCAGTTACAACCCAATCAGTAATTTTTTTCCTGTCACCTCTCCATTTTTTTACATATTCAATGTTATCAAATTTCAAAGAAGAGACTTTTTTTATCCTTGTCAACATGTATGATTATACCTGTGTTGGTAAAAATCAGTTTTTGCTCTATAACCTTTTTGACCATTTTCATCTAATGATTCGTCTTTTTTTCCAAAGTATAATCTTTTACACCTGCCAAAGATAATGTATTCTCAATGTTTTTACCGATGATTTCTTCGCTTTTATCCCCAAATATATTATTTAGTGTCCCTGATAATAAAACATACAACTAAAAATAAACCACCATCGTTTATAAATAGGCTTTTTTGCCTTTGCTTTTCCAGTATCATTTTTTTCCATTGTTAAATCACGCTCCTATATCACAAATATCTAGTCAAGTCAATCAACATTTTTCTATTTTCATCATTTACCAAGTCATTTGGAATCAAGTTCCCAAACACTAGCGCTGCTGCGAAGTAATTTGCTTCATTTTCCAGTTTTTCTGTCCCAAACAGGTAGTTTTCTTTCATGAATACTACGCTTTCAAAGTTCTGGAATGAATGTCCCAGTTCGTGTGAACAGATTATCCGCCTAGTCAGTTCATCATGGCTTGAGTTGATTATGATACATTTTTCTTTGTTTACTTCGCAGTACATCCCAAAAAAGGATTTGAAGTTGTATTCGTAAATGACTTTTATATTTAACAAATTGCACAGCTCGAACGGATCATTAGTTCCGTATTTTGCTATCAATCCTATTGCAATTCTTTTAAACCTGTCCCTGCTCCTCAATCTGCCCACAATGCTACTCCTTTTCTTTGTTCTTTCGTTGTTTTAGCAAAATATCTATAACCAAATTCTTGAAAACTGCCATGTCGTGGTCATCATCTTCAATACCATTGAAAAATAAAAGTTTATTTGTCTGAGTCACTTTTTCAAATTCCGCAAGTTCTTCAGCTGTCAATACGCTTGTGTCAACAACTGGTGGTGTTTCGGGTTTGGGACTGTTTTTAGTCAAATTTAATGGTCTTCTATCATCAGTCAAACCTACCAGATAATTTAAATCAACATTAAAAATATTTAGCATATGCAGCCACAAATTTGCTACTTGGTTCTGATAAGTTATTTTTCCCATCGAGACATCATACTTTTTTAGTGATATTTAATCCGAATTTGGAATTAAGTTTATCAGTAAGAGCATCCATAGATAATTGTTTATCTATTCGTAATTGTTTTAATTTATCTCCAGTATTCATATCTGTTTCCTTTTCTATATGGATTTATTTTTATAATATATTATACCCCATTTGTTCTAAAAAAACAACATTTTTTTAAAAAAAACAGAAAAAAAGTTGTTGACAAAGGAACAAAAAAATATTATAATGGATTTGTTCCTAATAAAGAACAGAAGGAGGTGACTTAATGAGTAATATAAAATATTTAGAATTAAAAAAATTCTTTTTTTAAGCAAAAAAATATTAAACAGTACGAAATTGCTGATTTATTAGGTATTGATAGGAGTACGTTTAACAGTAAATTGAACTCAAATAGTGCAGATTTTACTTTATCAGAAGTTAGAATATTGTGCAAAAAAGTTTAATTTAGATGCTAATAAGTATTTTTTTATTTGACTTTTCTGTTCCTAATAAAGAACAAAAATTAAAAAAGATGAGTATGACAAACATCTAAAAAAATGTTGGATGGAATGAGCAATTTGAATGAAGGAGGTAAGAAAACAAAGAATATGAAAAAAATTAAAAAACTATGGATAAAGATTATATCCATAGTCAGTGAATTTTAGCTAATATACTGCTTTTTTTCACACACCAGTAAAATTTAAAAGATTTGTTTTTATGAACTTTTATAAAATTGTAATAGCAAGTATATTAATCATTTTAGGAATTATAATGTATTTTTATTTTTAAAATTCCTAGTATAAATCCGAATAAGCGAGAGTGATTGAATGGTAAAACAGATTTTAATTTGTTTGGGATATTTAATGACATTTATTATTTATCTTAAATATGAGAAGAATATAAAAAAAGGCAATATATAAAATACTACCTTTTTTTGATATTTTACTGGTTGGTTGGATCTTTATTTAAAATAATAATAGAAGTTAGTTTTAGGTAAAATTATTTCTTATTTTTCATAATGAATAAAGAACCGATAATACTAATAACCGAACTGAAAACAATTGAAAAAGTGTTATCTGCTAATTTTTTTCAGCAAGAATTTCTGGTTTTTGAAATTTTTGATAATTCTTTTTATATGGTCTGCCATATATAATAAAGAGTTTAAGTAAGAATTCCATAAAAAGGAATTAAAGCAGGCAATATATAAATTAAAGGAGCAAATCTCAAAATAAGGTATGAGATAAATGCTAATTTAACAGCAACTGAATCAGGAACTTTTAAACTTTTTGAATTTATCAATGTATTCATCAACCTTTGTTTTAGGAATACAAATTGGTACATTCTCAATAGTAATTTCAAACTCATTATTTTTTTACTGGTTTCATAAGCTGAAATTATTGAGTTTAGAGCTTCATTTAATCCGTTGTAATTAGGAATTAAGTTGTCATACATTTGGAACTGTTTAGCTGCAGAAGCCAAGTTTTTGGATTACCTGGGTATCAAGTTGTTTTTGTTGCTGAACTGCTAATTGAATATGGGTTATATTTTTCCTTGGATAAAAAGTTTTGATACATTTTATTTATTCTCTTAGCGTGTTCAAGTTGTAGAATCAATTCTTTTGGAATTTTTTTGGAAACAAAATAACACCTCCTTTCGTGTAAAAAAATTGTTTTTGGCGAATAATATTATAACACAAAAAAATGGAGATGTAAATAAATATAAAATAAGAAAGTGAGAGTGATTTAAAAATATGGAATTAATCAAAGTAAGCGTAGAAAATGTAAACGGAGTATTAGTAACAACAAGTAATAGAGTAGCTGAAGAATTGGGAGTTAATCACAAGGATTTATTAGAGAAAATAGATGGTTATGTGAGCAAATTTAATTCGGCGGAACTTTCCGCTCAATTCTATATACCTAGTAATTATAGGTCTTTGAACGGTAGAACAGTAAGAAACTACTTAGTCACAGAAAAGGGTATAGCACAATTAATTGGAGGATATAACGCTTCAGTACCAAACGCATTTTTATTGAATGTGGCATATATTAACGAATTTGAAAGAATGAAAAAGGCTTTGAAGAAACCAATGTCTATTCCTGAACAGCTGTTAATGAATGCACAATGGATGGTAGAGGCGGAAAATAGAATGAATAACATTGAAAATGATGTTGCTCAAACCAACCATAGCATAGGAAACATGAAAAAGGACATAACAAGAATAGAGCATAACGAGAGAAGAACTGTAACAAGCAACCATTTGACAGTAATCGCTTATGCAAACATGAAAGGAATCAAGCCTAACACTTATAATTCAAGTGTCATGGGAAGAAATGCTACTAAGGTATGCAGAACTAGAGGACTGCTTACAGGTACGGTTGTGGATAGCAAATATGGGCTTATTAATACATATCCTTTGGAAGTTCTGGATGAAATATTTTTTGGGTAGAAGGAGAGTAATAAGTTATGCAGCGCCATAAATATACATACTGGACAACAGAAGAACTTCAGACATTAAGAATTTTAAGATTTGTGGAAGGTCTCCCGTACAACGAGATAGGTATTGCATTAAATAGAAATTGGCAATCCTGTTGCAATGCAGTTCATAAGTATTTCAAAAAAGAACTTGAAGATTATAAAAACAAGAAAAAAATGTAAAGAAGAACTTATTTATGAATTGGCAGAAAAAAAGGAATTAAAAGAGCGGCTATTGCTAAAAAGATTGGGAATAAAAATACCAGCGGTAGATTATGCCATTCATATTAAAAAAATCGTTTAAGGGCTAAGTAATGACAACAAACACCAAAAAAGATTAAGGGACGGCAATCCCGGAAAGGAAAAACTATGGAAAATTTGGAATCTTGGATAAATAAACAGGCTTCAAAATTGCAGTTGTCAATTAAAGAAACAGCGGAATTTATCGGAAAAGGTCAGCAGTATGTAAGAATGGGACTACAGACAAGAAGACTTAAGTTTGGCTCTGCAGTTCAGACTAGAGAGCCGACTAGAACTAAACCCCGTGGAGTTTGGGATTATGACATCCAGCGAATACAGGTTGAAAGATATGTCGGCATGAGCTACAAAAAATTTTTGGAGTTAAAATATGTAAATTAAAGAAGGTGATGAAAAGTGAAAAAAAGAAACTGGGCATACTGGGGAATATTATGGGTTGCAGTTATGCTGAACAACACAAAAGATTTTAAAGATGGGAATTTTGGAGTAATAATAACAACTATTGCCCTATACGCTGTCATAGGATTAAGAATTTACAGCTTTGTAAACAGTAAAGAGTACAAGAGCTGGGGTGGAAAGGATTAGGAATGAAAATGTTGACAACAAGAGATCTGATAAAGATATTATTTCTGGCAGTCACAACGATTATAGTACAATTAGAAGTTATTAGAGAGAATGGCTACTGGATTGCTGGAGGGAATTTAGCCTTTCCCATATTATTGACAATAATACTTTGGTGGCCGTCATTCTTTAAAAAGATGTAAAAATGGAGAACAGTTATGAAAATAAAGAGAAAATTAAAAAAACAAGAGGAAAAGCGAGTGCTTGTATCGAAGGCAAAGGATTACACAAAATTCTCAACGGATGAAAAACGAAAAAGGCAAAAGGTATTCTCGATGATGGGATTATCAAATTTATGCAAGCACTACAGAAATTATTTTAACATTCCTGGAATTACAGATGGTAATCTCCTAAGAGGTGATACCAAAATACCAAAATTGAACGAAGAAAATACATTGTGGTGCACCTTTGGACTTGAGGACATCATACAGAGAAGTTTTAGGAGTATAACAAGGCTCGTAAAAGAGTTCGACTATGAAGAGCTGCAGAATCCTAATCAACGTAAGATACAAGACTTTAAAAATGAATTTGTAGTTGCGGAGTTTTCTAAAATGTATCAGTGGGAACTCGGAGATATAAAAACTAAGTTTAGCAGATACCTGAAAACTAGGTATAAAGATACTGAAACTGCAACAAAACAGATACTTGTGATATTTGCATATTACAACATTTTTTTAAGAGATTTGTACAGGTAAAACTAAAAGATTTTGACAAGAAAAAAATAGAATGTATATTAAAACATTTATTACAAAAAAACGGACAAGAAATTTGAGGAAATAAAAGAAGTAATTATAGAAGGTGGGGAAGCCGACTTTGAACAGGATGCTATAACTTTATTAGCATTTGAAGAGGCTGGACTTGAAATTGCCTGGGTTGGATGTAAAAGAAAAGAGGCTATGAAAATAAAAAAATAGCCAGCGACTGTCTAACACTGGCTAAAAACAGGATGAGTGCTTGTCTTAACTCATCTTAATTATAGCAAATTTAGACAATTAAATCAATACTTTGGAGAGAAGAAACTCCATAAAAAACTTGGCTGGCATTATACTTCCTAAATATTTATTAATAATGCAATTGTCATTTTTACTGATGTCAGCCTATTAAATCAATGAAAGGATAGAAAAAAATGGAAGATAAACTAAAAAGCGACAGTAAAAACTTGGAAACTTCTGGAAGCTGTTAAAATTGCAGAAAATTTTTGCAGAAAAAAAAGAAGTTAGGAAAAAGAATATTTGAAAGGGATATTTATAGAAGCGGATGAAAAGAAAAGTGTTTTAACATTAAGAGCTTCGGATTCGGAAAAATCTGTAAGGATTGAAATTGCAGGAGAAATATCTGGCGGTGGAAAAGCTCTAGTTCCCTGTAAAATTTTTAAGGATCTGGTAAAAGGAATCTCCAGCAATGATGTTACAATCGCAGTTGAAAAGGATAAAATAATTGTCCAGACAAATGATTCTAAGGGAGAAATTTCATTGATAACAGGAAGCACTTTTCCTGACTTTGAAAGTGTAAAAGTGCCAGAATATTATTCGTTTCAGAAGGAAGACTTGAAAAATCTTTTTGAGAATGTAATGTTTTCTGCTTCCACAAATGTTGAAAACTTTGCTGTAAATTGTGTGAGACTCGATTTAGATAGAGAATATTTAAAGGCTATTGGGACTGATACCTACCGTTTGGCCTATGCAAGAGTTCAATTAAATCCTAGCCCAAATAAGCCTGAAGATTTTGGTGTGAGCATACCTCTGGAAACCGTTAAAGGACTTTTAAAAGTTATGAAATCTAAATTAGGTGCGCCTGATGAAATGACAGCGGTTTCTATAGGAAAAAATGAAATATCGTTTAAATTTGTAGGAATAGAAGTTGTATCCAGGTTAGTTGACCTTGTTTTCCCAGATTACAAAACTATAATATCTAGCTTGGATAAAGATAGAACAACGGTAGTCTTAGGCACTAAAAATTTTGTACCCGCACTTAAACGTGCTTATTCTGTGGCTAAAAATTCTCTTGAATATAGAAATGGAGCGGTATTTAACTTCACACAGAACAAATTGTTAATAAAATCAAATGACGGACATTCAGAATTTAAAGAAGAGCTGGCAACAATTCAGAATGGCAATGATTTAAAAATAGCATTAGAAGTGAAATACCTTCTGGATTTTATTAAAAAAATCAAGGACAAGACAGTAGTGATGAAAATGCTCAATAATAAGAGCGCGGTACTTGTTAAAGGTGGCACTAGTGATGACTGGCTTTATTTAATGATGCCTTTGGCGTTAAGAGATTAGGAGGAATATATAAATTATATAAAATTTCAGAAAGGATAGATTAATTATGGAAATAAAGTTAATAATCGAAATTGAAGAAGGCAGCAGACCTGTGATTGAAAAATTTTTTTCAAAGGCGATAATGTCGCTGGGAAATAATAATACAATGAAAGGTGAAGCTGTTATTGAAAAAATAACAAGCGAGATTCAAGGAAGAAAAAGTTTAGGAGTGAACATAAAAAGCGGATCCTGTTAAGGATGAAAAATTAAAGGAATCAAAAGAAGAAAAGGTTGAACTTCCAAAAGCTGCTGCACCAAAATTGACGCTTGAGCAGTTAAGAGCCGGATGTGTCGAAGGTTCTGGGCTTGGGAAAGGTATGGAGATTAAAAAGCTGCTTAATGAAAAATATGAAGTTAAAAAACTTGATGCGTTATCTGATGAAAGATATTTAGATTTTGCTAACGATTTAAGAGAACTGGGGGTAAGAATATAATGGCCATAAATCATTCCGAAAGAGGACACGCTTTGCTTAGTGCAAGTGGGGCTAAAAGATGGATGAAGTGTCCGCCAAGTGCGAGAATGGAAGATATGTTTGAAGATGTAACATCCAATTATGCAAGAGAAGGAACATTGGCACATGAACTGTCAGAGCTTAAGCTTAGAAAATATCTAAGCCCGTTAGGAATCAAAAAATATAACAGTGAACTAAAAAAGATAAAATCAGATGATTTGTATAAAAATGAAATGGACGGATTCACAGAATTTTATGTTGACCACATAAAAGAATTATTGATGAAGTTCAACGGAAATCCGATAAGTACTACGGTAGTAGAAAAGAAAGTGAACTTTAGCGAATATGTGCCAGATGGATTCGGAACTGCAGATTTCATATCCATTGATACAGGGAAAAAAGTTTTATATATCAGGGATTTAAAATATGGAAAAGGAGTTCCAGTATTCGCTGAAAGCAACCCGCAATTAATGCTTTATGCACTTGGAGCTTACTTAGAATATTCACTTTATTTTGACATAGACCTCATAGATATGGGAATCGTGCAGCCAAGATTGGATAGCGTCAGCACTTTTCAAATTAGTTCTAAAGAATTGATGGACTGGGCGGAAAATGAAGTAAAACCAGCCGCACAAAAAGCTTACGAAGGTGATGGAGAATTTACTCCGGGGGAATGCACTTTTTGCAGGGCTAAAGCTTTGTGCAAGGCAAGAGCTGAGAAAAATATGGAACTTGAAACTGAAATGAAGTTAAAAGGAAATATTTTGACAAATGAAGAACTGGGGGAAATCCTAAAAAAGGCCCAAGACTTAGCCAAATGGGTTAAAGATATAGAAAATCAAAGTTTGACAAAGTTATTAAATGGCGAAGAGATTCCTGGATGGAAAGTTGTGGAAGGAAGGTCAATTAGGCAAATTAAAGACTCGGATAAATTAGTGGAAGCACTTAAGGAAAATGATGTTGAAGAGGCTTTACTGTTTGAAAAAGGCTGCTGCCGCTGACACAGCTTGAGGGGATTGTGGGTAAAAAGATTTGGGGGAGATCGCAGGGAGATTTGATTATTAAGCCAAAGGGAAAGCCAACTTTGGTAGTTGAATCGGATAAAAGAAAAAAATATGAGAAAGATGTAATTGATGCATCAGATGAATTTAAAAAAATAGAAGAATAGAGAGGATGATATTTTATGGCAGATACAAGAATAGTAGTAAGAGGAAGATTGAGTTATGTTCATTTATTTAAACCACATGCGGCGGTTCAAGGACAAGAGGAAATATAGCACAACGATTTTAATTGATAAGAGAGATACAAAAACAAAACTGAAAATAGATGCGGCGATAAAAGCGGCGGAAGAATATGGAATTTCAGACAGATGGGGAGGAGTCAGACCAATTAAAATAAATTCTCCATTAAAAGATGGCGATGGGAAAAAAGAAGACGGAACACCTTATGGGGATGAATGCAAAGGGTGCTGGGTTATTAATGCATCAGCAAAAGTGGATTACCCGCCACAAGTAGTAAATGCTAAAGTGGAGCCTATTATGGATCAAAGCGAAATTTATAGCGGAATTTATGCCAATGTTTCAATTAACTTTTACCCTTATGCATACATGAATAAAAGAGGTATCGGAGTTGGATTAGGGAATGTACAAAAGATAAAAGATGGCGAAAGTTTAGCCGGAGGAAGAAATGCTCAGCAGGATTTCCAGGTCGTCGAAGATGACGATATGCCTTGGTAAAAAAGTGTTACGCATAAAAGATTAAAATAGATAAAAACAGAAAGAAGGATAAAAAAAATATGGATGTATTAAATATAGACATTGAAACTTACAGCAGTATAGACATTGGAAAATCAGGTTTATACAAATACGCTCAAAGCAATGATTTTGAAATCCTTCTTTTTGCTTACTCACTGAACAGCTCGGAAGTAAAAGTTATTGATTTAGCACAGGGAGAAACAGTTCCTGATGAGATTATAAAAAGGCTTAGCGACAATGAAACTGAATTAAGGGCCTACAATGCAAATTTTGAATGGTACTGTTTGAACCGTGCTGGATTCAAAACTAATTTAGAGCAATGGAAATGTACAATGATACACGCCTATTATGCTGGATTTCCTGGCGGATTAGGTAAAGTGGGTAAAGCATTAGGATTTGAAGAAGATAAGAAAAAGGATATGTCGGGGAAAGCACTTATAAGATATTTTTCCATCCCCTGCAAAGCAACTAGGGCTAACGGTGGAAGAACAAGAAATTTACCGCATCACGATTTGGATAAGTGGAATTTGTTTGTGGAATATAATAGGCAGGATGTAGTGGCAGAAATGGCGATAATGAACAAATTAAAAAGCGTAAAAGTTCCTGAAAACGAATGGGAGCAATGGCGGATGGATATTAGGATGAACGAAAGAGGTATTGCGTTAGATACTGATTTAGTTGATAGCTCATTGTGGATAAGCGAATACTGGAATGAAAAATTAATGGATGAGGCTAGAGATATTACAGGACTTGATAATCCAAATAGTACAAGCCAGTTGCTGGAATGGCTAAAAAGCCAAGAAGTAAAAGTTGAAAATTTGCAAAAAGCGACGGTAGAGAAACTGATAAAAGAAGTTACTGGGAAAGTAAAAAGAGTTCTGGAAATAAGAAAAGAATTGTCAAAGACAAGCACAAAAAAATATGTTGCAATGAGGGCGGCATTAGGTGAACAAAATCGTGTAAGAGGATTGCTGCAGTTTTACGGAGCGAATAGAACTGGCAGATGGGCAGGAAGGCTTGTACAGGTTCAAAATTTGCCAAGAAATTACATACAGAATTTAAGTGGAACTCGTGAGGTCGTAAAAAGAAAGGATGTTGCAACATTAGAAATTCTTTACGGAAACATCCCTGACACCTTGTCGCAGCTGATCCGTACAGCTTTTATTCCAGAAGAAGGGAAAAAGTTTGTAATAGCAGACTTTTCAGCTATAGAAGCAAGAGTGATTGCCTGGCTTGCCGGAGAGCATTGGAGAAGTGAAGTATTTAAAACTCATGGAAAAATTTATGAAGCTAGTGCCAGCCAAATGTTTGGAGTTCCAATTGAGAAGATAAAAAAAGGGAATCCTGAGTATGCTTTGAGACAAAAAGGAAAAGTCGCAGAACTTGCTCTTGGCTATCAGGGAGGACCTGGTGCATTAAAGGCAATGGGAGCTTTAAACATGGGATTGACCGAAGAAGAACTGCCAGGCATAGTGAGGATGTGGAGAGACTCAAATAAGAACATTACAGGGCTCTGGTGGGCAATAGGAAGCACAGCTATAGAAGTTGTCGAAGGTGGCGGAAGAAAAGCCGTGAACGGTATTATTTTTGAAAAGGAAGGGGATCTATCGAATGGTCTGGATTTTTTAACAGTACAGCTCCCAAGCGGGCGAAAACTATACTATGTTAATCCAGGAACAAGATTAAACAGCTGGGATTCAAAAGTTATAACCTATATGGCGCAGAATCAAACTACTGGAAAATGGGAAACGGCAGAAACCTATGGCGGAAAATTAGTGGAAAATGTGGTTCAGGCTATCGCAAGAGACTGCCTTGCCGTGTCAATAAAAAGATTAACTGAAAAAGGATTTAAAATTGTAATGCACATTCACGATGAGGTGGTCATTGAAGCACCTATGGAAACATCTGTAGATGAAGTGTGCGAGATAATGGGGCAGGAGATAGAATGGGCTAAAGGGCTACTGTTAAGGGCTGATGGATTTGAAACTATGTATTATAAAAAGGATTAATGGAAGGAGGAAGTAAAAGTATGACAGATAGAGAAATATCAATAAGTACCGCCAATAGCAGAAAAGATATGGTGTGGAAACAGGAGAAGCTGTTCTGGTCGGAGTTTATAGAAAGACTTAAAACTCCATTTAGAAGCACCGAAACATTGGAAGAGTATATGAAAATGCCAAAATCAAAGCAGGACGACTTAAAAGATGTAGGTGGTTTCGTTGGTGGAGAGCTGAAAGATGGCAGAAGAAAAAACTCGAACCTGCTAAGCAGGAATTTGATAACACTAGATTTGGATAGCATAAAGCCAGGAAAGACTTTAGAAGTTTTGAAAAAGATAAAGGATTTAGGAGTAAGCTATGTGGTTTACAGTACTCGTAAGCACACAGAATCAGCTCCTAGGCTTCGGGTAATCTTTTTGGCAAATGAAAGTATGGCTTGTGATGAATATGAGCCTGTAGCACGAAAGATTGGTTCTATGTTAGGAATTTCAATGTGTGACCCCACAACTTTTGAACCGGTAAGATTAATGTACTGGCCTAGCTGTTCAAAAGATAGCAATTATATCTATGAATATGATATAGAATCTCCTATGTTTGATGTAAAAGCGGTTTTAAAAATGTATGATGACTGGCGCGATATGAAGGAGTGGCCACAAGTTCCCGGTTCTGAAAAGATGTTGGAGCGGCTAAAGAAAAAGCAGGAAAATCCGCTAGAAAAAACTGGGGTAGTGGGAGCTTTCTGTAAAACTTATGGAATTATAGAAGCTGTCAATAAATTTATTCCAGATGTTTATGAGGTGTCAGACGATGGAAAAAGGATGACCTATACAGGCGGAAGTACTTATGGCGGAGTAGTTGTATATGACGATTTGTTCAGTTACTCACACCATGCGACAGACCCTGCAAGTGGAATATTGTGTAACGCTTTTGACTTAGTGAGGATACATAAGTTTTCTAATTTGGATGCTGATGCAAAAGAAAATACTCCAAATGGAAAATTACCTTCATTTGTTGAAATGTCCAAACTCGCAAGAAGTATTCCAGAAGTAGCAAATATCGTGAATGCTGAAATATATAATGCAAAAGATGACTTTGAAATTCTCGATGAAGAAGAAAACGACGAAAAGGATCTGTCCTGGATGTCAAAATTTGAGATAACTTCTAACGGAGTTATTAAAAAAACGATAAGAAATGTTCAAATTGTATTAGAAAATGACCCCCACTTAAAGGGAAAAATGGCACTTGATGAGTTTTCAAACAGAGCAGTAGTCTTAGGAAGTCTTCCATGGAACAAATCAAATATTGTAAGGCAATATGAGGAAGTCGATGACAGCGGACTGAGAAATTATCTGGAAACTAAATTTGGGTTAAGCGGAGAAAAGAAAATAAATGACGCACTCTTATTGAACTCACACAAAAATAAGTTTAACAAGGTAAAAAGATATTTAGAAAATTTAAAATGGGATGGCAGAAAAAGACTGGAAACCTTGCTGATTGATTATCTAGGTGCTGAAGACAATATTTATACGAGAGCAGTAATTAGAGTATCCTTGACAGCAGCAGTTGCAAGAGCGGTAGAAGGCGGCATTAAGTATGATTATATGCCAATCTTTACAGGTAGGCAAGGCTTAGGTAAAAGCACATTTCTGAATAAGCTAGGGATGGAATGGTACTCGGACAGTTTACAGAATTTTGAAGGAAAAGAAGCCGCTGAAATGATTCAGGGAACATGGATTAATGAAATAGGAGAACTTACAGGATTCAATAAGACTGAAACTAATTTAATAAAGCAGTTCTTGAGTAAAAATGAGGATATTTATAGGGAAGCATATGGAAGAAGAACAAATAAATATCCTAGAAGATGTGTTTTCTTTGGTACTTCAAACGACTGGGAGTTCTTAAGAGACCGAACGGGGAACCGCCGTTTTTGGCCTGTGGTCGTGGGAATCAATGATCCTAGAAAATCAATCTGGGATGACCTGGATAACGAAGTTGACCAAATTTGGGCGGAAGCCTACGAAAACTATAAAGCTGGGGAAGTCTTAATGCTTACCGGAGAAGCTGAAGAGCTTTCAAGACAATATCAGGCAGAGCATAGGGTATCAAATCCTAAAGAAGGTATAATTCAAGAGTTTCTGGACAGAAAAGTCCCAGATAACTGGAACAAACTGTCTCCTGATAAACGAAGAGATTACTTGAGCGGCAATTACACTTATGAAGGAGACTTTATCTATCGGGATAAAATTTGTGCTGTTGAGATTTTTAGTTGAATGCTTCGGAATGCAGACCAAAAAAATATAAGAAATTTTTGAAAGTTCGGAGATAAACAGCATTATGGAAAAGCATACCAGGATAGGGAGCGAATGAGAACTCCAAGAAAGTTTGGAAATTATGGCAAACAAAGGGGTTTAAAAGAGTTTCACTAAGTGAATTTTTTTGGATTGGAAAAATCATAAAAAAATAAGTTTGTAGCACTTTTTAAAAAGGTTCAACACACCATAAATAAAAGGAATTAAAGGATATTTTTAAAAAAACATAAATTGAAATATAAAAAAACTGGCTACAAAGTTTTTCAGGGCTAATTCTAAGATTTTCTAAGTTTTTAAAGAACAAGATTGTAGTTCATTTTGGTAGTTTTGTTGCCATTTTACAAAAGATTGTTGCCGTCGAAAAAAACCTTATAAAAACGAGAGTTAGGGGCTAAAATGGTAAAAATTAAAAAGATTGTAGCCATACTTTGTAGCCGATAAAACCTTTTATTTATGGTACTTACCGTATAATTTACTACAAAATATATAAAAAAACCTATATAGATTATTAAAATAAAGGAGAAATATTAATATATAATTAATAATATGCGTATATTCCCCTTTAATTTAACATCTCTATACGCACGCGCGGAGATTGTAGACATTTTTTCAGGAACTTGAATTAATGAAAATTAAATTTATTTGGAGGTAGAAATGCTAGAAAAAGAAATTGAAAATTATTTGGCGAAAGAAATAAAAAAAGCAGGTGGACTGTGCTATAAATTTGTGAGCCCCGGCAATGCCGGAGTACCTGACAGGCTTTGTATACTTAATAACGGAAGAGTATTCTTTGCGGAACTTAAGGCACCTGGTAAAAAGCCAAGACCGTCGCAGAGTAAGCAGATTTTGAGGATAAGGCAATGCGGACAAACGGTTTATATTATAGATTCAAAAACTCAAATCGACTTTATAATCAAACAAGAACTACAAAATTAGAAAGGGGGAGAATGGATTATGAAATTTGTGCCGCACAATTACCAAAAATACTGTATCGACAGAATTGTGAATGGCAAGAGCATAGGATTAATGCTTGACATGGGACTTGGAAAAACAATAATAACCCTGACAGCGATTAACGAACTGAAGTTCAATATGTTTGAAGTTAATAAAGTTCTTATTATAGCGCCGAAAAAAGTTGCAGAAAGCACCTGGTCTGGTGAAATTGAAAAATGGGATCATCTTAAATATTTGAAAATATCAAAAGTTTTAGGAAGTTTAACTAAAAGGGTAAAAGCATTGAACACAATTTCCGATATTTACATAATCAATCGTGAGAATGTCCCTTGGCTTGTTGAATATTATAAGAATGAGTGGCCATTTGATATGGTTGTAGTTGACGAGTTTTCAAGTTTTAAGAATCATGCGAGTAAAAGATTTAAGGCTTTAAAGCTTGTGCTTGGGAAAATAGACAGAGTTGTTGGCCTGACTGGGACTCCAGCACCAAACGGGCTGAAAGATATTTGGTCTCAAATTTATTTACTGGATAGAGGGGAGCGTCTGGGGAAAAACATAACTGCCTTTCGGGATAAATTCTTTGATTACAGAAGCTATGGAAGTTTTGGGGAATATTCCTTAAAGGAAGGAGCAGATTCAAGTATAAGAAATAAAATTGGAGATATTTGTATAAGCATGAAAGCTGAAGATTATCTGGAACTTCCCGATATAACTTATAATGTGATTCCAGTAACATTGGATAATAGATCCTTGAAGAAATATGAAACTCTGGAAAAGGAATGGCTTTTGTCTCTAAACGATACAGAAGCCATAGATGTGGCAAATGCAGCGGCACTTACAAATAAATTGTTGCAGCTGTCAAACGGAGCAGTTTATGATGACGAGAGAAATATTTATGGGATCCATAATTGCAAAATTGAAAGATTTTTAGAGCTTGTGGAAGAACTAAATGGAAAATCTGCGTTGGTCTTTTATAATTTTAAACATGATTTGATCAGGCTGAAAAAAGCATTGTCAAAACTAAAGCTGGAGGTTAGGGAACTAAAAACTCCTGAAGACGAAAAAGATTGGAATGCGGGGAAGATTGATATACTTTTGGCACATCCTGCAAGTGCAGCATATGGACTTAATTTACAGGCAGGTGGGAACCATATAATATGGTTTGGTATTAACTGGAGCTTGGAGCTTTACCAGCAGGCGAATAAAAGACTTCATAGGCAGGGACAAAAAGAAAAAGTTATAATTCATCAGCTTGTTACTCAAAAAACAAGAGATGAGGATGTAATGAAAGCATTGCAAAGCAAAGGCGATGTTCAAGATGAATTACTGTCTAGTTTAAAAGCTAAGATTGAAAAAAATATAAAAAGAAGAGGAGAAATAAATGGAACAATGGGAAATGATGGCTAAAATGGTCAAGAAATTTTTATTTGGCTTTTAAGCAGGAAGAATTTTTAAATAGGGATATGACGGAAGAGAGAAAACATTTAAGAGATTTACTGCTTATGGAAGAGAAAACGGAGTACATGAAAGCAGAAATAGAAAATGATATGGTAGGGAAACTAGATGCAGTTGTGGATATGGCTTATGTGTATATAGGAACATTATTAGAGCAATGTAAAGAAATGTCGACCTTGTCGCAAGGGTCTTATATTTTGATACGATGGATCCTGAATTGATTGGGATTTTAAATAAAATTGAAAAAAATAATTTTAATGGGATATTTCTTTTTGGCATTTAAAGAGTTCATCGTTCTAATATGACGAAATTAGATAAGAATAGCCAACCGGTTTATTATATGAAAGGCCCTAAAAAAAGGGAAAATAGGAAAAAGTGAATTGTTTGAAGAACCAAAGTTAAAAGAAATTATTGAAGGAGAAGACAAGATTGAAACAAGTGATTATTTACAGTGAAAAATGGAAATGGTGTAATAGTTAGAAAGAAGAGTAAAAAAGAATTAGAGAAATGGCTAAAATGGGAAGTTGATATGAGGCAGAGATTGAATGTGCATAAAAAGAATAGAAGTGTATGAATTTAATTTTTAATTATAAAAAAATTTTTTTCAGATGAAACTTTGTTAATGCTGTTTGAGAAATCAAAAAGGGATGTTTAATAGAATGTTTATTAAAATGTACTAGAAATTCAGTGGAAAGGAAGAATAAAAAAATATATGAATGAAAGAGACATAGAAAAAAATTGCGGATAGAGTCGCAGAAAGATTAATACAAATAAGTAAAACAGATAAATATAAAAGAAACTGAAGCAATGCTTTCGAGCTTATCCAAATTATAAAAGGATTATTGAAAAGAATAACGAACGTATAAACGAGATACTAAAGAATGGATTAGGAAAAAAATAAAAAGATAAAACCTGTTGAAAGTGTTCAAGGGGGTTAAAAAAAGTATGAAGGGCTTCCAGAGTTGGAATTAGAACGGATAGAACATTTAAAGTCCGAGAATGCAAAAGTTGAAAAAAAGAATTATCAGAGTAGATAATGCTTTGGAAGGAATCAAAAAAACGATGGGTATTATGATATTATAATTCTTAGGTATTTTAAGGAGCGGACTATTGATGAAATAGCTGAAGATTTTTGATGTAGATAGAAAAAAACTACTAGGAAGAAATAGAACAAGACTGGTAAAAAAATTACAATACAGTTTATTTCCTGAACTCCTGTTAGACTAGGGACTTGACAAAAATGTCCCATTGGTGTCCCCAAAGGTGGTATTTACATATCCCATTTATATGATATAATATGTTATATTGGAATTTTTAGGAATTGATAATCAATATCAGTGACCGATGAATTTGATCAGCTATATTAGAAATTAAGACAGTTTAAAAAGCTGTCTTTTTTTATAAATACTTTTAGTATATCATCTTGTGATTCGGCAGCCACTTAGGATTGCAAGGTATTTTTATTTTTATTTTTTTATTTTTTTGAGGAGGTAGTAGCATTGAAATTAAATGCAAGGCAGAAGGCTTTTTGTGAATATTATGTAGCTAGTGGAAATGCTACTGAATCCGCAATAAAAGCTGGATATAAAGAAAGATATGCAAGACAGAATACACCTAAATTACTACGAAATACGACATTGGTGGGGTATATAAAAGAATTACGAGAAAAAACTAAAACTAGTAGGATAATGACTGCTATTGAAAGAAGAGAATTTTTGACGGAAGTCATTAAAAATGGAAAAGAGAAAATACAAGACAGGTTAAAGGCTTTGGATATTTTGAATAAAATGGATGGTGAATATATTGAGAAAATGCAGCTGTCAGGACAATTAAATACTAATCCTTTTTCTGGACTTACTATCGAAGAGTTAAGAGCGTTAGCTGGTGGGTAAGAGTGGATAAGATGGAAATGATACGGCTGGAAGCAATTAAGGAGCTTTCACGACGGAATTTGCTAGATTTCCTTATTTTTGATGGGAATGGAAGATATAAAAATTCTGAGCATATACAGTTTTTTGACTGATAAGGCCCAGCAATTTTTGGAAGATGTGAAAGCTGGTAAAAGTCCAAGACTTTATATTTGCATGCCGCCGCGACATTCTAAATCGGAAACTATGACGAAGAAATTTCCTGCTTGGGTAATTGGGAATAATCCTGACTATGAGATTATAATCGCGAGTTATTCAATGGATTTGGCTAGAGATTTTGGGAAAATAGCGAGAGATACTTATAGGGAGCACAGTAAAAATGGGACTGGGATTTTTAATAATATCATCGACAGGGATAAAGAGTGCTGGTGATAACTGGGGAATTTCAGAACATCGTGGTGCTGTTGTGAGTACAGGTGTTGGAGGAAGTGCAACAGGGTAAGGGGCACATATTGCGATTATTGATGATCCGTTTAAGAATAGAAGACGCTAACAGTAAACTTCAAAGAGACAAGGTCTGGGTATGGTATCAGTCAACTATTCGGACAAGATTGGCACCTGGTGGTGGGATTATAATTATTCAAACCAGGTGGCATGAGGATGACTTAGTCGGTAGAATTTCTAAAAGAGATGGAAAGCGGTACTGGAGAAGTTTTTGAGAGCATTGTGCTTCCAGCGATTGCCGAAGAAAATGATATTTTAGGAAGAAATGTTGGGGAGGCGTTATGGGAAGAACGGTACGGATTGAAAGAACTTAAAAAAATATTAAAAAGGCGATAGGTAGCCGTGAATTTGCGGCACTTTATCAGCAGAGACCCTAAATTGAAGACGGCGGACTTTTTAAACGGCAGTACTTTTAAATATTTCGATATTGATAATGACTTCATCAAAACTTCTGATAAAAATGTAAATGTGAAAGATTGCTTTTTATTTTTCAAACAATAGATACCGCTATGAGTACTCGAAAAAAATAGTGATTATACGGCAATTGCCACTTTTATGTGCGACAGGGAATGGAACTTGTATTTAATTGACTAATGCTTGAAAGATTGGAAGTTCTGACCAATGGAATGTGATTAAGGAATTTAGAAATATATATAAGTTGAGATTTCAAGCCATAGAAAGCAAAAAGTAGTGGTATTGGGATAATTCAGCAGGCAAATAGAGAGGGAATGCCCTTAAAGGGTTGAAAGCCGATACAGATAAAATGACAAGAGTGTGAACATATCAGTTATGTTTGAAAATGGGAAAGTTTATTTCAATAAAAAAATTTAGATAAACTTTTTGAGCTTGAAGAGGAACTTTTGAAGTTTCAAATGCTTTGCATGATGACGCTGTTGATGTGTGCAGTTATGCGGGCATTGTTATAAATGATTTGATTCAAAAATTCAAAAAGATATATTAGAAAATTTATAAGTGTATAGAAAGGAGGAAATGTGGGTATCAGGAAAATGTAGTAAGTGCTTTGGTAAAAGAAATAATATCGCTTGGTTCTGTTTCTTATAGCGGAGATATTGACGATGAAATATTGCAGAAGATGTTGGCTGATGTCGATGTGGCACAGGCTATACAGCTTATGACACAAAAGTGTAACATCTAAAGAGTGGAAAAATTGAGACGGATATGCCCGAGTATCTGGAAACAGCTGAAAGTATTCAAGAAAGATTTAATAATTTTTAATATGGTTAAACTTTTTGGAAAATGTGCTGAGAGCGGAAATATATAAGAAATCTATATTTGAGATTATATACGGCAAAAGATGATACAGGTGGAACAGTGATTGATGATTTGGTACTGTTGCCAAATAAATATAAAAATATAACAAGGATAATGGTTGGATGATTAAAACTCGTGATAGTGAGATTGTTGTGCGAAAGAACCCAACCGTTTTTTTAGTTTGCGTTAATGAAGAAAGACTGGATAATTTACAGGGAAGTTCAGATTTGTTGCCGCTTGTTCCAGTATTCAAGGCTAAAGAGCATTTTGGAGAGCAAGTTAAATGCGATTATAGAAAAAAATATGGGGATATTATAACGGTATTCGCTTATGAACCTGCTGTTGAAACAGATCCGCCAGAAGTTATTAAAGCTAGGCAAAAAGATGTGGAAGCACAGGCCAAAGATTTAAAAAATGCTAAAGGTAAAGATGTGCTGGCAGTACCGAGTGCCGGGGAGAAATCACTTGATGACTTCATAAAATTTATTAAATTAGATGACTTGAAACCTGAAATCTATCAGGAATTGTTGAGTGAGAAGTCAAAAGCAGTGCAAAGATATTTGCTTGGAAGTACATTAGTAGTTGGAGTAGATGGAAAATAGCGGTAACAGGGTGGCCCAGGTGAAGTTCATAGGAACAGCAAAATTATAAGATAGAATCTAAAGTCAAAAAGATTAGGGACTGGATTCAAAAACTTATCAAGCTGGATTCTGTCTTGTATGGGTACGACCCCAGCAAGTTTTATTTTAAGTTTGTCGAAGAGATTGACGAAAAAGAAACATTGGAGCTGGAAGATCAGAAAGCGAAAAACTATGACTGAGAAAGTGAACTCTATAGTTAAAAATTATGGAGGCGGATATGCCTTTACTAAAGATAAGATAGCAGAAATGCTGGGCGTGGATGTGATTGACTTGGTGGAAGTTGAAAAAGCCAGAAGTAAGTGAGTTCGCTAAAGGTAAAAACCGAACATCAATAAAATAAATGAGAAACGAAAATTAATTGAAAGGAATCAGGCTAGATTTGACAGATTTGTTGAAAATAATTTTAAAAAGATAACGAAGGATGTATTGAAAGCTGTACAAGAAAAAGATAGAAAAAAAGCTAAAAGATATTTCAGATTTCTATGACTTGAACTTTAACTATGAAAATATACTGGAAGATTTAATGCTGATGTCGACTTTGCAGGGATTTGACAATGCCGCTATGGTCGATAACGGAGTAACAGAATTTGCAAATACTAGAATCAAGACAAAGAATGCCGCACTTGATAATTTCCTGAAAAACATCCCGCCTTATACACTGATGTGGAAAAAGAAATGGACTATTCAAGGCAAAAGTATTTTTGGATAAAGAAGATTACAGATGTCAATGTGACAGAAAAAATATTTAAGCAGATGTCGAATACACTCGAGAATGGCGGAACATTTAAAGACTGGAAAAAAGATGTTGATAAAATACTGTCAGAGAGCGGATTAAAGCTAAATGAGGGATATTTAAAAACCGTATTCAGAACAAATATGAATCACGCCTATAACGCTGGTATTCATTTAAAGGTTGACAAGTACAAAGAGCGTTATCCATATTATCGCTACTGCGGTATTTTAGATGGAAGAGAACAGCAGCACACAAAGGAACTTGACGGGAAAATATTTAAAGTGGGGACGCCTGAAGCTGACAAATACTTTCCGCCAAATGGATTTAATTGCAGATGTTATACCGTGTCCTTAACTGAAGATGAAGTAGATCCGAGTGAAGTTGTAAGCGGTGATGACATTGGCTTGGATGTGGGAAGTTTTGCGGATAATATAGGTGATGTTGACTATATAGAAACACTTGAGAATAGTTATAGTCAAAAGGTGGAAGCATTTGCTGATAAGTTTGACATTCCTGATTTTGTAGTTGCCAAACCATTGAAAAAAGATGGTAATAGTAGTATAATTGACTCGATAAAGACAGTTAAAGAAGCAAATAGCTATGCTGAAAAAGTATTGAAGGTGAAAGCGGATTATACTGGTATTGATGTTCGCTGTGCTAATGAGTGGAATCGTGGACTTGTGGCTATGAAGAGTAAATATCCTGAAGTTGTCGAACAGATTAAGTTTGTCGGAAGTATACAGAAGAGAGAAATGAATTGCTGGAAGCAGAATTGAGAAATTATGCTAAGAACAATAGATTGGCGAAAGATATGATAAACGATATTTTAGGTAGCTTGAAAATTAAGAATAATCGAACAGCGGAAGCCTTGTATGGTGTTAAGTTTGGGGATGATCCGGCTGAAAACGAAATTATAGAAATAATAAACAAATATGCTGGAATATCATTGAACTCAAATTACTATAGCAATTATGATAATGTGATTGCTGAAAAGAAAAAGACAAGTTGCTAACGGATGGAAAACCTGTTGGCTGTGATACAATGAAATCTATTTTTGATCATGAATTTGGGCATCAAATTGACAAATTGTTGGATATTTCTGACAAACAAAATGTAAAAGATTTCTTTAAATGGCATAAGGAAGAAATAAAAGAAGGTTTATCAAGGTATGCTCTAACGAAGAGAGAAGAATTTGTTGCGGAAGTATGGAGCGAATATAACAATAATCCGAAACCACGAGAAATAGCGAATGAAGTAGGGAAGTTTATAGAAAGGTTGTGGAAAGAATGGAAGGAAAAAAATCATTAACCGAAGCTCTAAAAATATTTGAAGAAGGTATTTCTGATGACATGTTTGAACCTGAAGAAACTCAAGAAGAGAGAAATGCAAGATTTGCAAAAATGACGCCAAAAGAAAGAATAAAAGCAATAATTTCTGAGGCATTCGATTCGGCTAATGACGGTTTTTTAACAGAGGAAGAAGAAAAAGAGTACGGGTACGAATAGCTACTGAAAACTAGTCACAGTTATTAATTTAGCTGTGATTTTTTTGTGAAAGGACTTATTATGAAAATTACTATAACAACCAATCTCGATAGTGTAGGTTCCAGTTTTAAGGAAAGACTTGGAAGCGTCAGTAAGGAAGAAATGTTTGATGAAATAGCATTTTATATGGAAAATGAAATGCGAAAAAGGTTTGACAGCGGAACAGATTATCAGGGAAATGCGTGGACCTCTTTGAAAATTAGAAAAGGGAAACCGCTTAATGACACAGGAATGCTTAAAGGCTCTTTGGGGACAGCTACGATAAAGGGAAACAGTATTTCAATATTCAGTAATTTAGTTTATGCAGGGATTCACGATAGAGGTGGAACTATAACGCCTAAGAATGCTAAAGTTCTGCATTTTAAAGTCGGCGGCACTGATTACTTTGCCAAATCGGTAACTATTCCTAAGCGGCAGTTTAGCGGTATCAGTGATAAAAAAATAAAGAGGATTTGAAAAAAATTATTAATGATTATCTTGTTAGCAAGAAATTATTTTTTATAAGACTTTTGCATTTTCTTCAAAAAGTAGGATATAATTTTTAATGAAAAGGTGTAACTGAGTTTGGACTGCATCTGTTTCAAGATATGAAGAAACTAGATGAAAGCCTTAAAGTGCTACATGAAATTAAAAAGATATTATAGGCAGAATGCAATTCATGAATCATGACATTCACGAATTAGAGAAATAATTAAATTTTACAAAGGTCACGATTATTAATTTAGTCGTGATTTTTTTATTATAAATTTTTTTAAGAAGAAAAGGAGCAAAAAGATGTCTTTTGTACTATTTAAAGCTGGGGATTACGGCAATAAGGGCAAATGGGATAATAAGCATTTGGCTAGTCTTGTCAATAATAAGAAAGAGCTGGATATAATCCCTTATCATACAAGCGAGTTTACAAAACTTGGGGTATTGAGAAATGAAATTCCGGTTATTGGGAAGTTCAAAAATATAAATATTAAAGGCGATGAGATAGTTGCTGATAATGTTGAAATCTTTGACAGAAAAGAATTTAAGAACCGTAAGGTCGACAGGCTTTCTGTTGAGATTGAAAATGGGGAGATAACTCGTGTTGGTGCACTTCCTGTTGAGGGTTGAACCTGCTGTCAGCAATAGCGGAAGTTTTGCTGATGGAGTTTTCTCAAGGATTTGAGATGGATTGGATTAATCAAAAATAATATAATTGAATTTAGCGACGGTGGAAGTGCCGAAGGTAAAAAAATAATAATGGAGGGAAAGACGGAATGAATTTTGAAGATTTTTTTGAAAAAAATTGTTGGAAGCTGGAAGTGAAGACAAGATAAAAAGCAGTCAATGAAGTATTGAAAACCTTGTCTGAAGAAGAATTGAAAAAAAGTTGAGATTCCAAAAGATAAAGTGCATGATAAAACTGAAGACGAAATTAGAGCGGAAGTTAAAAAGAGTTTGCAAGGGAGCAGGAAATAGAGAATTTATGTTGAAAAACTCCAATAAAATAACACCTGCCTTGAAAAAAATTAGGTATTGAAGAATTTGTTAAACAATCTTTTTGAAAATAATGACGGCGTTATTGAATTTTTCTGTAAACGGAAATAATCAATCAGTTAAGTCAAGCGATATTTTATCTAAACTGTTTGAAAACTTGCCAAGTTTTGGTGGGCATAAGCCGCTGGAGTTTGGCAGCGATGATGACGAAGTTTCAAGACAGCAGCAAATGATAGCCAATGAAATAGCAGGATATAAAAGCTAGAAACAATATTAAATAAGGAGTGGTGGATGTGAAAAAAATAGAGTTAAATTTTATGGTGAAGATAAGAAAAAAAGATATTGTGCTAAATGAGTTTTTCCAAGAAAAAAACAGTTACATTGGCACAAAGGTGGAGTTATAAAATACGGTCAGGCATTGGTTTATGATACAACTACTGGGAAATATAGAAATATGATTCCAGCACACCTGGAGGTAAGTTGCCAAAAACTTTTTTTATGTCGGTGTGGATGAAGATGTGGATGCGACAACTGAAGATGTTAAGATTCAAGTTGTAAGGGCTAGTGATATTGATGGAAAACTTGTTGTTGGAGTGACTGACACAGATTATGCGGCACTTGATAACCTGGATAAATACGGAATAAATGTAGATTTGATAATATTGAAGCAAAAATAACAGAGGAGATGATTATAGATGTTAAACGATATACAATTAAAATTAATGGCTTTATATGCGGTTGTAGAGCCAAAGGTTCAGACACACTATCTGGACAGATTTGGAAATGCAAATCCTGAATATATGAGCGACAATGAAACTATTCTTTTAAAAGATTTGAATGATTACTTGGTTGAAGCAAGTATTATTGAGCGTGGAAGTGAAATTCCTTTCATAAAGGTAAATGGTATGGAAAGTATGGCAATTACGCCTGATATTGTGGCTGCTTCTTATGAATTGAAGCCTATTATGAATGGCGGAACTGCTACCTTTATTAATGGTCAAATGGTTGATCCGCAAAAATATCAGGAAGACAGATTGCTTTTAAAATTGAAAAATGCGATGTTGAAAACTAAGGAAAAAATGGCTGCTAATGCTTTCTTGCAAGGAAATATGTTCAAAGCAAATTCTCAAACTGAAATTGATTTTTAAATTCAATAATCCAATTGCAAAAAGATGCCAAGAAAATTAATAACTGGGTTACTTTTTTTCTTTGACATAATTGATGACTATGAGAAAAAAATGGGGTAATGCCAGACAGAATTGAATTAGGGAGAACTTTATTTGATAAGTTAATCAAAAAAACAATGAATTTATTGAAGTTGCAAAAAGCCTATTCCAATTCAATTGGGCTATCTGCTGATGAAAAACAAGTTTATTTAGACTTGCTGGGACAAAGAATTTCTAAGTTGAGAACTGCTCAAGACTTTAATGGAAGAGATATTGCAACTGACAATATGATTTATTTATCAAATGACAATGCTTTAGTTCCTGTATTTGCAGCACTTGAAGCGGTGGATGCGACAGGAAAGCCTTTTGTATTTGTTGGACAGGAAATACTGGATGAAACAGCTGCCAATAAAGAGACTGCAAGAGCTAAAATGTTCTGCAAATCAGCATTTGCTCCAGTAGTTGCTATTAAAGATTTTATTGTCAGATATGAAATTTCTAATGTGGACAGCATCGCCATTGTTCCCAACTCAAAAATAGGAAGTGATTGATTATGCTGGAAAAGGTGGGGGAACTTCTGAAAATGGAGCTGCTCCTGAACTTGATGAAAAGTTGTTAGAAAAAAATATCCTATATTCCTAAAGTCGTATCTATTGAAGTTTGCAGATATTCAAAAAAAGGACAGCTCAAGAATTTATTGATTATATAAATAATCAGCTTGTCCCAGATTGTAAAAATTTTTGTAACGATTTTTTTATAGGTGATAGAAATATAAATTTTTGGATTCTGAAACAAAAAGAGTATTGAATGAGCTTTATGTGGCTTGGAAAAATATGAAAGTTTGGAAAAAGAAAAAAATTTCAGAAGATAAGAGAGATACGCTTTATAAGTTGCTGGAAAGTTTGAAAGGAAGTTCTGAAGATAGCAGCGGTTCAAGTCTTTTGAACGACAATAGATATGGACGGATTTATAGATTTTAGGAGCTGATGTGATGTTTGACATAGTATTTAAAAAAATTTAAGGAAGAGCTGGAAAAAGATTATCCTGATTATGCGTTTTATATAACAGATGACTTGGAAGCCGAGGATTTTTGTGATAAATTCAGTAATTTGTGAAATAAACGGAATTATTGTGAAAAAAATGCTAAAGAATACAGTGCAATACTGAATTTTTTTATATTATAAAAGCCTAAAGTGCAGGATGACTTGGGGAACTTTATTTTTGCAGGCGCTGGATATTCAAAAAGAAAATACAAAAATTTAGATGAGAACAAGAGAATATTCTTTTTCTGAAAAAAATGAGTTTACAATTTGGAGAACTGAAATCGGTAGAAGCAAAAGAAACTTTGAGGATATGTCTTATAACTGGGACATTTGATACAAGTTTTCCAATAAAATATGCAATTGACAATATGAAGGAATATAATCCAGCTAAGAATATATATCTAAGTAAAAGGAGTGATGAATAATGAATGGAAGTCCAAAGTTTGTTTTGGAAATCGAAGAAAGAGCAGGAACTGCCATTGCCAGAAGTGAGCAAGGAGTCATAGGAGTAGTGCTGTTTGACAGTACAAAAAGATGACAGGGATTACACTTTTTAACAGTAGAGGGGATGTGCGACAGACAGACTGGAGTACTGAAAATTTTAACTTGTTAAAAAGATTTGGCATTTGTTGGAAGTCCTTATAAAGTTATTGTTAAAAGAGTAAAAGGAAGATGAAAGGGAATCAATAAAAATAACAGATGTCTTGAGCGATTTGGAAAGTAGAGTTGACAGTATAGTTATACCAAGTGCAACAGAAAGCGAGACAGATAATTTAATAAGCTACGCTAAAAGTAGACATAACACAGAATTGGGGAAATTAGCACTGGATTTTGACCAGGCCCACTTTTTTGTATTTGTTGCTTCGGATAAAGTGCCGGACCATCATGCAGTGGTAAATTGCGGCATAACAGGAGCAACTGTGAATGGTCGTACATATAGCGATAAAGAATTTGCGCTAGCTATTGCTAGTATGGAAGCGGGATGTCCTATTTCAAGAAGTATTACAAATATGAAAATGGGATTCTTGGAAAAATGTGATGTTCCAGCAGAACCAGGTAAAATAACTAAACAAGGAAAAATAGCAGTCAATGTTCAAAAAGATGACAGCGGAATCAGCTATTATGTGATTAATCGTGGAGTTACTTCGTTTATAACGCCTGATACTACTAGACAGCGTAGATTCAGCAAGGTTAAAGTCGTAAGAAGTTTATTCACAATAATTGAGGATTTGAAAAAGTCTTGGAATGACTATAAAGGTGCAAGACTAAATGGCTATTTAAATAAAATGGCTTTTTTAAATGCGGTCAATGCTTACACTCAAAGTCTTATGAATCAAGGTATATTAGACCCTGATTATTCAAATTCTTTTGATATTGATGTGGAGCGGCACAAGTTATATTTGATGACAGAAAAAGGTATATCGAAGGAAGAAGTGGATAAAATGAGTGAAGCTAAACTTCGTAGGATTAACACAGTTGATGTAGTTTATGCAAGATGTGATGAATTAATGCCGCTTGACTGTATGGAAGACTTTTTTGGAAAAGCTATAATTCAAAGTTAGGAAAGGAATGATAAGAAATGGATATATTTAAGGCAAATCAGGTAATCTCTGGCTCACATGGAACACTTATGATTGATGGGGAAGTATTTGCGGAAGTATCTGAAGTGAAAATAGAGACTAAAATAGAGAGAAAAGAAGTTTGGCTTCCTGGAGGACAGAAAGGTGAAAAGATTGTTGGTGCTAGTGGGGAAGGCACTATTAAAAGATATAAGTTAAATTCAAATTGGTTTAAGAAATTTACAAAAATTAGCTAAGGGGAATGAGGTGTATTTTGAATTATATTTCCAAGTTGACGACCCTGATGTTGCAGGTGCTGAAGCAATTAGAATTACTGACTGCTGGAATAAGGATGGGTTTTCTCTAGAAGCTAAGCGTGGGGAAGAAATGGACGAAGAATTGAAAAATCAGTTTATCTTCCAATAAATCTTAAAAGCAGTTGAATTAATTTAGAAAGGAGAAATGATTCAATATGGATTTAAAGGAATTATTGAAAAGGCGTGAAGAAGCGAATAAAAATTCGTGAAGAAAAAAATCATTGGTAGAATTTACTTTAGAAAGCTACAAAGACACTGTCTTTAAATTAAAAGTTCCTGACTTTAAAAGCCTTTTATAGAGCTTTTGCGGTAAAATTGGAATTACGGATTTTACTATTTCAAAAAGAAATAGAACGAATATTTGCCGAAAAAAATTACAAAATCAAATGCTGTTATTTGCGATTATCTATTTGATACTTTCGTGGAACCTAATTTTACAGATTTGGCAGGGGAGCTGATGGTGGAATTAAAAGCGCAAAAGCAGAGCAGGGATTATTAAAAGTTTTTACTGACAACGAGATTATGGAAATATTAATTTTAGTTATAAATAAACAGACCGCTCTTTTTTTGAAAGCAGTAAAAACCCAAATGTTGTAGAATTAAAAATAAGTCAAAAATATTTTTGATTCTGAACTTAATGCAATTATTTACTATATGCAAAAAGGATGGACACCTGCTGATTTTAACCAAATACATGACGGTTATATTTGGGATTATTACATAGCGGCTTATGAGATTTTACAGGAAAAAAAGAAAATGAGAGATTTTCCGAATACTCTAAAATGGGGAGTGATGTTGTATGGCGGATAGTGGAAATGTCGTGGCTATGGAAGTCAAAGTTGACAGGGATAGACGAAGCTATATCAAAATTCAGTTCACTTGCAAAAAGTTTCGGGGAATTGTCACAGGCGGCTGAAACAGGCTCGGCTAGTAATGAAAAAAATTAGGGAGAAAGTTTATCAAAAGCGGCAGATAGTGCTAACTCTTCAGGAGAAAAAGTAAAAAAACTAGGAGATGACGCACAAAAGACCGCAACAGATACAGAAAAACTTTCCAGCAACTCTAAAAAGGCTTCCGATGATGTGAAAAAACTGGGGGACGAAGCGGGAAAAAGTGGAGAGCAAATCAAGAAAGTAAAACCTGCTGCCGAGGGAACAGGAAATTCACTAATGAAAGCTTTTGGTGGTAAAGTGGCTTCGCTTATAAGTGTGATAGGCGGAAAACTTAAATTTTTAATAGAACCTTTGAAAAAAATAGGAAGTCTTGGAAAAAAGGCTTTTTCTTTTTTGACTGGGGGTCTTGGTGGAAGTATGGGAAATTTTGCTGGTAAGTTAAAGGATATTGCGAAGGCATCGGCTGAAGCTGGTGCAAGTGGCGGCGGAGTAGGAGCATTAGGTTCTGCTCTAAGTGGAATTGCTGGACTTGCAACTGGTCCTGTTGGAGCAACTGTTGTCGGGGTAGCTGCTCTTACTGCTGCAACTGCCGGGTTCGGTGTAAAAGCGGTACAAGCTTCAGGGGAATTCCAAAAGGGAATGAACATGGTTTACACGATGTTACCGAATGCTTCACAGCAAACTAAAGATAAATTAAGCAAAGATGTATTGGATCTATCCCAAAAATATGGACAAGCGGCTGATAATATTTCCGCTTCGATGTATCAGGCTTTATCCGCTGGGGTTGCGGCTAATGATGTTAAGGGATTTTTGGATGTAGCACAGCAAGCAACTATAGCCTCTGGTCTGAATGATACAGCAATTGCTGTGGATGGTATAAGTTCGGTTGTAAACGCCTTTGGTGCTAAAAATATAAGTGCCAAAAAAGCAAGCGATTTAATGTTTACGGCGGTAAGAAAAGGTAAAACTACTTTTGGCGAAATGGCGGGCAGTATTGCTCAAGTTTCTCCTGTAGCAAGCAGCTTAGGGGTACAGTTTAGTGATTTGACCGCTGTCATAGCAACTATGACAGCAAAAGGAACACCTACAAGTGAAACAATGACACAGATGAAAGCTGCATTTAGTGAATTTTCAAAAGGTTCATCAAAGGCTTCTAAAGAATTTAAGGCCGCAACAGGTAAATCGTTTAAAGATTTTATAGCACAAGGTGGAAATTTGCAAACTGCTATGCAAGCATTGGATCAGCATGCACAAAAAAGTGGTAAGAATATTAATGAATTTTTTGGAAGTGTTGAAGCAGGGTCATTTGCCTTGTCTGTTACTGGAAAAAATGCTAAAGATTTTTGCAGAAAACATGAAAGAAATGCAAAACTCTGATGGCGCAACTGAACAGGCGTATAAGCAAATGGATCAAGGAATAGGATCTTCGATTAATCGGATGAAGGCTTCGATGGCAAAAAGGAATGATAGAAGCAGGACAAGCGATAACTCCAATGGCAACACAAATAGTTCAAAGTTTTGAAGGGGCTCTTCCAGCAATAGGGACAGCTTTTTCGAGTATAGGGCAATCTTTTTTACCTCTTATAAGTGGATGGGCTAGTGCAATTAGTGGTTTTTTTCAATCCATACAGGCAAATGCTAGTCAATTTAGTGCAATTTTTCAGGCTGTTGGAAGTGTATTGACTGTTATATTTTCAGGTATTGGAGCTGCAATATCTATTCTTGGATCTATATTTAGTGCTGCATTTTCTGTTATAGGAAGCCTGCTTAGCGGTTTTGTAAGTGCTGCGGGACTTGCTGGTTCACAAGGGCAAAGTTTTGCAAGTACTATATCAGGTGCATTTAGCACAATAGCTAGTGTAGTTGGAGGAGCTTTGCAATTTATAATGCCTCTTTTAACAGGGTTGGCCCAAATAATCGGTGGTGTGCTTGGATTTGCTGTAAAAGGGATTATAAATACTTTCTTATTTTTTGGAAAAAAATTATTTCAAAAGTTGGCGGATTCTTTAAAAAATTATTTGGAAAAGATGATGCTCAAAAGGCTACCGAATCAATAAATGAAGTTAAAAAGGGTATGGAAGAATTGAATGCCGAAGCTGCAAAACCAGCGCAAAAACAAGTGGATATAAATGCACAAATTAATACCCAAATAGCACAAGCAGGGACTAACGCCCAGTCAGCAGGGATGCCGTTTCAACAAGTTCAACAACCTCCAGTACCCGCACAACCCCAAACTGTAAAACTTGATCCGACAGCTAAAGTTTCAGTTGACCCTGCTTCGCTTGCAAATACCCAAATGAAAATAGACCCAAGCGCATTCAATGAAATGCAGATGAAAGTTGATCCTAGTTCATTTGCGAATACTCAAATGAAAATAGATCCTGCGGCTTTTAATAATTTGCAGCAAGCAGTAAAACAAGTGAGTGCAGATATAAAAGGAAATCCGCTTGATACGACTAGAAACAGTATTTTAGGAGAAATTAAAGGACAAATTAACGCCTTGAAAGGTGAAATTTCTGCTACTAAAAGTGCGATTGTTGGAAAATTAGGAGAAGTTGTAGGAGCGGTAAGGGCTATTAAAATTAACGTTAATGTTCCCGCAGCTCCTAGTGGAGATGCGATAGCGAATAAAATTGCAGCAAGTTTGCAGAAAGGATAGGTTATGGGACTACTGGATTATAAAATATTTATTAAATTTGACGAGAATGTTGATTATAAGGAGCTGGAATTTTTAGGAAATAAATCATTTAACACAATGGATTTTTTTATCCCAAAAACTTGGTGACAACAATTTCATTGAAAAAGGCGAAAGGAATGTTAGCTAGTGGTTTGAATGATTTAAAAGGAAAAAGTTGACAGTATAGCAGGTGGAAATGCCTTGTTTTTCACAAATAAATAGTAAGATATCAGAATTAAAAAGAATTTTATCTTTTTTTCCAGTTCCGCCTAGTGAGATGAAATTTAAAAAGTATCGGTGGATGGGAAAAGTATAGATACCGTAAATGGCATATTAAAACTTAAAAATAAGAAGAAATTACAGTCTCTAGCTTTTAGTTCTTTTATTCCGGAACAGAAATATAAATTTGCGGCACACCATTTGCTTGACCCGTTTACAACATTCCTGTTATTTAAATCACTGGAAATATCTGATAAGCCGATACGGGTTATTTTAGTAGGGAAATTAGGGAAAAGGAATCATAGTTCTATTTTAAATCCTGTTGACTTGAATTTTCTTGCAACTGTGAATAAATTTGAGTGCAGTTTTGACGCTATCGGAACACTAAATTTTGATATTGAATTTGAAGAGTTTCCAGAGTTTTCGGATATAGAAGAAGTTGAGGCGACTGAAGAAAAATTATTTTACAAGGTAAGTGGTAAAGATGAAAATAATAGTAACTGATCCGGACAGTAAAAGATATGATTTGACAAGCATTGTAAAAGATAATATTCAGTTATCAAGCAGTATTGATAATATTACGGCACAGATGGAGTTTGAACTTGCTTACAATTATAGGGAAGATATGCCATATCATACAATTGATTTGGATAATGGGTATATTTCGTAGAACTTTATGACAATATGGAAACTCTGATATTTCAAGGAATAATTCCTAAAATTAGTGTGGACAGCAAGGCTCCTAAATTTACAGCTTATGACCCAGCTTTTTTTATATTTCAAGAATATCTGAAATATTTCAATTTGATAATTTAGAAGCGGACAAATGTATAAAAAAAGATGTTAAATGAATTTGATATGCCTGTTGGAACTATCGAACCCTGCAGCGTGAAAATTGATGAATATTATTACAAGGAAAAGTATCGCTCGATATTATTAAAAAAATAATAGAAACTATAAAAGAAGATTCCGAGGAAAAATTGGTATTTTTTTATTTTACAGATAATGCCTTTCATTTTGCTAAACGAAATAGCGACAAATATTTAGACGGTAAAATACAGCCCAAAAGAATATAAAATTTCTATTGGTGATGGATTTGTAAATGTTTTTAATTTTATAAAAAGATCCTAATTATTCAGTAAGTTTTTGAAAATATGAGAAATAGTGTCATTGTCGTAGACGGAGATGATGAAAAAAATGAATAAAAGTCGATACAGCGAGAGATGAAGAAAACATCAAAAAAATATGGATTGCTACAATATATGGTCAAGCAAGAGAAGAATAACCAAGATAAGTCGGCTAAAAAAGGTAGAAAAAAAGACTAAAAAGCAATAAAACTAATAAAAAAAGATAATAAAAAAATTAAAAAAACCAAGGTTAAAACTTCTAAACGAAGTAAAGCAAGAGGTAAGAAGTAATGGCTAAAAAAACACTAAAAAGAAATAAAAAAAGTGCAAAGAGTAGCAAAAGTTCTAGTAAAAAAAGATAATAAAAGCTAATAAAAAAATCTGGTAAAAAGTGTAAAAGATAGTAAAAAAATCGAAAAAGAAGCAAAAAGAGAAAAAAACCTATAAAAAGCTGTAAATGTTTTAAAAAGAAAAAAATAAACTTGAGAAAACATTTACTTTGACAGTTCCTGGAGTACCAGTTTTAAGAGCAGGAGATTTGGTTAAAATTCCTAAAAAAATAGTACTGGTATTGCTGGAGTTTTTGAAGTTAAAAGTGTGAATCATAATTTTTAGTCAAAAAAATACAGTTTTTACGGAATGGGGATATATTTTATGAGCTTAACTTTAAATTTAGTAGCAGAATTGGAAGAAAATGAAGGAGAAAGCGAGTGATTTTTTTATGGATAAAGAAATGTTGCAACCTGAAGAAGCAAAAACATTCAGAACCTAATAAGGCATTTGATAATTTAGCTCGGATTTTTAAGGAAAAAAATTTTGGCAATCCTGATTGGAATGAGCTTTTTGGGAAAAAGTTGTAAAAAGCACCTCCAAATTTAGAAGTTCAAATTGATGAAAGAATAATATTAAAGGCGGATAGAATTGTTGTAGCTTTTTGAAAAAAAGTAGCAGGATATACCAGAGAATTTGAAGTTGAAGGAATATTGAAATAAATGTGACTGATAGTGAGAACACGGATTCTGGCGGAAACACACATAATAAAATAGCAGCAAAAGGGACATATAAAGCTAGTGGAACAAATAAGTGGACTGATGAATTAAAAGTTGGAGATGAAGTCATCTTAAATGAATTTAAAAATCAGAAAAAGTTTTATTTGGTAGACAAGGTTTATTATTATAATAAGGCAGGTGGATAAGATGTTACCTAATTCAGCGATTACAGCTCTTGATATATATTCTAGTACCAAAAATTTGGAATATGACAATTCTGAAGTTTATTTTTGATTTGAAGTGGGACTTTAAAAAGGTGACTTTGTTTATGAAAAAGGAACCCCGGTTCTTTTAACAACAAAAAAAGAAATTGTCAAACAATGGGTTATTAAATGTTTGATTGTTACTAAAAATGCTTGGAGAGTGTACTATAAGGATATATTTCCATTTGGTGTAGGAATTAACAAGTACAAAGGCATAAATCCCTGTATCAAGATTATGCTCAAAGTGAGATTAAAAGAGATAATATCTGCATTGAAAGAACACGATTATATAAAATCAATTATAAATTATTATTCTGAATTTAAAGAAGATAAACTAAGTTTTTGAGTTCGATATAGTATTAAAAAGGCGGAGAAAAAGAAATACTCAACATTTCTGAAACAGTTGAATTTAAAGATTTTTTAATCGGAAGAAGGTGAAGAAATGGTAACTAGAAAAGATATAGATGTTTATGAAAATGATATAAACAGTTTAGTATCGGATATATTTAATGGTGAATTTATGATTAAGTATAGTGACACCGCTGGAAGTTTTACGGCAGATATTGTGAGAGCATTTTCCACAGAATTAATTGTGCAGCAGAAGTTATATGATGAAATGTCAAAAAATTACAGCGTTGATACAGCTGAAGGTATTTATCTTGATAGTATTTGTAAGGAAGACTATATTTTTAGGAAAAAAGCAACTAAGGCGACCGGAACAGTTAGAATTTATGGGACAAGTGGTGCATTGATTCAAAAAGGAATGATAGTAGCAAGTAATAATTGCACATACACTATTGCTGAATCGAAAATAGTAGCATACAAAGAAACTGGAACAGTTGGATATAGTGAGGTTAATGTTGTTGCAAACATCGCTGGAAAAATTGGAAATTGCGGAATCGGAGAAATAAATAAATTCTCTGAAAGTTATGTCGGACTTGAAAAAGTAGAAAATCTTAATATTATTTCAGATGGAACAGACGAAGAGAATGACACCGAATTGCGAGAGAAGAAGAAAAAAATATTATCGATTACAAATGTAAATTACAATACAAATATGATTAAAGAAATGATACTAAATAAATTTAAGAATGTGAAGAAATTAAGAGTAATTCCAAGATGGAATGGTAAAGGGACAGCTAAAATTATTGGAATTGGCGAAGCTGGGATGAAATTAAAAGACGAAGAGCTGAACAATATAAAAACATATTTGGATAATGAAATTATAACAGATGCGGAATTTACAGTAAAAACTATCAAAGAGAAAAGTATAAGTCTTACATTTGAGGCTATATTAAACAAGGAATACAATGAGCAAAGTGCGATTGAACTTACAAAAAAAGTACTTTTAAATCAAGTGTTTTTAGATAAATTATTTGAAGAGAATAGAATTTATTATGCGGAAGTAATTGATAAGTTATTAGAAATAAAAGCATTTAAGAAAATTTCAAATATAGATATTAATAATACTAAAGAGGATATTATATTAGAAGATGAAGATCTAATAAGTGTTTTTAAATATAACGCTAAAAAAACTTTAGATTAATTTTTAGGAGGAAAAAAATGAGCGGATTCACATTAGGGGCAAAAAGCTAAAATATTGAATACACTGTTTGAAGGCAGAACATATTATGCTGGGCTTTTGACAGCAGTTACAATGGGAGAAAATGGAAAAGAAAATACTACAGAGCTTGTTTCATCTTCGTATGCAAGAAGGGCTATAAATTTTGGGTCGACAACATCGAATGAAACAAGTAACTTGGCTTCAGTAAAATTTCCTGAAGCAAAGGGAAGACTGGGGGCGTGTAATAGGAATTGGAATTTATGATTCAATAACTGGTGGAAATTTAATAAATTATGCTACTTTTGACGCAAGAGATGAGGTTATAATTTATGCTTTAATGCAATACGAAATCGCCAAAAATTTTTATGTGATAGGATTTAGAAACTAATGGTAAAAAAATGTACACCAGAAGTCAGTTGAATATATAAAAGATAATTTTAATGAAAATGAATTATCAAATTTCTATGTGAGGATTTTGTAAATGATGGTAGAGATAAAGAGTTTGCTACGATTAAAAAGTAATCCCAAAACAGCTAATTTTGTTAAACATACCAAAAAAATTATCTGAAATGACAGCGTTAGAGCTATTGAATTATACAGTAAGCGATTTTTTTCATTCTTTGTAGGATTAGATGACTATGTAAATTTCAAGCAAAAAGATTACTGAAAAGCAATTCCCGGTACTCTTTGTATATGATGACGATTATGCGGATGTTATGTATAATCTTGCTAAAAATGATTATTATAACAGTATGATAAAATCGCTTCCAGGAGCACTCAGAAATTCATCTCTCATTCAGGATATATTTCATTTTGCAGATGCTGAGCTAAAAATCATTGGAATTTAAAATAGGAACTTTAATAAAAAAACAGAAGATTTACAACAGCAAGAAGCGAAATTTTGGAAAAATTAGAGGAAAATATGGATTAGTCTCAAGTAAAAAAATTTAGCAACAGTATTTAAAATAAACAGAATTATAGCAAAAAGAATTTTTAAGGCGGTCGATCACTCTAAAGTATTTTGAAGATACAATGAAGTTGTATTTTATTTTTCAGTGATAGCGTAACAATAACAAACGATAAGAATACTTTCCAATATATAGTAAATTTCCATTCATCTGTTGTAGATAAAGAATATTTGGAATACTGGCTAGAATTGATTTATGAAATCATTCCAGTTTGGTATGACGTAAAAAAATTGTGTATTAGTTGAAAGGAGATAAAATGAAACAAGCGACTTTAGATTTAATAAAAAAATATAGATGAAAAATACTTTTATACCGGCAAATACTAAAAATGAACTTTTTGAGCTATTTCAGTTAGACACGGTTGCTGATTTGAGAAAAGTATCAAGGAATTTTATGAAGTTGTATGAGATATTGGAACATCTCGATGGTCAAACTTCGAGTGCAACAGCAGAAAAAGCTGGAATTGTTAAATTCGGTACAGAAACAGGAAATGCGATAAATTCAGAAATTTGGAAACAAGCAATAGGACAATCTTTAGGGTGGATATGTAAGCAAAGTTGAAAAACAAAGAAGCTGGGAAATGGTACATAAATGATTTGACAGATGGGAAAATATATAAATGTATACAGAATCATACGAGTATAAGTTTTGATATTACTAAATTTGTGGATATTACGAATGTTGGACTTTCGGACAAAGTAGAAAATTTATCTGAACTTGTAACGCTAGAAAACACTAACATAGATCCTCGAATTAGTGAATTTTTTCACGGCAGCTAAAACTTTCAAAAAAGGGGAATGTAGTAATCTTTAGCGGATTGCTTTGAAAAATTAAGTCAAGCTAGTACTCCTCAAACAATATTGCTTAAATTGCCTTTTGAACCAGCCGAAATTACCTGGGTAGCTCCGTTTTTTTACAATCAAAAAGAACGGAGAAATGGAAGTGGGAACATACGCACACTATGCTCAAAATAAAATTACACAGCCGACGCACTTAGCCTTTGCTTATGTATGTAAATGATTTAGAAAATTTGTTTAATTTTGGAAACAATACTATAAAATTTTCGGATGGGACCATAATGCAGTGGGGCTTAGGTTTTGCAGGAACAAAAAATCGAGAGTTTTCAAATACTTTATCAACTGACTTTTTGAGCACCACAATTGTAGTTGCGAGTCACACAGGAACAGTAGCATCTAAAACAAACATTGTGACTTACAGTATCACAGGAAACAAATTTGCTGCAGTTTCGGAATGGGAAGGCGAGGACGAAATAAAAATTTTATATATTGCTATCGGAAGATGGAAATAATTTCAATAACCAACTGCGAAATAGTTAAATATCCCTATTTCAGTGCTTAAAATGTTACTTCCAGTTAGCCTATATAGATTGAATTCAAAGCCAGAATTATTTGTGTTTATTATATTTGCCAAGTTTTTCTACCTCTTCGTTGCTTCCTACATTTTTGAACAAAAAAACTCCAAGGCACTTTTTTTCTTGAAAGATTTTTTTCAAAATTATGTCTAAATATACTAGAAAAATGTTCCAACTGCAGTATTTCCAGCGTTGAATTTGACAGTCCCTGTTTTTGAATGTTAAATTATTTGTATTTTCAAACAAATTTTTCTAACTAAAATACAAACATAACTTCTATAAATCTATCGTCGACAGGTTGAGTGTTTTTTTCGCAACAGAATATTGCAAATTCCAGCTTTTTGAAACACCTAAATTTATAGCAATTTCACTTACAGAATATTTTTGAACCTGACTTCAAATCAACAGGCATATCATTGCCAGTGTGTACAGAATATAAAAATCCTAGGCTTGCTAGAAGGATATTTGATATTAGTTTTCAAAGATTTTACCAATTTCAACGTTGTTACCGATTTCGATGTGATGGATTTCAAATAAATTTTTCTAGTCTATAATATTATTGACTAATATTATAGAGGAGATGATAAAAAAAATGGAATTGGAATTAATCAAAGGGAGAAATGCACAGATATATTTAGAGTATCTTAACAGCAATATTGCAAAAGAATGAGGCGACTAAAAACACGACTTACAAGACATATTTGAACAATATGAAACAGTTTGTAGAGTATTTGAAAGTGTATGAGAATAATCGTTATTTATTAAGTAAAAGATACATTGAAGTTTATTGTGAGTATACTTGAGAGATACATAAGATATTGCAGGGAAGTGAAAGGGAATAATGCTAGGACTATTAATAACAAAATCACGGCAATTAGTAGTTTTTATATTTGGGCAGTTAAGCGTGATTTAATAACAACACATCCGTTTCGCGATAAATTGGATAGATTGAAGGTTACTGATGTGGAAAAACGGAGAAATAGCTATTATTTGAGCAACAAGGAGATTATTGAAATTAACATCAAAATGGAAATGGATAAAAGATTTGATTTGCAAGACAGAATCATATTCAATTTGATTATTGATACAGCTTGCAGAATTAGTGCATTGCAGTCAATAAAATTAGAAAACATCGACTTGGAGAATGGAATAGTATTTGGAATAGTTGAAAAGGAACAAAAGATCGTAGAATTTGCAATATTTGAAGAAACGACAGAACTAATAAGGGAGTGGTTGAGATGTAGAAATGACAACGTTGAATACTTACTAACGACTAAATACAACGGAGTATTTAAGCAAATGAGCAAGTCAACGATTAGAGACAGAGTAAGAAAAATTGGGAAGTTAGTTGGAATAGAAAATCTATATCCACACTCGCTTAGAAAAACAAGCATTAATCTTATTGCAAAAACAGCCGGGATTGACCTGGCGAGTGAATTTGCAAATCATAGCGGAACAGATGTAACTAAAAAGCACTATATTAAGAAAAACGAGTGCTAGAGATAGAAGAACAAAACTGTTAGAAATTAGAAAAAGCTGGGTTTTAACAGCAAATAGCAAAGAAATTTATGAATTTGCACGAATTGATATTTCGTTTTTTAAAAAAATTTAGTGCCGATTTTTAGGAGCTTTGAAGCAATTTTTATTTTTGAAGTACTTTCAAAATTTTATTGAACTGCTGAAGTCAGCAAAAAACGTTCAAAGTCAATAAAAATCAATAAATATTTTTTTAAAAATTCTGTACAAATTCATAAGTTAGCACAGAATTATTTTTTTGAAAGGAGAAATGAGAATGGAAGGATTTAGAATATATTTATACGATAAAAAGGGAATATAATAGGAATATTTTTAGCACCATCTCAAAAATTTGAGGCTGATAAATTGAAATATTGTAGTGAATATAGAGAAGGGGAAAATTTTTATATCCTACACGGAAATTAAAAATCCAATTATTGAAAATGGAAAAAAATTAGAGAAATGACTATTTCAGAACAAGTTCAAGCAGGAATATTAATTTTATCAGACGGACAATATTTAGAGGGTGAAGAAATAAAAACTGTTACAAAAACCAAACGAGTGGAGTGTATGGGATAAAAATAGCAATACTTGGAAAGTTGATAATGATTTGTTAAATGCGAAATTAAAAAGAATTAAGAGAAAAAGCGTCGAAAGATTTAATTGAAGCTAAATTAAAATTTTTAAATCAAGCACTTGAGATTGAAAAATCTGGGAAAAAAATACGTTTTTCGAGAACAATGAAGAGAATAGAAATAGATTAGCGTTAAAATTTTTCGTTGATGTTGTTACTTGAACAGGACAAAATAGAAAAAAAGTAAAAGTTTTAAATGATAAAAATGGTTGAGTTTATTGAATTGAACAGGTCAGAATTAAAAGTTTTGGCTAAAAAAATTCAGGATATTTTAGAAATTGCTGACATGGCAGAGCAAATGGCAGTTGTTGGGATTAGTAGATACACTATTGATCAGATGTTGGAAGCTTAATGTAAGTGATTTTTTCAGAATTAGAAAAGGAGTGATTTAAATGAATATAGAAAAACTTATATGCACAGAAATTGAATTAGACGGTAAAAAAATATAAAGTTGTTGGGATAAAATTTGAAAAAGATAATATAATATTAAATGTCGAAGAAGTAAAGGAAGTGATGTAGATGAATTTTGGGAAAGCATTTGAAGAAGTAAAAAAAGGAAAAGCAATGAGATTGCCGCAATGGAGCAAGGATGTAGTGATAAAAGCACAATTTCCTGACAAAAACAGTAAAATGACAGCTCCATATCTATATGTGGAATCCAGATATGGTAGGGTACCTTGGAAAGAAACTGTGATTGAATTATTTAGTGAAGAATGGGAAGTGGTATAAATGAATAGATTTGACAAAATTTTCAGCTTTATGTTGGCTGTCGAGGGTGGCTATACCAACGACAAGAATGATAAGGGTGGAGAAACAACTTGGGGAGTTACTAAAGATGAAGCAAGAAGAAATGGTTATCGTGGTTCTATGAAAGATTTGACGAAAGAGTTTGCAAAGAAAATATTGGAAAAAGACTATTACCTGAAAAATCGTTTGAATGAAATAAAAAACGATAAGGTCGCATTGTCAATATGTGACTGGAGTTTTAACTCAGGAAAATGGGCAACTAAAAAGGCACAGGTAACGTTAAACAGATATTTTGGCTATAATCTAGTTGTGGATGGTATTTTTGGAAGCAAGACTATAAAAGCCTTGAATGAAGTGGAAGAACAAGGAAAATCAGCAGAATTTCTGAGAGATTACCATAGCATACAGAGAAAATTTTATCATTCTATAGTTGAATATAATTCAACTCAGAAAGTTTTTTGACTGGATGGTTGAATCGTGTTGATAGAAAAAGAAAAATACTTGAAGGAGATGGTGTAAGATGAAAAAAATTTGTGTAATAATTGGGCATGGCGGAAACGATTGCGGAGCAATTAACCCTCATACAAAAAGAGACTGAGCTTGCTTACAATACCGAACTTGCTGATATGCTTATGGGGGCATTAAAAAATGAATATGAAATCGTAAAATATAACAGGGGATATAACAAAGTTGAAAATATTGGGATAGTCAATGGTTATAAATCAGACTTGATTTTATCGCTGCACTGTAATTCATTTAACGGAATTGCTTCAGGAACAGAGGCACTTTACTGGTATTCAAGCGAAAAATCTAAAAAATTGGCAGAGATATTAAGTAAAAATATTTCTAAAACTTTTGGAATCCACAACAGAGGAGCGAAACCAAGAGTTACAAATGAAATTAAGAACAGGAATCCTATTAAATTCAAAGATATGGAAACAAGGGGAAGTTACTTGCTTTATAGGACAAATGCCCCTTGTAACATTATTGAACCGTTTTTCATCGATAACGATAGCGATTTGAAGCTCGGAAAAGAGAAAAAACGGGAATATGTGGAAACGATAAAAAAATCTATAAAAGAATATTTTGAAGGAGTGATGTAAAATGAACGTGATAACAACAGTATTAAATCAATTTGGAGGAAATATAATAAATCTAGTGGCAGTAGCATTGGCTGGATTTGTAGTAAAGGGAATTTCAACATATCTTGTAAAAGGATACACATATTTGCTTAAAAAGAAAATGGCAAGATACATAGCACGGTTTATACCAAACGGGATTGCATTCGGGGAACTGCTGAAGGGGGTCAAGCCCAATGAGGAAAGGCTGGTGCAGGCTGTATTGACAGTTCAGAACCTGGTTTTAAAAATGTTTCCTGAAAGGCTAAGACCAACGGTGGATAAGCTGTTTGATGAAAAAGCGATTGCAAGAGAGATAGAAAGACAGCTTAACGAGGAAAAGCAAGCGGGTTTAGTAAAGCCGACAATGGAAAAATAACTTCCACTGCCGGGAATAAAATAGTTGATAAAGTTGTAGGAAAGTTAGTGGAGAACAAAAAGTTATCTGCTATCACTGATAATAGAATGAACTTTAATATAATTGATTACAGGCGTGATTATAGCAGAAGCAATGTGTATGCCGATATTAATTATAGGGACAACTTTAGAGGGGATAGGGAAATAATGGCAAGGGCGGGGTTTATCTATTACTTTGACAGAAAAATAATTTTTGGAGGCATAATTAATGATAGAGGATTTAAAGGTAATAATAGACAATCACGGACTTTTCCTTATACTATTCTTTTTAGGAGTGCTGTTTGGCGTGGTTGCCCAGAAAATGATAGACAATCAGCCAGTAAAACCGTATATCAAACGTATAGCCGTTGCTGGAATGACAATGGCTATTGCTCTATCTCTTAACAAAGTGGTGGGGCATTTCAATGCTGGTTTTCTATATCCTTGGAGTCCTGTGCTGGGTTTTTTTGGGGAAGCTGTAATGGAAACGATCAATCAGAAAAGATACGGAATCAGCAAAGGATTTTTGGAACTAATGCTGGAAAAGTTCGGATTTGTCAAGAAGAGAGATGATAAAGATGAAAATATATCACAGAAGTAGAAAGTTTGCAATTGTAATGTTTGCACTGATATTTTTAAATTCAGCAATCACGCTGAAATTAAGAGGCTATCAAAGAAGGCAGAATCTGAATTTGTTGCGGAGCGAGCTGAAGAGCGAAAGCAAAAAAGAAATATTTGATTCCATAGAAGAAAAGTCAAAAACGGAAGATTTAATACTTCTGATAGGTACAAACTTTATCGCTTTAATGATAACTGTTGGATTTGATAGATTTGGAGCGTTTGAAGAAAGCGATGAAACTGTAAAGAAAAAAATAAAAACTTGCGGAATTGTTTTTTGTAAATTTCAGGGCAAAAAAATGAAAAAAATAGAATTATTAGCACTATATGTTGTGGTAAAAGTATATCAGAAAAAGCACAACATATAGTGTATTTTTGTTACATATTTGTTACATATAGACTAGAATTATGGTATTTTTTTGAGATGTTTTTTTAAGAAAAAGTAAAAATAATGGGCTTGCGTTTACTTTTTTTCTTATTTTTATTGTGTTTTAAAGTTTTATGTGTTAAAATAATAATAGTATATTTAATTAAATAGAAAGAACAGGAAATTGTGAAAATAAAAGAGTACAGTATTTATAATTATAAGAAATCTTGGTTATTTGTCAAAAGTGTAAAAATTTTTTTGTGTAAATAGAATGGTGAGTACTGAATTTAGTAGATTTATCCATTAGATTATACAAAATTATGGATACTCTTTTTGTCAGGGAGGAAAAAAAGTAAAAAAATCAAATGTAAAAAAATACTGTGTTTATCGTTAGGTTTTTAGAATTATAATAATAAATAAAAGTGAAGGAGATTTAATTGTATAAAATAAAAATTAATAATATGAAATTTCATTCGTACATAGGTGTTTACGAAGAAGAGAAAAAAATTGGGCAGAACATTGAAATTGACTTAATTATATCGCTTTCAAAAAGAAATTATTAAAAATGATGATATAAATAGTACGTTAAGTTATGGTGACTGTTATAGGAAAATTAAAAAGATTGTAGAAGAAAGCAATGTTGATTTGCTGGAGACGTTGGCTTTGGATATTATTAAGGAAATAAAGAAATTGAATGAGAATATTGAAGATGTTCAGGTAAATATTAGAAAATTGGCAGTTCCGATTAACGGGATTTTTTTGATAGTGTTGAAATTCAGATAAAGGATTAGGCGGGAGTGAAAAAATGGAGCAAAAAAATAAAGTTTATTTAAGTTTAGGTGGAAATATTGGAGACAGGAAAGAGTATATTCAAAAAGCTGTTGACATGATTGGAGAAATTGATGGAATTAAGATATTAGAAAAAGTCTGGATTGTATGAAACGACTCCAGTTGGATATTTGGAGCAGGATTTGTTTCTGAATGGAGTAATTAAAATTGAAACTGAATTTTTCAGCAAGGGATATTTTTGAAAATTATAAATAAAATTGAAAATTGAACTGGATAGAAAGCGTGAAATTAGATGGGGACTGAGAACAATTGATATTGATATTTTGATTTTTTTCAAATAAAAAAATAAATGAAACTGACTTAATAATTCCACATAAAGAAATGTTAAATCGACTATTTGTTTTAGTTCCATTAATTGAAATTTACGATGGAGATTGTTTTGGAAAAGAAGTAATTGCTAAAAGAATAGATGAACTGCTTAAAATAGGAGATCAGAAAAATACAAAAGGTAGAAGGATAATTTTTGAATAATATAATTAATTTAAAAAAATGATTTGAAAAGAATTACATAAATAAATATATTTTTTTGTAGTTGTGTTAGTAATAATATAATATGAAAAAGAAGAGAAATATAGTGTTGAGAAATATAGTGTTGTAATTCTTATATTTTTTTAAATTTTATATTTTTTTATTATCGGACGCATTATTATATTTTTTTATCTTTTATTTCTACTATATTCATTATCATCACAATCTTAATATATACGTATTATAACAACTATTATTATGGTAATTATTTATAGGATACTGCTACTACAATATATATTGCCATAACATAAATATTATATCAATTAGTCAGTGTTCAATCAAACTAATTTAATTAATAATTTTATATATGATATTCTATTCACCAATTTGATAATAATTACACTACAAAAATTAAAAAAATTAAATTTTTTTAGAATTTTTTAAAAGAATATAAAATTAGAAACTAAACTTAATTTATTTAAAACAAAAAGAAAGGAAAAAAATGTAATGGGAAAAAAATAAAAATAATTTAGATAAAGAAACAAGGCTAAAAAATATAGAAAATGCGGTGCGTGAGATTTTAATAAATGTTGGAGAAGATGTGGATAGGGAAGGGCTTATTGAAACACCAAAAAGAGTTGCCAAAATGTATGAGGAAATTTTGAGTACAAAAAATGTAGATGATTTTGAAAATTATAAATTATTCGATGTAGATTTGGGAGATTCGCAGGAGATGGTGCTTGTGAAAGAGATTCCGTTTTTTTCAATGTGTGAACATCATATGTTGCCATTTTTTGGGAAAGTGCATGTTGCTTATATTCCACAGGATAATAGGGTTATTGGGCTTAGTAAGATTCCTAGATTAGTGGAATTTGTTTCTAGAAAATTGAGTGTTCAGGAAGAGATTACTGTGAATGTGGCTAAGAAACTGATAGAGATATTGAATCCGCTGGGAGTTGCGGTTGTAGTTGAGGCACGGCATATGTGTATTGAGATGAGAGGGGTTAATAAGATTGGGTCTGTTACTAGGACTTCATTTTATAGTGGGGAATTTAAGGAAAATGCAGACAGGAAGAGAGAGTTTTTGGATGGTATAAGAGATGGGAAATTTTAGTTTCTTGTTAAATTTAAATAAAAAAATTAAGTTATCTAATAGATTTAATAAATTTTTTTATAAAAAAATGGGAGAAGAAATGATGAAAGAATCATTGTATGGAGAGAAGAAAAGAGTAAGACTGCTTGCGGAAATTTTGAAAAAAATGGATAATCCAGTTAATGATGTTAAGGTTATTCATGTTAGCGGAACAAATGGAAAAGGTTCTACTTGTTATATGATTAACAGTATTTTATGTGAAATGGGGTATAAGGTTGGATTATTTACAAGTCCGCAAATATTAACAGTTTATGAATTAATCAAAGTTAATGGAACTGAAATTACAAAGTTAGAATTTGAAAATTGTAAGGGTGTACTGGAAAAAGTTTTAAAAGAATTGGATTTGGATTTAGAAAGTGATTTGTCATATTTTGAAATGGTATTTTTGATTGCGATGATACATTTTAAGAATAAGGGTGTGGAAATACTAATTTTGGAATGTGGGCTTGGTGGTGAACTGGATGCGACTAATGCGGTTCATAGGATTGATTATACTATTTTTTTACAAGGATTGGGATTGATCATAAGAATTTTTTTGGGAAATACGATTGAGGAAATTTGTCGAACTAAGTCTAAAATTATGCGAAAAGATAGCAATGTGATAGTTGCTCCAAATCAGAGAGATGTTGTTTATGAAATTTTGAAAAAGGAAGCTCAAAATAAAAATTGTAATATTTTTTTGGCGGATGAAAATATAAAAAGTTTACGAATTGATGAATGCAGAGGAAAAAAATTGTTGAAAATAGTGGAAAGAAAATTACTGGAAATGAAAATTCTGATTTTTGCAGATTATACAGAAGTGGAAGCTGAAATAATTGAAATTGTAATTTTGAAAAAAATTTAAAGAATAAATATTTTTTTAGATTTGGTTTAAGAGGAGAACAGCAACTGGAAAAATTTGGCTACAGTTTTGACTTGGTATTTTAGATTTTTTTGAGAATTTGGAAAATAGGAAATCTGAAGAAATATTGGATAAGGCTTTAGGAACGTTGAAAATACCAGGACGAATGGAAAAAGTTGGAAAAAAATTAAGAACGTTTATTTGGATGTGGCACATAATGAGGACAGTGTTGAGGCTTTTTGTGAATTATGTTGAGGAAAATTTTCAGGATAGGAAAAAAAAATTTTTGTGGTGGGATTTTTTTGAAGGATAAGGAAGTGGAAAAATGTGCTAATCTTTTGAAAAAAAGCTGGAGATAATTTTATATTGACAGAACCTAAAAAAATGAAGAGAGAAAACTGGATTCACAAATTTTTGAAAAAAATATTTTGAAGATAAAAAAAGTTGAAAAATCCTGAAAATATAATAATTTCTGAAAAAAACATTGAAAAAGGCTTTTTTAAAAAGCATTGGAATTAAGAAAAATGAGGATGAATGTATTTTTTTGTGGTGGGATCGTTTTTATTTGCTTGGGGAAGTGAAACGAGTAATTAAGAATTATTTTTAACAAAAGATAGCAAGAAGTCTCCGACTTCTATAAGCGGGAGATGAATTGCTTTTTTGTAAAAAAATTGAAAAAAAGGATATGCCTATGATACAATTTTTGTATATAAAAATATCGAAGAGAAATAATTAAAAATAATATTCAAAAATCAAAAGGAGGTGTAATTTATGAAATATAATTTAGCATTCAAATACAGAATTTATCCAAATAAAGAGCAGGAATTATTGATAAATAAGACTTTTTGGATGTGTTCGTTTTGTCTACAATACGATTTTTGTATACTGCGAATAAAATTTATGAAGAAACTGGGAAAAAAATAAAATAATTACACCTGCCAGTTTGAAAAAGTGAAAATCAATTTCTAAAAAGAAGTGGACAGTTTGGCACTTTCAAATGCTCAATTAAATGTAAGACGATCGTTTACGAACTTTTTTTCAGAAGAGAGCGAAATTTCCAAGATTCAAATCTAAAAAGAATAATGTTAAAAAGTTACACGACAATTGTGTGAACAATTCGATACGAATTGAGGAGAATAAATATTTGGTCTTGCCGAAATTGAAAAAGTAAAATTGAAATATCATGAGAAATACCAAAGAATTATATAGAATAAAGTCGGTAACATTGACAAACAGCAATGGAAATTACTATGTTTCTGTTTTGACGGAATTTGAAAAAGAAATTCAAAAAAATGCCAAGTAATGATAAAGTGATTGGACTTGATTTTTTTCAATGTCTGAATTATTTGTCAGTTCTGAAAACCAAAGAGCTGATTATCCAAGATATTTTAGGATGTTGGAGAAAAAAATTGAAAAGAATTACAAAAAGTCATTGTCAAGAAAAAGTGAAATTTTCTAAAAATTGGTATAAACAAAAAGCGAAAATATCAAAATTGCATGAATATATCAAAAATTGCCGAAGAGATTTTCTACATAAATTATCGAAAAAATTGTCTGAAACATATAATGCTGTGATTGTCGAGGATTTGAATATGAAAGGGATGAGCCAGGCATTAAATTTTGGGAAAAGTGTAGGAGATAATGGATGGGGAATGTTTTTGAGGATGGTTGAGTATAAACTGATGTTTTTAGAGAAACAATTTTTGAAGATAGATAAGTGGTTTCCGTCGTCGAAAACTTGCAGTAAATGTGGAAATGTTAAAGAGGAACTGAAATTATCAGAAAGAAGTTATAGATGTGAGTGCTGTGGAATTGAAATTGATAGAGATTATAATGCGGCACTGAATATAAAAAACATTGGAAAAGAGATGTTGAAATATTAGGAAATAAAAAGACAGGGTAGGAACTACCCGAAGAGCTTGGTAAATATATTTGGCTAGTCATGCGCAGATACTTCCCAAGAAGCTCCCACTTCTAAAAGCGGGAGTAGTTCACATTAATTAAAATTATATTGTGGATTTATCTCAATTTTTTTAGTTTAAAATTGTATAATTATTTTTTTACAAGTTATTAAATAAATATAATATATTTACTATAATATAATAAATAAGAAAAAGTTAAATTAATTAAAATTTATAT
>BNJU01002810.1_pt1 | contig 60546 bp, 63 predicted proteins | sample 8539281 | NCBI WGS metagenome assembly BNJU01 (sample SAMD00202456, study PRJDB9452) | human saliva metagenome | isolation source: human saliva | place: Japan
GTACTGCCCGCGCTGCCACAAGTCGACGGCGCACCGCGAGACACGCTGACGGCTTTCCGTCTCAAAGCCCCGAGGACACTGGTTCCCCAGGGTTCTTTATATCTGCGTGCGTGCGCCTCGGTGTGGGTTATAGGACTCTACGTGTTGCTGGTAGGGTGACTTTTCGGCACCGACGGCGCGGTTACCGTACGCAACGAGGGGCGTGATCCTTCGGGGTTCTGCCTCCGTCGTCTCCGGGGAGGCATGGGGAGCGTCGGGAGGCCTGTGAGCCGTGTGTCCCTCTTTCTGTTTCTGTGAGACGCATCCTGCGCACGCGAGCCCCTTTGACTCGCACGTTCACCCGATAGGGTGGTGGCCTAAACCCGGCAGGGTGGACACCTGGGCCCGTGATGCGCACGTTAACCCGATAGGGTGGTGGCCTGGGCAGGCTGCCCACCATGCCACCAATAGGGTTTAGCTGCGCATTGAAGGGTTCATGCTGCCAGTAGACGGGCCCGGCTGCCAGCACGGCCACCACGACTGACACCACTGCACCCAAAACGCAGACCACCTCGCCCACAACACTCCGATTTTCACCGTTTTCACCGAGGTGGTCTGCACTTTGGGCACCACACCACCTCAAACCGCGACGTCACCGCCGCCAAACGGGGGAAATGGCGTCATTAGAACCACGACACGCCGCCGACACGCCGACAGCCAGCCTCTAATGCTGCAAAACCCCCACCGCCACCGGCGTGGAGGGCGTCGGAGGGACCGCAGGGCCCGGCCGCGGTGCCCGTGGGCGGCGGGGCCTGGCCGGACAACGAGCCAACGCACCGATCGAAGGTCGCGGTGCGGATGGCCGAAGCGGGCGGCACCGACACCACCGCCAGCCGAATTTCGCATGTAATTCCCCCGCAGTACGAATCGACATAAGCTCAAATACCGCAGAATATCAAGGATCAGAATCCCAGACCCCGACATGCGCTCACGGGAATTGCATGCGAGATTGCTGGTTGACAGCCATAGCTGGGCATCAGGGCGATGCGCCGAACCACACGTCAGCACACTGAGCAGCCCGGCCGCACACCCAGCCCCTCCGGCGCCCAAACAACCCGCGGGTCCACAAGCAACAGCCAGCGCCACACAGTAACACGTCGTGTCCTATAATCCCTCGGTTATCATGGGCGCATGACTCGACTCCGTTGATGTCCGCTGTATCGTCGCCCCCGAAGAGCGCGGGGAAACGCGCATCCCCGGCCTCGTGACGCTCGCGGACGAGCGCACTGTCCTGTTCTTTGATGAGAGGCCTGCCCCGGCCTCGGGTACGGGATCTGACTTCAACGGGCTGACGATGGCGTCGGACCTGCCGAATCCGAATCGCATCTACTGGATGGTGCGCGAGGGGGCGGGGCGGTGGAGTGGGCCGCGACCGCTTCCGCCCGGCGGCCCGACCGTTTCTTCGGATGCGTGTGTCTGCGTGGATGGTGACGGCCTCATGCACCTGGCGTTCGCATCGACGGATGGGTGCGTGGGCTATATGGACTCGCGAGCCGACGGTGAGCGCCTGCGTGCCTGGTGGGCGTGGGGGAGTGGTCCTGAAGACCTCGCCTATGTGGACATGACGGATGAGCTCTATGAGCTCACGGGTGCCGATGCGCTGTTCGCGACGTCCGGGGGCACTGCGACCGTCGACGGGGCCGTGGCGCTGCCCTACGTCGTGCGCGTGGGGGACGAGACGCACGTGCGCGTCGTCTACGCCCGCGAGGGGCGCCTCGTTGGGGCTGCAGATCCTCTCGTCGGCGACGGGGGAGTGCTCCTCGACGAGACGACGCTGAGCGTGTGGGACGGTCGCCTCGTCGCGAACTGTCGTATCCAGGGCTTTGAGGGGCGAGGCTCAGGTGCGCGCTACCTCGCGTGGGGAGACGGGCACACCTGGGAGGGCGGGTGCCTGTGGGAACTCGACGATCCGGGCTGTAACGCGCGCATGATTGGTTCGCTTCTCGTGCACCCCGGACGGCGCGACGCGCGGGTGGGTGGCGAGATCCTCCGTGTGAGCGCGCCGTGGGAGGGCGAGGTGCGCTCCGAGGTGGTCGCCTCCTTTGGGCGGGGCGCCTTCGGGTATAGCGACGCGACGGTCGACGGGGACGAGGCCGTGGTGGTCTTCGAGCGCGACCGCGGCATGTGGGAGGTTGAGGCCCGCCTCTCAACGGGTACAGAAAACCCGGTGCGCGTGCCCCCACAACGCTCCGGGTTTTTTTCTGTGCTCTAGCGACCTTTGATGATCGCGAGGAGTGGGGCGTAGTGTGCGTCGACTGCCGCGGTGTATGCCTCGACGTCTCCGGCTTCGCACGCCCGCAGGATGGCCGCGTGGGCCTCGGCGGTGTCTTCCATTTCCTGGCGCGACGCTGCGGCCAGCTGGGGAGTCACGCTCTGGTGGACCAGCCACATGGCGGCCACGAGCTGGTGCATGAGCTCGTTCTCGACGTAGGCGAGGAGGCCGGAGTGGAACGCGATGTCCTGCTCGAGGTAGTCGAACCCGAGTGCGCGTACTGCGTCATGGCCTCGACGAGCTCCCACAGGTGGGGGTTTGTCGTGCCCTTCATGGCGCGGGTGAGCGGGACCGCGATCCCGAGGTCGAGGGCGCGGCGCGTATCGATGATTGCGTGCAGGGACTGCGCGCCGTTGATCTCGTCGAGGGCGGCGCGTAGAACGAGCGTCTCGACGAGCGGCTGCATGGACATCTCGCCGACGTAGGAACCCGAACCCTGGCGGACCGTCACGATGTCGAGAGCCTGGAGGCGACGTAATGCTTCTCTCACAGAGGAGCGCGACACGCCAAGGTCGGCGCATAGTGCCGATTCTGTGGGGAGGCGGTCACCGGGATGTAATCCATGTCGCAAAATATAGGACTTGATCGCATCCATCGTTACCGAGGATCTTGAGTCAATCGGTGTTGATACGGGTCGGTTCTGATTGGTTTCTGAGGGCGATGGGGGTGATATCGCTTGCATTAATTTGTCTGACAACATAGGATAATTATAGCGAGCGGAACAACAGAACCGCACGTCCCAATTCTCGAAGATGAGGAGCGAGAACATGCGAATGCGCAAACACTTCGCAACCGGCGCTGCACTGACCGCAGCTGCCGCCATGATCCTGACCGCGTGCGGCGGCGGATCGTCCAGCACCACGTCGTCCGACGGCGGCTCGAAGGCCTCCGACGGACCGAAGGGTACGATCACCGCCGGTGTCGCCTACGAGACCACCGATTACGGCCCGATCACCACCTCGGCTCTCGGCATCGGTGCGAACTGGCAGGTCCTCGAGGGCCTGTACCGTTTCAACATGGCCGACTACTCCGTCAGCCCCGCGCTGGCCGCCGGTGATCCGGAGAAGATCTCCGACACCGAGTACGAGGTGAAGCTGCGCGACGGCGCGAAGTTCTCCGACGGCACCCCCGTGACCGCCGCTGACTTCGTCGCTTCCTACGAGCGCGCGACCTCCGAGAAGTCGATCTACCGTCAGTTCTTCACCTTCGTCGACAGCGTCGAAGCCAAGGACGACAACACCATCACGATCAAGCTCAAGCACCCCTTCGCCAACCTGAAGGAGCGTTTCGTTAACGTCCGCGTTGTCCCCGCGTCGATGGACGAAGACTCGCTCAAGGCGAAGCCGATCGGCACCGGCCCCTACAAGTACGAGAACATCACGGCGACCGAGATCACCGCTGTTCCGAACGAGAACTACACCGGCAACGAGCCCGCGAAGGTCGCCACCATCAAGTGGCAGTCCCTCAAGGATGACTCCGCACGCCTCGCCGCCGCCATCGGGGGCACCATCGACGTCATGGAAGCCGTTCCCGCCTCCGCGCAGGATCAGCTCAAGGGTGCCGGCTGGAACGTTGAGTCCAAGCCCGGCTACGGCAACCCCTTCCTGATGTTCAACACGCAGAAGGCCCCCTTCGACAAGCCCGAGGTTCGCCGCGCGATCCTCAAGGCCATCGACAAGCAGAAGCTGATTAGCTCCTCGCTCGAGGGCCAGGCCGTTGAGGCGACCTCCTTCCTGCCCGAGGTGAACCCCGCCTACAAGAAGCCTTCGACCGATCTGTCCTACGACAAGGCTGCCGCCACAAAGCTCCTGAGCGACGCTGGCGTCTCCGGCCTCGAGATCAACCTGGTGACGACGGACCACCCGTGGGTCCTCTCCCTGGTTCCCCAGATCAAGTCCGACCTGGAGGCCTTGGGCCTGAAGGTCAACCACACCCAGATGGCTTCGTCTGACCTCTACTCCAACGTCACCGACGTTGACAACCCCACCTACGACATCGTTCTGGCCCCCGGCGACCCCTCGGTCTTCGGCACCGACCCCGGCATCATCATCTCCTGGTGGAACGGCGACAACGTCTGGACCAAGAAGCGTGACGGCTGGCAGTCTCGGACCCCGAGTCCTTCAACAAGCTGCAGACCCTCATTGAGGAAGCTGGCCAGCTCGACGGTGACGCCGCCAAGGCCAAGTGGGGCGAGGCTCAGGATCTGCTCGCCGAGAAGACCGTGATCTTCCCGCTCGTATTCCGCAACATGATCACCGGCTCCAACCCCGCCAAGGTGGAAGGATTCCAGGCGATCTCCTCCACCGGCCTGCAGCTGCTCGGTGTGAGCGCTAAGTAAGTCCCCTAGGGACCACACAGAAAGGAGGGGTGGAGCCCCGCCCTGAGGCAGACGCCACAGTCGGGCGCCACCCCCTCCTTTCTCATTGCCAAAATCCGTTGAAATGGAGGTCTAGCAGTGAATAACCTTCTGCGACTCATCGGACGACGTTTGGTGGCTCTGCCGATCATGGTGGTCGGCGTGTCCTTCCTCGTCTTCTTCATCATGTCGCTGTCTCCCATCGACCCGGCCTACTCGGCACTGGGCGAGACCGCGACCCCCGAAGCTCTCGAAGAGTACCGTGTCCAGCACGGTCTCAACGACCCCTTCTTCGTTCAGTACGGTCACTACCTGTGGAACATGCTTCACGGTGACCTCGGCACCTACGGCGTTGGAACGTCCAACCATGTGACCGATCTGGTTGCTCAGGCCCTTCCGATCACCCTGCAGCTCACCTTCCTCGGCCTGTTCTTCGCCGTCATCATCTCCTTCCCCCTCGGTGTTCTCGCCGCTCTGTACCGCGACCGCTGGCCCGACCAGGTCATCCGCGTGTTCTCGGTCATCGGCATTGGCACCCCGTCCTTCTGGCTGGCAGCGCTGCTGGTCCTCGCATTTGTTCAGAAGCTTCCGGTCTCCGGCCCGCTGCCCGCGTTCAGCGAAGATCCGAGCGGCTGGTTCCTGCGGATGCTTCTCCCTGCCATCGCGCTGGCGGTTCCCGTCATCGGTCAGATGACCCGAGTCGTGCGTACCTCAATGGTTGAGGAATTGGATCGCGACTACGTCCGTACCGCGATCGGCGCCGGTATCCCCAAGCGCATCGTCGTGGCCCGCAACGTGCTGCGTAACGCGCTCATCACCCCCGTGACCGTCCTCGGCCTGCGCATCGGCTACCTGATGGGTGGCGCGGTCGTCATCGAAATTATCTTCTCCATCGATGGAATGGGTAAGGCGGTCCTGCTCAAGGGCATCCAGGAAAACTGGGTCACTCTGGTGCAGGGTGGCGCGCTCGTCGTCGCAATCGCGTTCATCGTCGTCAACATCATCGTTGACATGCTCTACCTGCTCATCAATCCGCGTATTAGGTCGGTGTGAGGCATGAATCAGAAAGAAAGCTCGGCAAGGTCACCGCGAAGGGCGCACGTTTTTCGCGCATCGGTGCGATGTCCACCGGATCGAAGATCGCGATGGGTATCCTTGCCCTCATCGTCCTCGTCTCGATCCTGGCGCCCCAGGTTTCTCCCTACGGTCCCGATGAGATCTTCGACAAGTGGAGCGCCCCGTCCGGCGAGCACCTGTTCGGAACCGACCACGTCGGCCGTGACATCTTCGCGCGCGTCCTGTTCGGCGGACGCTTCTCGCTGCTGATCGGTCTGTGCTCGACCCTGATCGCCCTCTTCTTCGGCGCGATCATCGGCTCGATTGCGGCCGTCGTGCGCAAGTCCTTCTCCGAAGCGATCATGCGCGTCATGGACATCATCATGGCGGTGCCCGGCATCGCGATGGCGGCCGTCTCCGTCCTGGTCTTCGGCCGCACGCTGTCCAAGTCCGGTAACACGGCGGGCCTGGTCGTCGTCATCATCTGTTCGATCGCATTCGTGTACATCCCGCAGCTGTCGCGCATCGTTCGCGCGAACGTCATGGCCGCCTACGGTGAGGACTACGTCCGTGCGGTGATCGTCTCTGGTGCCCGCGCCCCCCTGGATCCTCACCAGGCACGTCATGCGTAACACGGCCGCCCCGGTCCTCGTGTTCGCCACCGTCCTCGTCGCCGACGCGATTATCCTCGAGGCATCCCTGACCTTCATCGGTTCGGGCCTCCAGGCGACCACCGTGGCCACGTGGGGCAACGTCCTGTCCGAGGCCTCGTCGAACCTGTCGGTTCTGCTGGGCAAGTGGTGGACCGCGTTCTTCCCGGGCCTGTTCATCATGATCACGGTCCTGTGCCTCAACATTCTGTCTGAGGGCATCACCGACGCCATGGTGGCGGCACCCGCCTCGGCGGCGGTCGCCCAGGTCGATAAGGACTCCGACCGCGAGGCCGACAAGCTCCTGCTCGACCCGCGCCGCGCCTACGCCGAGCAGGCCGAGTCCCTGCAGGCCCGCCTCGACGACCTCGAGTCCGTCGAGGAGAAGCGCACCGACCGCTTCGAGGCTTCGTTCGAGAAGGCCCCGCTGCTCGAGGTCAACGACCTGTGCATCAAGTTCGACCGTCACGGCGACGTCAACGTCGTCGACCACGTGTCCTTCAAGGTCCGCCCCGGCGAGACCATGGGCCTCGTGGGCGAGTCCGGCTGCGGTAAGTCGATCACGGCCCTGACCATCATGGGCCTCATCGATCCCAAGGCCGAGATCTCGGGCGAAATCCTCTACCAGGGTGAGAACCTGCTCGAGAAGTCGGCCGAGGAGCGCCGCGCGCTGCTCGGTCACGAGATGGCCATGATCTACCAGGACGCCCTGTCGTCCCTGAACCCCGCCATGCTGATTCGGGCTCAGATGAAGCAGCTGACCAGCCGCGGTGGCACCCGCAGTGCCGAGGAACTCCTCGAGCTCGTGGGCCTGGATCCCAAGCGCACCCTTGAGTCCTACCCGCACGAACTCTCGGGCGGCCAGCGTCAGCGCGTTCTCATCGCAATGGCCCTGACCCGCGACCCGAAGCTCATCATCGCGGACGAACCGACCACCGCCCTGGACGTCACCGTCCAGAAGCAGGTCATCGCACTGCTCAACGAGCTGCGCGAGAAGCTCGGCTTCGCCATGATCTTCGTGTCCCACGACCTGGCGCTTGTCGCCGAGGTGGCACACCACATCACCGTCATGTACGCCGGCCAGGTCATCGAGCAGGCCCCCACTAGGAGCTGCTCACGCACCCGACCCACGAGTACACGCGCGGCCTGCTGGGTGCCGTCCTCTCGATCGAGTCCGGCTCCGGCCGACTCCACCAGGTCCCTGGCACGGTGCCCTCGCCTCGCGACTTCCCCGTGGGCGACCGCTTCGCACCGCGGTCCTCCCACCCCGATTACGGACTGGACATCCGCCCGGTCCTCACCGAGGTCGGTCCCGAGCACGTGTACGCGGCTCTGCCGCCCCGCGAGAGGCTGACGCCTTCGCGCTGGAAACGAACGGTCAGGGAGGAAACGCGATGAGCGACAACACCCCGATCATCGAACTGAAGAACGTCGAGGTGACCTTCACCTCGCGTACCGGCTCCCTGTTCAAGCCCAATAAGGTCCACGCGGTGCGTGGCGTCAACATGCGCATCGAGCGCGGACAGACGCTCGGCATCGTCGGCGAGTCCGGCTGTGGCAAGTCCACGACCGCGAACGTCATGTGCGGCCTGCAGATGCCGAGCGCCGGCCATGTGTTCTTCAACGGCCAGGAAGTCACGAAGCGTAGCGCCGCCGCCCGACGGGAGATCGGTCGCGTCGTCTCCGTGGTCTTCCAGGACCCCGCGACGGCCCTGAACCCCCGTATGCATGTCGCCGATCAGCTCGCTGACCCGCTGCGCGTGCACGGCATCGGTGACGCGGCCTCGCGAGTTAGGCGTGTGCATGAACTGATTTCGCTCGTCGGTCTGCCCTCGAGCGCGCTCGACGCGTTACCCGGACAGCTCTCGGGTGGCCAGCGCCAGCGTGTGGCCATCGCCCGAGCCCTGTCCATCGGCCCGGATGCGATCATCGCAGACGAGCCACCTCCGCACTCGACGTGTCGGTGCGAGCACAGATCCTGAACCTGCTCACGGACCTCAAGAGGGAACTGGGCCTGGCGATGGTCTTCATCTCGCACGACATTCAGACCGTGCGCTATGTGTCTGACCGGATCGCCGTCATGAACGGCGGAAAGGTCGTCGAAGAAGGGCCGGCCGCACAGCTGCTCGCCGACCCGGAGGACCCCTACACCCGCAAGCTCCTGGGTGCCGCGCCCTCGCTCTTGCACCCCAACCTCGAAGGAGAGAAGTAATTATGTCTTCGAAGATCCGTGGCGTCGTCCCGCCGCTGGCTATCCCGCTCAAGGACGGCGAGCTCGACGTCCCCTCGCTCGAGCGCCACATCAACCGCCTGATCGAGGCCGGCCTCGACGGCCTGTTCGTGTCCGGCTCCACCGGTGAGGTCGCCTTCTCGACCGCCGAGCGCCGCGCACAGATCCAGCGCGAAGCCGTGCGCATCGTCGACGGCCGCATCCCGCTCCTCGTCGGCGTCATCGACACCGAGACCGAGCGCGTCATCGAGAACATCAAGGCCGTGGAAGAGATCGGCGGCGCCACCGGCGTCGTCGCGACCGCCCCGTTCTACGCCCTCGGCGGCGAGACCGAGGTCGAGCGTCACTTCCGCATCCTCAAGGAGAACACCAGCCTCGAGCTGTGGGCCTACGACATCCCCGTGTGCGTGCACACGAAGCTGTCGCCCGACCTGCTCATGCGCCTGGGCCGCGATGGCGTCATCGACGGCGTCAAGGACTCCTCCGGTGACGATGTCGCGTTCCGCTGGCTATGCCGCGCCAACGAGGCAGCCGGCCACCCGCTCCAGCTCCTCACCGGCCACGAGGTCGTCGTCGACGGCGCCTACATGTCCGGGGCGGACGGTTCCGTGCCCGGCCTGGCCAACGTGGACCCCGAAGGCTACGTGCGCCAGTGGCAGGCCTACGAGAGGCGCGACTGGGAAGCCGTGCGCAGCGAGCAGGACCGCCTCGCGGACCTCATGCGCATCGTCCAGGTGAAGGGCGTGCAGGGCTTCGGAGCGGGCGTCGGCGCCTTCAAGGCCGCCCTGCACTGCTCGGCGTCTTCGATTCGCCGGAGATGCCGCGCCCGGTTGCCGCCCTCGAGGGTGACAACGTCGAGCACGTCGCCTCCGTGCTGCGCTCGGTCGACCTGCTCTCCTGATACGTCGACGAGGCCGGGGCACTTCCGTTCCGCATATTGCGCGCCTTCGGGCGCGCGCGCCCCGGCCTCGTCGATTTTCTTATACCCCTGACTTTTCGTAAGGATCCTCATGACTACGCTCCTTGCCCTCGACATCGGTGGCACCAAGGTCGGGTGGGGCATCGTCGAGGCCGGTGACACCTACGAGGTCACCGAGCGCGGATCGATCCCCACCGACGCGATGCGCGGCGGAGCGGACGTGGCGGCTCGCATTTGCGAACTTGCCTCGTCCCTGGTCGCTTCCCACCCGCAGGTCGCGGGTGTCGCCGTCGCCAGCGCCGGCGTCGTCGACCCCTCTACCGGCGACATCGTCTCCGCGACGGGCACGATGCCCGGCTGGGGAGGCACCCCCCTGGGCTCTCTGCTTCAGGAGGCAACCGGCCTGAAGGTGCGCGTCCTCAACGACGTGCACGCGCACGGCCTGGGCGAGGCCACGCTCGGTGCCGGCCAGCCCTACCGCTCCGTCCTGTCGATCGCGGTGGGCACCGGCATCGGCGGCGCTCTCGTCGAGGAACGCCAGGTCTCCTTCGGGTCGCGCGGCATCGCCGGACATGTGGGCCACATCCACCACCACTTCGCCCCCGACATGACGTGCTCGTGCGGTCGCAAGGGACACATCGAGTCCTTCTGCTCCGGCTCGGGCATCACGGCCTGGTACGACTCGCTGCGCGGCGAGTCCGACCCCGAGGTCGACGGCGGGCGCGCCCTGCAGGATCTTGCCGAATCCGGCAACGCCCTGGCCGCCGCCTGCTTCTCCCGCTCCGCGTTCGCGCTCGGCGAGGCCACGGCCTCGTTGGTCAACTGCGTGGATCCGGCCGTCGTCATCCTCTCCGGGTCCATGACCCGCTCCGGGGACATCTGGTGGGACGCTCTGCGCGAAGGCTTCGCGGCCTCCGCGATGACGCCCGTCGCGAACACCCCCATCCTCGTTGGTTCCCTCGGCGGCGACGCGCCGCTGCTCGGGGCCGTTTCATTCTTCCTGCACGCATAGGAGAAAACCATGCACCCGCTCATTGCAAACCTGAAGGGCAAGCTCATCGTCTCCGTCCAGGCGTACCCGGGCGAGCCCATGCGCCACCCCGAGACGATGGCCCAGATCGCCCGCGCCGCCGAGATCGGTGGCGCCGCCGCGATCCGCTGCCAGGGCCTGTCCGACATTTCCGCGATCAAGGGCCGCGTCGACGTGCCCGTGATCGGCCTGTGGAAGGAAGGCCACGAGGGCGTGTACATCACCCCCCTCGCTGCGCCACGCCCGCGCCTGCGTCATGGCCGGCTCCGACATCGTCGCCCTGGACGCGACGGGCCGCCCGCGCCTGGACGGCCTGAGCTTCGCGCAGACCGTTGCGGCCCTGCGTGAGGACGGCACCCTCGTCATGGCTGACTGCGGCTCCTTCGAGGACGCCCAGCGCGCCGTCGACGCGGGTGTGGACATCGTGTCCACGACCCTGGCGGGCTACACGGGTGACCGCGTCAAGACGGATGGCCCCGACCTGGAGCTGCTGCGCGAGGTCGTCGCCGCGTTCCCGGACGTGCCCGTGATCTGTGAGGGTCGCGTCCACACGCCCGAGCAGGCGGCCGCCGCCGTGGAGGCCGGCGCGTTCGCCGTCATCGTCGGCACCGCCATCACGCACCCCACCTCGATCACGACGTGGTTCAAGGCCGCCGTGGAAGGCTGATCTTTCGCTGTTGCGGCAGTGCGCGGGCGGGTGGCCAACACCCGCCCGCGCTTCGTTGCTGGGGGTGCGCCAGTGGCGTGTTGGGGTACAAATGCATTGGGACTGTGCTGCATTGGGCATCCAGTTTCGATGTGGGGAGATTCGTTGTAGCGATGGGGACGTTCGCGCGCCCTATGCCTTGCATTGCACGAAGCGGAACTGGTCTGCGCGGTCGGCCACGGCCTCGTGTCTGTCGTATGGGGCGGCTTCGTTTCCTGGACAGCCAAACCCGCCACGGCCTCGTGCCTGTCGTCTGGAGCCTGGCGCTCGCGGGGCGAGGCGGGGTTAGGCCGATCGAGCGCCGGGCGACTAGGCTTAGGGGCATGACGACCCTTGCTGATCTGACGACCCTGCGCGTGGGCGGCCCCATCGCCCGCCTCGTGCCCGCCACGTCCGCCGACGCCCTGGTGGATGCCGTCGCCGCGGCCGATGCCGCTGGCGGCCCGCTCCTCGTCGTGGGCGGAGGGTCGAATCTGCTGGCATCCGACGCCCCCTTCGAGGGAACGGTCGTCGACGTGCAGCCTTTCGGCGAGGTTGCCTCCATCATCCACGAGGAGCCGGCCGGATCTGTCGTCGTGCGCGCCGGCGCGGGCACGGTCTGGGACGCCTTCGTCTCCTGGACGCTCTCTCAGGGTCTGTCCGGCGTCGAGGCGCTGTCCGGCATCCCCGGGACGGTCGGTGCCTCCCCCCGTGCAGAACGTGGGCGCATACGGCCACGAGGTCTCCGAGACCATCGAGAGCGTCGAGGTCTACGATCGCCTGACGGGCATCGTCGTGCGCCTGCTGCCCTCCGACCTCGGCTTCGCCTACCGCTCCTCGGCGATCAAGCGCAGCGTTGGCCAGCCCGGCCTGGGCGATCGGCCCTGGGGACCGACCGGCCGCTGGGTGGTGCTCTCCGTGGACTTCCGCCTCGAGCGCTCGGCCATGAGCGCCCCCGTCATGTACGCCGAACTGGCGCGCCGCCTCGGCGTCGAGGCCGGGGAGCGCGCCGACGCGTCCCTGGTCCGCTCCACCGTCCTGGATCTGCGCAGCGGCAAGGGCATGGTCCTGGATCCCGCCGACCACGACACGTGGAGCGCCGGTTCCTTCTTCACCAACCCGATCCTGCCCGAGGCTGCGGCCGCCGCCTGCCCGAGGAAGCGCCGCGCTTCAAGGCGGGGGAGGGCCTCGTCAAGACGAGCGCCGCCTGGCTCATCGACCACGCGGGCTGTGGGAAGGGATTCCACCTGCCCGAGGCCGGGGATCCGCCGCGCGCGTCCCTGTCCACCAAGCACGTGCTGGCTCTGACGAACCGCGGAGGCGCGAGCGGCGCCGACATCGAGGCCCTGGCCCGCACGGTGCGCGAGCGCGTTCGTGAGGCGTTCGGCGTCACCCTGGTGCCCGAGCCGGTCACGGTCGGCATCGCCTGGTAGCGGCTGGACGCGCGGAGGGGCAGCCGTGAAAGAGTACGTGGAGGGCTTGGAACGAGAGTTCTCGGCCATAGAGCGGGGTTTCTTGCACGAGCAGCGCCGTGCCCGCTTCGACTACGGTTCCTTTGATCGTGAACAGGCTCTGCGCGTGGCGTACCTGGCGTACCGCTCCGAGGTCTATCAGGTGCGCATGTACGCGGCTTTTCTGCTGGGGCACCTGTCGCAGGATCCGAATGTTCTGTCGTTCCTCCGGGACGAGGTCTCGGGTGACACCAATTGGAGGGTTCAAGAGGTCCTCGCGAAGGCCGTCGACGTGTCCTGTGCTGTCAAGGGGTATGAAGAGGCGCTTCCCGTCATCGATGAGTGGCTGAGCGATTCACGGCCCAACGTGCGCAGAGCCGTCACGGAAGGTCTGAGGATCTGGACCAGCCGACCGTACTTTCACGACAATCCACAAGAGGCTATTCGGAGGCTCGCGGTCCTGCGCTCTGATGCGAGCGCATATGTTCGAAAGTCGGTGGGAAACGCGCTGCGGGACATCAGCAAGAAGCACCCGGAGCTGGTCGCAGTCGAACTGGGGACGTGGAACCTGGAGACTAAGGAAGTCTCGCAGGTGTACCGCCTTGCTTCGAAGGTTATCGAACGCGGATAGGTTGTCACGATCCGGATAGGTTATGCGCATCCGGATAGGTTAATAACCTATCCGGATCTTCGTAACCTATCCGCGTGCTCGTAACCTATCCGGATGCGAACCGTCGGTCGCCAAGGTGGCCAGCAATTTGGGCATCACTGTGGCTGTGGGCCACGGGGACCGGGTAACGGCTGTGTTTGCGTCCTCCCGTAAATCCCGTCGATACCGTCGATACCGCAGGTGCCGCTGAGACCTCCCCACATTTCGCATGCAATTCCTCGGTTGGTGTCTGGGGACACGCCCTGAAAACCGCGGAATATCAACGTTCTAGTTTCAATGTTTGAAAGAGGTATGGGGGAATTGCATGCGAGATTGTGGGAGAGCTGTGCTGATCCTGCGCTCGCTGATAGTTCGCGGATAGGCGGGGAGAGGGCGCCGTCAATGAAGTACGCGCCTGCGCTCGCGGATCCGCTACTCGGATAGGTTGTCACGATCCGGATAGGTTATGCGCATCCGGATAGGTTAATAACCTATCCGGATCTTCGTAACCTATCCGCATGTTCATAACCTATCCGCGTGAGACTGCGGCGCGCAGGCGCTCGATCATGTCGGGCACGTTGCGGGTGACGGCCGTCCACAGGAGCTGGTCGTCCATGCTCTGGTACCCCGAGTGCGCCGCGATGTTGCGGGTCGTGCGCAGGGCGCGCTTCTCGGAGGAAGACAGGGCATCCATGTAGGACGCGTACTCCTCGCGCTCCAGGAATGCGGCCAGCCGGATGATGACCATGCAAGCTGAGTCATACTCCGGGCAATCGGCGCTGAAAGCCTCTGCGGGGACAGTGGCAACCCGTTCGATGCGGTGGGTGATGACGTCGAGTTCGCGCAGGAAATTCTCGGCGTCGAAGCTTGGCGCATGCTTTCGCGTCGCTCGAGGCCGAGGGACGAAGGGAGCAGACTCGCTCATAGTGCCACGGCCTCGTCAACGGCAGCTCGCAGTGCATCGGGCACGTGTGTATCCACGTGAACTTCTGTCGGGAAGCCGGTGAGCTCGCTTGCGAACGAGGCAACGTCCGCCAACTCGAACAGTGACAGGTCGCGGGTTGGCGTGCCAATCAGGTCGATGTCCGACTCGAATCCGTCCGTGCCCCGGGCTACCGAGCCGAAGACACGGAGGGTGCCGAGGCCTCGTTCCTGGGCGTAGGTACTGATCGAGGACGCGTAGCGGGCGAGCGGCACGGAGGGGCGGTAGTCGGCGGTGCGGAGGATGCGTTCGAGCAGCTCGGAGGAGACTGCGCGCTTGCCGGACTCGATCTGCGCGAGGGTCGACTGGCTCATCCCGGTCATCTCCGCCAGCTCGGCCTGCGTGAGGGACGCGTCCTGACGTGCAGCACGCACGAGGGACGGCGCCTCGTGACGATGAAACCGGCTCATGTCTCCATGATAGTGCACGCGTGCACTATTGGTGAAGCGGTCGTCGGTAGGTACGAGGCCGGGGTCTGTGGTCGTCCCGAGGTGGCCGACTCGGGCGGTTGGATGGGAAAGAAACAACCGGACTGAGAGGTACCTCCCCAAATTTCGCACGTAATTCCCCGGAGGGTGTCTTGAATCACGTCCTGAAAACCGCGGAATATCAACGTTCTAGTTTCAATGTTTGAAAGAGGCGTGAGGGGATTACGTGCGAGATTGTCGAGGAACTGTGTGGAATCGTGCGAGTGTTGAGGAGAAGCTTGCCTGCGCTCGCGGATCTGTTACTCGGATAGGTTGTCACGATCCGGATAGGTTATGCGCATCCGGATAGTTAATAACCTATCCGGATCTTCGTAACCTATCCGCGTGTTCATAACCTATCCGGATGCGAACCGTCGGTCGCCGAGGTGGCCAGCAATTTGGGCATCACTGTGGCTGTGGGCCACGGGGACCGGGTAACGGCTGTGTTTGCGTCCTCCCGTAAATCCCGTCGATACCGTCGATACTGCAGGTTCCGCTGAGACTTCCCCAAATTTCGCACGTAATTCCCCAACGTGTTTCCTGGATCACGCCTTGAAAACCGCGGAATATCAACGATCTGATTTCAAAGTTTAAAAAGTTGACATGGGAATTACGTGCGACATTTGTGGGTAAACGTGCCGAATCGTGAGAATCATGAGGGCGGTGAGAAACAGCTGCTGCGCGCAGCCTCGCGCCTGGGACCTACGCCACGGATGCCGCGAGCCACGCGTCGATGTCGGCCTTCCACGCAGCCTTGCGTGAGGGCGAGGCCAGCGACGCGTCGATAGAAGATCGCGCCAGGTCTGCCAGGGCCTCGTCGGATAGGCCGAACACGTCGCGCGCAACCTCGTACTGGGCGACCAGGCGCGAGCGGAACAGCAGCGGGTCGTCCGCCGCCAGCGCGATACGAGCACCCGCCGACAATAGCGTCGGCAGCGGCACCTGCGAAAAGTCCGTGTACACGCCCAGGTGGACGTTCGACGTGGGGCACACCTCCAGGGCGATGCCCGCATCCACGACGGCCTTCAGCAGATCCGGGTCCTCACTCGTGCGCACCCCATGCCCGAGGCGCGCTGGCGCCAAAGCGGACACAACCTCGCGCACGGAGGAAGGCCCCAGGAGCTCGCCGCCGTGCGGAACACCCACGAGCCCGGCGCGGCGGGCGATGCGGAACGCGGGGGCAAATGACGCCGTGGAGCCCACGCGCTCGTCGTTCGACAGGCCAAAACCAACGACCTCGCCGGGACCGTCCCCAGCAAACGATGCGGCCAGGCGCGCGAGAGTGCGCGCGTCCAGCGGGTGCTTCATGCGCGACGCCGCAACGATCACCCCGATATCGACGCCGGTATCGCGCGAGGCTAGGCGGGCCTCGTCGATGATGATCTCAAGCGCCGGGGTGATGCCGCCGACGTAGGGCGCGTAGGACGTGGGATCAGCCTGAATCTCCATGCGCACGGAGCCCTCGGCGGCGTCGTCCTCGGCGGCCTCGCGGATGAGGCGGCGCATCGCGGCCTCGGAGCGCACGAGGTGACGCGCGGAATCGTAGGCGCGCTGGAAACGGAACCACCCGCGCCCGTCGGCCGGCATGGACGCCGCGTCGATGTGCAGCAGGTGAGGGGGCAGGCGCACTCCCTGCGTGCGCGCCATATCGATCATCGTCGAGGGGCGCATCGCTCCCGTGAAATGCAGGTGCAGGTGGGCCTTGGGGAGAGTCGCGAGGTCACGCCTGCCCGGTGGGGTGGGGCGCGGGGCCGTCAGGTTAGGGACAGCGGGCGCTTCCACGGCCTAGTGCTCCCCGAGCCAGATGATGATGTCACGGATCAGGCCGGGGCCCTCGGGCTCGTTGAGGAGCTCGTGGTACGCGCCGTCGACGATGCGCAGGTGGATGTCGGCGTCCGGGTGCGCCGCGTGTGCCCCGCGCACGAGCTCGCGCGAGCCGCGCAGGTCCGCCATCAGGTCGTGCGACCCGTGCATGACGAGCGTCGGAGTGCGCAGGCGGTCGGCGCGCGCGATGACCTCGTCGCCCTGAATGATCATGGTCGCGCCCGTCAGGATCGGCACGCCGCCCTTGTAGGTGAGCGGATCCGCGTCGAAGTCGCGCTGGACCTGCGGGTCGCGCGACAGGGGAGAGACCTCCATGTGGGACGCTCCCTTCGCCACGACGAGGCCGGGGCTGATTCGTGCGATCGGCAGCAGCCTGCGTGCCTGGGACGGGGAGACGTGGGGGAGTGGGCGCAGCGCGGGCGCGGAGAGCACCGTGCCGCGCAGCCGCGTCGGGTCGAGGATTGTGGAGGCGGCCGCGATGATGCCGCCCATCGAGTGTCCGAACAGGAACAGGTCGGGGGTGCGCGCGTGGGCGAGGGCCGCTCGGCGCGCGTCGCCGAAGTCGCGGATGAGCGCGCCCACGTCCACGCGGGCGCGGGGACCCTCGGAGGTCCCGTGGCCCGCGTGGTCGTAGTAGGCGACGTCGTAACCGGCGCGGGTGAGCGCACAGCGCAGGTGGGCGTAGCGCCCGCAGTGTTCCGCGTACCCGTGGGCGAGGAGGACCGTCCCGAGGGGAGCCTCCTGCGCTGTCCGTTCGAACGAGACGTGCATCAGGCGAAGAGCTCCTGCACGCGGGTGATGCCCTCGACGAGGTCGTCGTCGGCCAGGGCGTAGGAGAAGCGCAGGAAGCCGGAGGGGCCGAAGGCCTCGCCCGGAACCGCCGCGACCTCGACCTCGTCGAGGATCAGGTCGGCGAGCTCGCCCGACGTGTTGGCGACGCGGCCTCGGATCTCGCGGCCCAGCAGGCGCTCGACGGAGGGGTAGACGTAGAACGCGCCCTTGGGGGTGGGGACGTCGAAGCCGTCGATCTGGCGCAGCATGTCGACGATCGTGCGGCGGCGACGGTCGAAGGCGACGCGCATCTCGTTCACCGCATCCAGGGAGCCGGACACGGCGGCGCGCGCGGCCTCCTGCGCGATATTGTTGACGTTGGAGGTCAGGTGCGACTGGAAGGACAGCGCGGCCTTGATGACGTCGGAGGGGCCGATCATCCAGCCCACTCGCCAGCCGGTCATCGCGTAGGTCTTGGCCACGCCGTTGAGGATAACGGCCTGGTCGGCCAGCTCGGGCACCAGCTTGACGATGTGCGCGCTCTGCGCGTCCTCGTAGAGCAGGTGCTCGTAGATCTCGTCCGAGATGACCCAGATGCCGTGCTCGAGCGCCCACTGGCCGATCGCGGTCAGCTCCTCGGGCGTGTAGACGCTGCCCGTCGGGTTGGACGGCGAGCACATGAGCAGGACCTTCGTGCGAGGGGTGCGCGCGGCCTCGAGCTGCTCGACGGTTACCTTGTAGTCCTGGTCGGCGCCCGCGAACACCTCAACGGGGGTCGCGCCGGCGAGCTTGACGACCTCGGGGTAGGTGGTCCAGTACGGCGTCGGTAGGATCGCCTCGTCGCCGGGGCCCAGCAGCGCGCCGAAGGCCTGGAACACGGCCTGCTTGCCGCCGTTGGTGACGACAATGTCGGCGGGGGAGACCTCGTAGCCGGAGTCGCGCAGGGTCTTTTCCGCGATGGCCTCGCGCAGCGCCGGCAGGCCGGCGGCGGGCGTGTAGCGGTGCATCGCGGGGTTGCGCGCGGCCTTGACGGCGGCCTCGACAATGTAGTCGGGCGTGGCGAAGTCGGGTTCGCCGGCGCCGAAGCCGATCACCGGGCGGCCGGCGGCCTTGAGAGCCTTGGCCTTCGCGTCCACGGCCAGGGTCGCGGACGGCGTGATGGCGTTGAAACGATCAGAGACACGGGTGCGAGGAGTATTGGTCACCCCTCCATGGTCCCACGTCGCGCGCGCGTGTGACGGGGAGCGTACGCGATGCGCGCGTGGGCTACCTCTCATTTACGAGGCCGGGGCTGGTATTACGCGGCGCGCGACCCTTCGGCGCGTGTCTCGGTTGGACAAAGCGCCGCCTTATCTACTAATGTTCGTCAGGCAGGTTTTCCTGCGTAGGGCAGTGGCGCAATTGGTAGCGCACCGGTCTCCAAAACCGGCGGTTGTGGGTTCGAGTCCCGCCTGCCCTGCGGATTAGGCTGATCATTTTCGTAGGAGGATTCCCATGGCCGATCGTGTTGCCTCGGACGCTGAATCCTCGCGCCGAGATCGCACTAAGAACGAAGCTACCCGCAAGCGTAGCTCCGCCACCAAGGAGCAGACGAAGCGTCCCGGACTCTTCGGTGGTATCTGGCTCTTCTTCAAGCAGGGTCATTGACGAAATGAAGAAGGTTACCCTACCCCACGGGATCCGAAACTTGGACATACTTCGTCGTCGTCGTTGTGTTTGTCGCCGCAATCATGCTTTTTCGCTGGCCTACTCGACTTCGGATTCGGTAAACTAAGCGCATTGATCTTCGGCTGAGACCGACGAACCCGCCCGCAGGACACTGCAGGCGGGTTTCTTCACGGTCCGGCCCCACTCGCAGGAGGGAAACGTCGTGAGCGACGAACAGTACACCGAGGAACAGGCTTTCGAGGAGCGTCAGGAAGAGGTTCAGCAGGAGACCGCCGACGCCCTTGTCGACGGAGCTGCCCAGGAAGTCGTCGATGAGGTGGCCGAGGAGGTCGCCGACAAGGAAACCGAATCGGACGACGAGGCCCTCGGCCTCGGTCGAAGAAGAAGCGATCGCCAGCTGCGCCGCAAGCTCTACATGTCCCCCGGCGACTGGTACGTCATCCACACCTACTCCGGCCACGAGCGCAAGGTGAAGGCGAACCTCGAGCAGCGCATCACCACGCAGAACATGGAAGACTACATCTTCGCCGTCGAGGTCCCGGACGAGTACGTCATGGAGTACCGCGGCACCACGAAGAAGCGCGTGCGCCACGTGCGCATCCCCGGATACGCGATCGTCTGCATGGACTTCAACGAGGCCTCGTACCGCGTTGTCAAGGAGACCCCCGCCGTCACCGGCTTCGTGGGCGACCAGCACAACCCCGTGCCGCTCTCGATCGACGAGGTCGTCATGCTCCTGACGCCCAACGTCCTCGAGGAAGCCGCCGAGGCCGCCAAGGATCAGCCCGCCCCCGTCCAGGTCGTCCAGACCCAGTTCGAGGTCGGCGAGATCGTCACCGTCACCGACGGACCTTTCGAGACCATGTCGGCCACGATCTCCGAGATCATGCCCGAGAACCAGAAGCTCAAGGTCCTCGTCACCATCTTCGAGCGCGAGACGCCGCTCGAGCTCGGCTTCGACCAGGTGGAGAAGCTCGAGCAGTGACATCACGCACCCGGACTTGGGATCAAGCCCGGAATCGCGTTATGATTCACTTTTGTGTGCGTAGGGCGCACTGTGCCCACTGAAACCCAGTGAGCAGCGCCAAACGCTCCGCCCTGACCGGCACCCGTCGGCCAGAACTTCAGAAGAAAGACCCGCATTCATGGCACCGAAGAAGAAGGTCACCGGCCTGATCAAGCTTCAGATCGCAGCCGGCGCCGCTACCCCCGCACCGCCCGTCGGCCCCGCTCTGGGCCAGCACGGCGTGAACATCGTCGAGTTCACCAAGGCTTACAACGCGGCCACCGAGTCGCAGCGTGGAAACATCATCCCCGTTGAGATCACCGTCTACGAGGATCGTTCCTTCACGTTCGTCCTCAAGACGCCGCCTGCCGCTGAGCTCATCAAGAAGGCTGCTGGCATCCAGAAGGGTTCCGGCACCCCCAACACCGTCAAGGTTGGTTCGATCACGATGGATCAGGCTCGCGAAATCGGCCAGTCCAAGATGGCTGACCTCAACGCCAACGATGTCGAGGCTGCGGCCAAGATCATCGCCGGCACCGCCCGCTCCATGGGCATCAACGTCGAGGGCTGACCTCAACCAACCCCCCCGTGGTAGGGCAGGCGCTGCCCGACACCCACGACTGCAAGGAGAAGAAGCAGAATGACTAAGCGCTCCAAGAGCTACCGCGCAGCGGCCGAGAAGGTCCACGCGGACGTGCTGTACACCCCCTTCGAGGCCATGAAGCTGGCCAAGGAGACCACCGTCACCAAGTTCGATTCGACCGTTGAGGTTGTCTTCCGACTCGGTGTCGATCCCTCGCCAGGCGGACCAGATGGTCCGTGGTACCGTTTCCCTGCCGCACGGCACCGGCAAGACCGCCCGGGTCTTGGTCTTCGCCGTTGGTCCGCGCGCTCAGGAAGCGATCGACGCAGGCGCCGACGAGGTCGGCGGCGACGAGCTCATTGAGAAGGTCGCCAAGGGCTACACCGACTTCGATGTCGCCGTTGCTACCCCCGACCTGATGGGCAAGGTTGGCCGCCTCGGTCGCGTCCTCGGCCCCCGTGGCCTCATGCCGAACCCCAAGACGGGCACCGTGACCATGGACGTCGCGAAGGCCGTCAAGGAGATCAAGGGTGGTCGTATCGAGTTCCGCGTTGACAAGCACGCCAACCTGGCGTTCATCGTCGGCAAGGCTTCCTTCACCGCCGAGCAGCTCACCGAGAACTACGCCGCCGTTCTGGACGAGGTTCTGCGTCTGAAGCCGACCTCGTCGAAGGGCCGTTACCTGATCAAGGGAACCGTTGCTACGACGATGGGTCCCGGCATCCCGCTGGATGTCACCAAGGTTAAGGACCTGCTCGAGAAGTGAGCCTCGCTCGCTGACGAAGCGATCCGGGTCCCCGCGCAGCCAAGCTGCGCGGGGACCCGCTTGTTGTCGCGGCGCGGGGGTGTGTGGGGCGCGCGATCAATTAGGGACGTAGGTCACAACATATAAGGTGAGGATAGTGTAGCCTTAATTCGCTTGTATCAACCTATATTCGACAAGGGTCGCAACATGTCTCAGGTTACGGGTTCGGGCGTCACAAAGGCGCGCTCGGCCGTCACGATCGGTGCTTTCACCGCCGTCTACTTTGTCCTCATGTGGTGCTCGGCGATGCTCGGCTTCTTCGGGCCGGCGTTCATGTTCGTCGGCGGGATTGTTGGCCTCCTCCTGAACGGGCCGGTCATCATGCTCATGCTGGTGCGTTCGCGCATGTTTGGGACGATGACGATCATGGCGGGCATCGTCGCCTTCTTCATGGTCGTGACAGGGCATGCGTGGGTGACCGTACCGGTCGCCCTCGTTCTCGGTTTCCTGGCTGACCTTATCGCCCACAGTGGCGGCTATCTTAGTGCCCCTCGAAACATTGCAGCATACATGCTGTTTTCCCTGTGGGGGATTGGCCCGCTTGCTCCGATTTTCTTTGCTCCCGACTCCTACTACGCGGATGTCGCGTCCCAGATGGGCCAGGACTACGCGGATGGTATGCGTGCCCTCTTTAGCCCCGCGGTCATCAGCGTGTGGGTGGTTGTTACGATGATCGTCGCGTGCCTCGGCGGGCTTATTGGTCGTTTCTTTTGCTGCGCAAGCACTTCGCGAAGGCTGGCGTTGCCTGAGATCTCGCTCGCCGAGGACGCCCCAGGCCAGTTAGTGAGCAGGCTGGATCCGCGCACCAAGCTTCTTGCCCTCCTCGTCCTCAACGCGTTTGTCATGCGCGCGAGCCCCACGTCCACGCTGCTGGCGGTGCAGCTGCTCGCGGTGCTTGCCCTCCTGTGGGAGGTGGGTGGCGCCACCGCGGCGCGCACCGGGCTTGGGTGCCTCGTCTGCGACGCGTTTAGCCTCGGCTCGCCCCTCCTCGTCGCGTGGCTCGAGGGCATGGGGGCGCCGCGTGGCGCGGTGCTCGTGATCGGCACGTGCAGTGCGATCCTGTACTGGTTTGCGCGGTTCTTCGCGGGATTCGGCATCGCGCTTTACGTGTACCGCACGACGAGAGTTGGCCAGATGAAGGCAGCCCTGCGTGCCGTTCACCTGCCGCGGGTGTTCGTCGACGCCCTCGTTGTCGCGTTCCGTGTCCTCCCGACCGTGGCAGCCGAGGCGGTCGCCATCCGTGAGGCCATGGAGATGCGCGGGGTCGACCTCGGGGTACGCGGAGTTGTCCGCCACCCCCTCGTGATCGCCGAGCGCTTCCTGGTCCCGCTGCTGTCCTCCATCGCGCGCGTGGCCGACGACCTGGCTGCCTCGAGCGTCGTCCGAGGCCTGGGTGGCCCCACGCGCCCCACCTCGCTCGCGCGGCTGCGCGCCACCGCCTGGGACGGCCTCGCCCTCGCGTGCGTCGCCGGCGTCATCGCCATTGAGATCTGTGCGTACCTGGGAGTCCTGCCGTGATTGATGTTGAATCCCTGTCGTTCTCCTACGTCAGTGAGCTGACGGGAGATCGCGTCGAGGCCCTACGCGGGGTCGATGTGTCCGCCCGGCCTGGCACTCTCACCCTCGTGTGCGGGTCCTCCGGCTGCGGGAAGTCGACGCTCATGCGGGCCCTGATCGGCCTCGTCCCGCAGATGACGCCGGGTGAGCTCGAGGGCGCGGTGAGGATCGACGGTCGCGACCTCGCCGAGGTCCCCCTGACCGAGGTCGGTCACCTGTGCTCGTCGGTCTTTCAGAATCCGCGTACCCAGTTTTTCTGCGACACCGTCGCCGAGGAGCTGGCCTTCTGCGGGGAGAACTACGGCCGCGATCGGGAAACCCTGATCGAGGCCAGCATGCGCGCCGCGACGCTCATGGGGATCGCCCACCTGATGGACCGCAAGCTCTCGACGTTGTCGGGCGGGCAGCTGCAGAAGGTGGCGCTCGCCTGCGCGCTTGCCTCCGGGGCGCGGTCCTCCTCGCCGATGAACCAACGTCGAACTTGGACCCCGACGCCATCGCGGACGTGCGCCGCGCCCTCGCGATCCTCAAAGAACAGGGGATGACGATCGTCGTCGTCGAGCACCGCCTCCACTTCCTGCGAGGGCTTGCCGACCAGGTTCTCCTCATGGAGGACGGAGAAGTCACGCGTCGCTGGGGCGGCGAGGAGTTCTACTCGATGGGCGAGGAGGAACGCAGGTCGCTCGGCTTGCGGACCCTCGTGGACCCTGGTCCGCCCGAGGCGTGGGTGGCCTCACGGGGAACCGGGGCGAAAGCCTCGGCCGACGGGGACGCGGGCCTGTCCTGCAGGGACCTGAGCTTCGCCTACGGGAGCACTCCAGTGTTCGAGGGGTTTGACGCGGATTTTCCGGCAGGGCAGATCACCTGCATCGCTGGAGAGAACGGCGCCGGGAAAACGACCCTCGTGCGCGTGCTGTGCGGGCTGGCCGGCCCCGGTTCCGGGACGATCACCCTGGACGGGCGGGAGATGAACCGTCGGCAGCGTCGGGCCGCGTGCGCGCTCGTCATGCAGGACACCGGACGTCAGCTGTTCTCCGACACGCTAGCGGGCGAGCTGACGGTCGGCGCGTCGCAGGCCAGCGGCGAGGCCGGGGAGAAACTTCTGGCCGACTTCGACCTCGCGCACCTGGGGGGGACCGCCACCCCCTCAGCCTGTCGGGCGGGCAGAAACAACGCCTCGTCATCGCTGCTGCTCGCGCCACCGGGCGTCCCGTTGTGATCCTCGACGAACCAACGTCGGGGGTCGACGCCCGACACCTCACCTCCATCACGTCCACCCTGCGCCGCATCGCGGACGAAGGAGCGGCCGTCATCGTCGTCACCCACGACGGCGAGTTCGCCTCGGCCTGCGCGGACCGACTCATCACACTCACGCCGACGGGCACCAAGCGCGCCCGCGAAGGAGACCACCAATGACCGACACCGACGAGCGCGAGGACGCCACGGCCTCGTCCCCGAATGACCCACATACCGACAAGACTCGCGCTGAGGATCCGCGCGCGGCTCACCTGGCGGGCCAACGCGCCTTCAAAGAACTGACCGCCCCCATCCGTGGGTCCATGATGGTCGCCCGAGTGCTCGGGTTCCTCTACGGTGCGCTCGCGGTCGCCCCCTACGTCGTCCTCGTCCAGCTCGGGCAGGTGCTGCTGGAGGCGGCCCGCTCGGGTGCCTCGCCTGATCGCGCCGAGGTGATGACACTGCTCATGTGGCTGACCGGTGCCTTTGGCCTTCGATACGGTATCTACTTCGTCGCGCTGGCCGTCACCCACTTCGCGGACGTGCGCTTTGGACACATCGTGCGCTCCCGCATGGTCAGTGTCCTCGCCGCCGCGCCCCTCGCTTGGTTTACCTCCACGAACTCGGGGGCCGTGCGCAAGGCCATCCAGGACGACACACACGACGTACACACGGTCATCGCACACGCGCCCGTCGAATCCGCGGCCGCAATCAGCGCGCCAGTCTCCCTGCTCATCTACGCCTTCGTCGTCGACTGGCGGCTCGGGCTCCTCTCGATCGCGACGCTGCCCCTCTATGGACTCCTCAATGCGTGGATGATGCGAGGCATGGGGGAGAAAACCGCGCAGATGGACCGACACCTCTCGCGCGTCTCGTCGACGATGGTCGAATTCGTGTCCGGCATCAGCGTCGTCAAGGCGTTCGGAACCGTCGGGCGCTCACACGAGCGATTCACCCGGGCTGCCGAGGACTTCTCGCGCTTCTACGTCGACTGGTGCGGCCCGCTGCTGAAAGGCTCCGCGCTCGGGCAGGCCAGCGTGTCTCCCTCCCTGATCCTGCTCGTCTCGACGGCGGGGGGTTCCGCGCTCGCGGCGGCGGGGATCGTCAGTCCGGTCCAGGTCATCACCTGCGCTCTCATTGCCCTCGTCATCCCGGCGGCCATCGAGGTTCTGGGGACAACGACATGGGCCTACCAGATCGCCGGGGCCGCCGCGCTGCGCATCGTGGACCTACTCGGTCGCCCCGTTGCCCGCCGAGGGAAGGTCAGTGCCAAAGGGTGCTGACATCGAGATTGATGGTGTTTCCTTCTCCTACGGGTCAACTCTCGCGCTGGACGACGTGAGCCTGACGATCCCCGAGGGATCGGTGACCGCCCTCGTGGGTTCCTCCGGCTCGGGAAAATCGACGCTTGCGACGCTGGTCGCGCGCTTCGCCGACCCGGACCGGGGGGCTGTCCGCATCGGTGGGGTCGATGCGCGTGAGATCGCTGCGGACGTCCTCTACCGGCACGTCTCCTTCGTCCTCCAGGACCCGCAGCTCCTCGACATCTCCGTGCGTGACAACATCGTGCTCGGAGTCCCGGACGCCAGCGACGAAGCGGTGTGGGCTGCCGCTGGGGCCGCTCACATCGACGACTACCTGCGTTCCCTGCCCCGAGGCCTCGACAGCGTCATCGGGGAGGACGCTCACCCCTCGGGTGGTCAGGCGCAACGCATCGCAATCGCTCGAGCCCTCCTCGTCGATGCGCCCATCCTCGTCCTCGACGAGGCCACGGCCTTCACCGATCCGGAAGCCGAAGCCGATATTCAGGCGGCGCTTACCCGCCTCGTCCAGGGCAAGACGGTTCTGGTCATCGCGCACCGTGCCGCCTCGATCGCCGGCGTCGACCAGATCGCCATCCTCGACGCTGGTCGTCTCATCGCGCTGGGCACGCCCGACCAGCTCGCCGACCACCCGTACATGCGTCGCATGAGCGCACCCGCGAAAGGACACTGACATGCTCGACCTCATCCCCCGGCTGCGCGAACCCCTCTCCGAGCAGGGACGAGCCGACTTCCTTCAAGCAACCGTGCTGTCCTGTGTCGTCGGAGCGGTGCGCGGGGTCTCCCTGGTTGCTTTTATTCCGGCCGCACTGGCCCTGACCTCGGGGAATCCCGCGTGGGGCATGAGTCTGCGTGCCTGGCTCGTTGTGCTGGGCGTGTGCGCCCTTGCCTCCTTTGTCGTCGAGTACCTGCTCGCCATGCGCTCCTACTCGGTGGCCTTCGACTTCCTGTCGAACATGCACCGAGCGATCGGTGACAAGGTGGCATCCCTTCCGCTCGGATCCTTCCGCGCGGACACGGCCGGAAAGACCTCGCGCCTCGTCTCGCGTGAGCTCATGGTTCTGGGTGAGATCTTCGCGCACATGTACTCGCCCCTCATCGCCGCCATCGTCACCTCGGCGACGATGCTCGTTGGCATCACCGTGTTTTCGCCGGTCCTCGGACTGGTGTGCGTGGCAGCGATCCCGGTCATCGGTGGGGGAGTGTGGGTGGCGCGCCGGTGCCTGCAGTCGGGGGCCGCCCTCAAGGAACCTCCCGCTCGCGAGCTGTCCCACCGCATCGTCGAATACGCGACCAAGCAGGGTGCCCTGCGCGCGTGTGGACGATCTTCCTCCTACGAGCCCCTCGTGCAAGCAGAGGACGCATACGGGGTGGCCGCGCGACGCTCACTCATGAGGGAGACGGTTGGCCAGATCGTCAACGGCATGGCCGCCCAGACCGTCGTCGTGACGCTTATCTGCGCGATTGGCTGGCTGTCAATCGCAGGTACCGTCGGCCCGGTGGAGGCCGTCGTCTCCATCGGCCTGCTCCTGCGCTTCACGCAGATCCTTGTCGACATCGGGACGCTCACCTCAGCGTTCGAAACCCGGCGCCCGGTCCTCGATCTCAGCCACGAGATCCTCTCCGCCCCCGAATTGCCCGCCCCCAAGGGCGTGCGACGCGCGGACAAGGCCCCGGCCTCGTCGGGCTCGTCGGTTTCCCTCGAGGACGTGTCCTTCTCCTACGAGGCCGACCACCCCGTCCTGCAAGGCGTGTCCTTCCGCGTCGAACCGGAGACGATGACGGCGATCGTCGGCCCCTCCGGCTGCGGCAAGACCACGATCGCGCGCCTCATCGCACGCTTCTACGACGTGGACGCGGGAAGCGTGCGCGTCTGCGACGAAGATGTGCGCGACTGGGACACCGCCGACCTCATGGCGCAGCTCTCCCTCGTCTTCCAGGACGTCTACCTCTTCGACGACACCCTCGAAGCCAACGTTCGCGTCGGCAACCCCGATGCGAGCGTTGCGGACATTGAGGAAGCGGCACGCCTGAGCGGAGTGAGCGAAATCGTCGAGCGCCTGCCGCTCGGCTGGGACACCCCCGTCGGCGAGGCCGGCCGAGCCCTCGTCAGGCGGCGAACGCCAGCGCGTCTCCATCGCCCGCGCGCTCCTGAAAGCCGCGCCTATCGTCCTCTTCGACGAGGCCACGAGCGCTCTCGACCCCGAGAACGAATCGCGCGTCACCGACGCCATGGCAGCCCTGCGGCGCGACGCAACACTCATCGTCATCGCACACAAGCTCGATACGATCACGGCAGCCGACCAGATCGTCGTCCTCGACGAGGGAGGCCGCGTCGCCCAGATCGGCACGCACGCAGAGCTTTACTCGCAGGCGGACGGCCAGTACCGGGCCTTCTGGGACGCGCGCTCTCGGGCAGCTGGATGGAGGCTCGTCTGAGTGGGGCGGGGCCAGCCTCGCGCATCTGCCCAGCAGCGGACTGTGCGCGCGGCCGGCCTCGGCCTCGTCTGTGATGCTCGCCCCGTTGCTTGCATGCCCATGCTGGGCCTGTTAAGCTGATCCGTGCCGAAGACCGTTGGTGTCCACGCTAGTGGAGGAAAATCCAACGCAGGTGAGTGAGCAGCCCTGTGCTGCAACCGAGCGTATGCCCGACACGATCCTGCGTGTCGGGTTTTTTCTTGCCTACGGTCACGTATCTGGAAGGAGGACCATGGCGAAGTCCGACAAGGTGGCAGCAGTTGCCGAGCTCGTGGAGCGTTTCCGCGCAGCCGACGCTGTCCTGCTGACCGAGTACCGCGGCCTGACCGTCGGCCAGCTCAAGCAGCTGCGTCGCGGCCTGGGCGAGAACGCGACCTACGCCGTGGCAAAGAACACGCTGGCGCGCCTGGCGGCCAAGGAGGTCGGTCTCGACTTCCTGGCTGAGGACCTCAAGGGTCCCACGGCCATCGCTTTCGTCTCCGGCGAGCCCGTTGAGGCTGCCAAGACCCTGCGTGATTTTGCTAAGGACAACCCCGCCCTCGTGCTGAAGTCCGGCGCGATGGACGGCGCTCCCCTGAGCGCCGAGGGTGTCAAGAAGCTTGCCGATCTCGAGTCCCGCGAGGTCCTGCTGGCCAAGGCCGCAGGCGTCCTCAAGGCCAAGATTGGTCAGGCGGCGTTCGCATTCAACGCTCTGCCCGTCAAGGCAGTGCGCACCATCGATGCTCTGCGCGAAAAGCAGGGCGAGGCGGCCTGACGAGACAGGCCATGTTCCACGCCGCCACCCCGGCTGCGTGAAACTACCCAACAATCTGCACTCGTGCAGGCCAATTAGGAAGGATGCCACTCATGGCTAAGCTCTCCAATGACGAGCTCATCGCAGCTTTCAAGGAAATGACCCTCATCGAGCTCTCCGACTTCGTGAAGCTCTTCGAGGAGACCTTCGACGTTGAGGCCGCTGCCCCCGCAGCCGTCGCCGTTGCCGCCCCGGCCGCCGACGCCCCCGCCGCCGAAGAGAAGGACGAGTTCGAGGTCGTCCTCGAGTCCGCCGGTGACAAGAAGATCGCCGTCGTCAAGGTCGTCAAGAACCTGGCCGGCCTGGGCCTCAAGGAAGCCAAGGACCTGGTTGACTCCGCGCCCTCCACCATCTTCCCCGCCGCGAAGAAGGAAGACGCCGAGAAGGCCAAGGCTGAGATCGAAGAGGCCGGCGGCAAGGTCACCCTTAAGTGACTTTCCCCGTCTGAATCGTTCAGACTTCATACCCGACTGGGTAGCGAAAATCCCGTCCCGCATCTGCGGGGCGGGGTTTTCGCATGCGTGGGGGCGTCATGTTGCTTGTGGCGCCACCGGTGTTCCGGGCGCCGCGTGGTCTGTTAGGGCCGGGCTGCTGGTTGTGCCCGTGGGCGGCGGCCCGCCCGCGAGCCGTCCGCGCCGCGAGTTGCTGCTTGTTGCCCCGACAGATCTCCGGCCGCCGCGCGGCCTGCCCGCCCGCTCGCCGTCCGCGCCGCGAGCTTCGCTCGGCGCGTCGGCTCGAAGCCCGGCCAGGCCCCGCAGGCCTCGCGGCGGCCTCCAATCGGTCGGGGGTGTCTGTGTGTTGCCTGGCCAGGCCCCGCCACCGCCCACGGGCACCGCAGCCTGGCCCTGCCGCCGCCCACGGGCACCGCAGCCAGGCCTTCCGGTCCCTCCGGCACCCCACCGGCGGTGCCTGTGGTTCTGGTGTGCCCGGCCAGGATCAATCGCCCACGGGCACCGCAACAAGGCCCTCCGGTCCCTCCGGCGCCCCACCGGTAGCGATGGGGGTTTGGCAGCATTAGGAGCTGTCTGTCGGCGTGTCGTCGGCGTGTCGCGGTTCTAGTGATGCAATTCCCCCCAATTGGCGGCGGTCAGCCCGCGACTTGCAGCGGTGTAGTCATCAAACTGCAGACCGATCGAGTGGAAACGCCCAGAATCAGCCTTTTGGCTGAATCAGGCTGCGTAAGTGGATAGGTTGTTGCTATCTGGATAGGTTATGAGCATCCGGATAGCTTATTAACCTATCCGGATCGTCGTAACCTATCCGGATCGTCGTAACCTATCCGGATCGTCATCTGCCAGGTCGGGGACATCCAGGTGCTCGATCGACGGGCCCGCGTTCTCTGGCGTGTTTTTCAAGTGGACACGACGCTGGAACCTTCTTCCACGTGATCATGAAGCGGCAACGTTCTTCCGTTTGACCATGACGCGGCGTCAGGGGTCAGAATCGATCTCATGAGCAACGACACCATTCTCTACACGGTCGGAGAGGTGGCCGAGCGATTCTCGCTGACTGTGCGGACGCTGCGCCACTGGGAAGCGCAGGGGGCTCTTGGCTCCCGCCGCGCGGAGCTGGTCGAACTACCGGCTCTATTCGCCTGAGGATTGTGCCCGAGTCCAGAGGATCATCATCTATCGGGCGACGGGCATGAAACTCATAGATATTAAGTCTCTGCTCGATTCTGGAGACACGGCGATTGAACACTTGAAGAGACAAAGAGAAAGTCTTCTCGCTCACCGTCGTGAGACGGACGTAATGATCGAAGCACTAGACATGCTTTTGGAGGATGCAATGAATGACAAGGCGCTCACCGTGGAAGAAATCGGGGAGATCTTGGGGGAGGCCAACTTTGCGGCGCACCAGAGCGAGGCCGAGGAGCGCTATGGAGACACCGACGACTGGCGTGAATCGCGTAAACGCACTGCTTCGTGGCAATCTGCTGACTGGCGGCACAATGCCGAGAGATTTCATGACATTGAACGCAGGATGATCGACGCGATTCGTGATGGTGCCGCTCCTGACAGCGAGAGGGCCGCGGGCCTGGTTGAGGAATACAGAGAGGCTCTCAGCGAATTCTTTCCGGTCACGCCCGCCAAGCACAACATCATGTCTCGCACGTACATACACGACGAGCGATTCCGCGAACACTACGACTCGCAGCAGGTTGGCTTCGCGCAGTGGCTCGCCGATGCGATCGAGGCGGTTGCGAGGCAGCAGGGGGGTGGACGTTGAGAGTCCCGCGTGGGAGTGAGTGCTTATGACGACACATGCTCGTCAGTGATGCGCAGCATAGCTTCAGGCCCGTATCTGGCTTGCCAGTTCCGAATAGTCTCTGCTACTATCTTCTCTTGTCGCAATCCTGCGTAGCTCAACGGCAGAGCATCCGACTGTTAATCGGACGGTTACTGGTTCGAATCCAGTCGCAGGAGCAGATGCCCCGAGTTCTCGTGAACTCGGGGCTTTTTGTTGATCGGGAGGAGTGAGTGGATGCAGGCGATCGCTGATCACGTCTACCACATTCTGATCATCGCCTTCGTTGCGGCCACGATCGTCGAGGCGATCGTCAAATTTGCGAAGCGGCCGCGCAAGCGCAAGCGCGCGCCCGTCGCCCCCAGGGAGAGTGCCATCGAGCGTGAGAAGCGCATGCGAGAGCGCTACGCCGCTTTCGGAGAGCGTTGGCGGGAGTGGCTGGACCAGCCGCGGGGGAGTGGCGATGCGGGTCGTCTCGTGGCGGCCTCGAGCATCTGGGGACGCCCGGAACGCGGAGCTTCCTTCCCTCGGCGTTTCCATGACGCTCAGCTGGGAAAGGTGATGCTCGATAAGCGCGCCTACCTGGCGATGCTGGACGCGCCCGCTGACGCGCTTCAGCCGAGGCGCGAGCTGGCCCCGACCTCGTGGGCGACGATGCGCCTCGATGTGTGGGCCCTGCACTCGAAGGCCGCGCAGAAGCCTCGTCTCATGCGCGTGTGGCTGAGTAGGGACCGTGCGCTCGTGGAGCTGCATCGCACGCGTGTCGTCAAGGTTGACGAGATCCTCCCCAGCGAGGTCGTCGGCTTCGTCCGAGGCTTCACGCGCCTTGGCCCGCGCACGGGCACAGTGGACGGTCTGCGTTGGCTGCCCGCCGAGACCATGGAGCTGGGAGCCAGCCCCTATGGAATACCTTCCGCGCGATGCGCGACATCTCCTGTGTGGCTCCCTGCGGGTCGACCGTCGCCGATGCCTTGAATGCTGCGGACTTCCACGCCTTTGCCTTTCGTGGCTTTCCGTGCTGAGAGCGCGTGGAAAGAGCCGTGTGCGCATCTGCGCGTCCTGGATTGTTCTGGCGTCACCTATCAGGTGGGCGACGCGTTCGAGCAGGAACCCTCCGATGAGCGGTGGGTGCCCCCTGGGGATGGGGCCGCGCCTGCGACGCGCAAGGGTGGGGGGAAGGGGACCAGGCTTCTCAACGAGGCCGGGGTCGCCCTGAGCAGGCGCCGGAGCCTGCGGAGGAGGCGAGGTGCGGCGGAGGAGGCGTCCCTCGGTGATGATCGGCAGATTGTGGAACCGGAGCTGCCTGAATCGCCCGACCGTGCACCTGAACCGCTGTCGGACACGGACCTCGCCGTGGTCCCGATCGATCCGCGTGAGGTCCTGTGGGCCGTGGAGAAGATGATCAAGCTGTGAGGGAAGAACTCGTCGAGGCTGTTCTGCGGGTGGTGGAGGAAATTCCCGAGGGGCGAGTGGCCACCTATGGGATGATCGCCCGTGCGGTCGGTACCGGTCCGCGCGTCGTGGGGCGGATTATGCACGACTGGGGAGGTGGAGTCCCGTGGTGGCGCGTCGTGAACGTTCACGGAACTTTTCCGACAACTGTGCGAGGTGAGGGATTTTTCGAGTGGGAACGAGAGGGGATCCCTCACGATTCGACACGCGGAAAGGTACTGATTAAAGACTGCGTGGTCGAGCAGGAGTGGCTGGATGCTGTCGCGCATTCCATCCTTGAAAATCTGCGCGATCATGCGGAAATGTCAGACTAAATCGTCCTGACATTCGGTTACGATTTGATTACGTGCACAGATATTTGGGTCGCGCGGGCCACTGTGATGCTCTACTCTTAAGGGGACGCCGAAGAGGGCGATTCTCCGGAACGGTGACCGTTAGCGTTAACGATGCCGGGGAAGCAAACTCCAGAAACAGAGAAGTTACTGGTACCCAAGGGGTGAGAAGTGACGAACTTACTAGAGCTAAAGGGGATCTCAAAGACGTTCCCCGGTGTGAAGGCGCTGTCCGACGTGGACCTCGACCTTCGACCCGGTGAAGTCTTGGGTCTCTGCGGTGAGAACGGAGCGGGCAAGTCCACGCTCATGAAGGTGCTCACCGGTATCCACAAGTCCGACCCGGGCGGCGAGATCTGGCTGCAGGGGGAGAAGGTCGACATCCAGTCGCCGGAGCACGCACGTGACCTCGGCCTGTCGATCATCCACCAGGAACTCAACATCGTTCCTGACCCTGACCGTCGCCCAGAACCTGTACATCGGTCGACCTGGCACGTCCAAGTTTGGATACGTCGACGACCGCAAGATGGTTCGTGATGCGCGTGAGCTTTTCGAGCGCCTCAACATGGACATCGATCCCACCGCCTACTGCCGCGACCCTGCCGGTTGCGCGCCTGCAGATGGTGGAAATCGCACGCGCGCTGTCCTTTCGATTCGAAGATCCTCGTCATGGACGGGTCCCACGGCTCCTCTGACGACCACCGAGACCGAATCTCTGTTCGAGCTCGTGCGCGACTTCGTGTGCCCGACGACCGGCCTGATCTTCATCACGCACCGCATGCCCGAGCTCACCGAGCTCACCGACCGCATCTCGGTCCTGCGCGATGGCAAGTACATCGGCACGGTGGACACGGCCACGACCCCCATGAGCGAGGTCGTCAAGATGATGGTTGGCCGCGAGGTCCCCGCGGACGCGCGCCCCACCACCAAGCCGCTCTCCGACGAGGCCGTCCTGCGCGTCGAGCACCTCTCGACCGTCAAGGTCGTCCACGACGTCTCCTTCGAGGTCAAGAAGGGCGAAATCTTCGGCTTCGCGGGCCTGGTCGGCGCCGGCCGCACCGAGGTCGCCCGTGCGCTGTTCGGCGCTGACCCCCACACCGAGGGCGACATCTACGTCCACGGCAAGAAGGTCTCGATCAAGGGCGCGACGGACGCCGTGAAGAACGGCATCGGCTACCTGTCCGAGGACCGCAAGCAGTACGGCCTGCTCCTCGACAAGGACCTGTCCTTCAACACGGGCATGGCCGCCATGGACCACTTCACGAACGCATCGGTCGTTGCGACCAAGAAGCTGCGTGATGTCGCTCAGGATTACGTGGCGAAGCTGCGCACGCGTACCCCCAGCGTCGACGTCGAGGTCCGCAGCCTCTCCGGGCGGCAACCAGCAGAAGGTCGTCGTGGCCAAGTGGCTGGAGCGCGACGCCGACATCCTGATCTTCGACGAGCCGACCCGCGGCATCGACGTGGGCGCGAAGGATGAGATCTACACGCTGCTCGAGGAGCTGGCGAAGCAGGGGAAGGCGATCATCGTGATCTCCTCGGAGCTGCCCGAGGTCCTGCGTCTGGCGAATCGCATCGCCGTCATGGCCCACGGCCGCATCATCGGCACCCTCGACAATGAGGAAGCCACCCAAGAAAACATTATGGAACTGGCCACCGTCGGCCAGGAAGAAGCGAACGGAGTACACGCGTGAGCACCGCCGTCGTCGATAACAAGGGCCTGGAGGCGCCGTCGCCTTTCAAGACCTTCATGAAGAACAACATGCAGCTGCTGCTCGTGACGCTGGCGCTGCTGGTCGTTCTGGCATTCTTTAGCTTTGCAGTGCCCAACTTCGCGTTCGTGAATCGTGAGGTCTACCTGGGACATCGTCCTCAGTCGGCCTACACGGGCGTCATGGCGCTCGGGCGCGACATTCGTGATCGCCACGTCCGGCATCGACCTCTCCGTTGGTACGGGCCTGAGCCTCGTGGCCGTTATGGCCGGTGTCTTCCTGGCGGGCGACAAGATGAACCTGCCGCTCGGCCTCGGCCTCGTTCTGACGCTGCTCGTCGGTATGGCGATCGGCCTGGTCAACGGCCTCAACGTGTCGATCCTGGGCCTGCCGCCCTTCATCGCAACGCTCGCGATGATGATGGTCGCCCGAGGCCTGGCGCTGATCATCTCCGACAAGGCCTCGATCTCCATCGCCAACCCCGGCTACAAGTCCATCGCGCTGGCATGCCCATCCCCTGACGTTGCCAAACGCTGTCATCATCTTCGTGGTCCTCACGGTCCTGGCGACCTTCCCTCATGAACAAGACGCTGCTGGGCCGCTACGCGCTCGCGATCGGCTCCAACGAGGAGGCCACGCGCCTGTCCGGCGTCAACGTGCGCCTGTGGAAGATCATTATCTACGTCGTCGCGGGTGCCTTCATGGCCATCGGTGCGGTTCTGTACTCGGCTCGTAACGGCCTTGTCCAGCCCGCTGAGGGTGTGGGCATGGAGCTCAACGTCATCGCCGCAGCCGTCATCGGCGGTACCTCCCTGTCGGGTGGCCGCGCCTCGATCCCCGGCGCTCTGGTCGGCGCGATCCTCATGGAGACCCTCAAGAAGGGCCTGACGATGATGGGTATCGCCGCCGAATGGCAGTTCGTCGTCACCGGTATCGTCCTGCTCCTCGCGGTCGTTATCGACAACCTGCGTCGCATCCGCGAAAACGCAGCCTGATTCTTACCCATTCAATTCACCCATCGTGGACCGACGTCGGTTCACACACACCAAGGGCGGGAATGACCCCGCCACCCCACGAAAGGAAAACCAATGCGCCCCATCGGACGTATCTTCGCCGCCGCTGCCGTCGGCTCCATGGCCCTGGGCCTGGCTGCCTGCACGACCTCAACGGACTCCTCCTCATCTTCCGACGCCAAGCCCAGCGCGTCCTCCGGCTCCGCCAAGGTTGACACCTCCGGCAACGCCCAGGATTGGGAGAAGGCCGCGGTCAAGGGTGACGGCACCAAGACCATCTACCTGGTCTCCAAGGGCTTCCAGCACCGCTTCTGGCAGGCCGTGAAGGAAGGCGCCGAGCAGGCTGGCGAGGAGCTGGGCTACAAGGTGAACTTCGTCGGCCCGCAGGACGAGACCAAGGTGACCGAGCAGACCGACCAGCTGAAGTCCGCTCTGGACTCCGGCCCGGCCGCCATCGGCTTCGCCGCCCTCGACTCGAAGGCTGCCGCCGACCTCCTGAACGAGATCAATAGCAAGGGCATCCCGGTTGTCGCCTTCGACTCCGGTGTTGAGTCCGACATCCCCGTCACCACCGTCCAGACGGACAACAAGGCCGCCGCCGCCGAGGCCGCCAAGCACATGATCGAGCTGCTCAAGGACAAGAAGGGCTCGGTCGGCATGGTCTGCCACGACTCGACCTCCACCACGGGCAAGCAGCGCTGCGAGGGCTTCAAGGAGTACTTCACGGCCAACGCTCCCGCCGGCCTGAAGCTCCTCGACGAGCAGATCGCCGGTGAGGTCACCAGGCCGCCGACACCTCGCTGTCCATCATCCAGGCCAACTCCGACATCGTCGGCATGTACGGCTCCAACGAGGCCGCTGCCTCCGGCATCGTCCAGGGTGTTGCTGAGTCCGGTAAGGACGTCACCGTCGTCGGCTTCGACTCGGGCAAGACCCAGATCGACGCGATCAAGGGTGGCACCGAGGCCGGCGCTGTGACCCAGTCGCCCGTCAAGATCGGCTACTACACGGTCAAGGCCGCGGTTGCCGCGCTGAACGGCGCTGAGCTGCCCAGGTCATCGACTCGGGCTTCGCCTGGTACGACAAGACCAACATCGACAGCGCTGAGATCAAGGCGAACCTGTACGAGTGAGCCGTTAGCTCCATCGGGCACGAGGCCGGGGCTGGGGACGTGACAAACTGACCCGGTGGCCCGCCGCGGGTCCCGCACCGCTCACGTGGGGCGGGACCCGCGGACCCGGCACTTTTTTGTTCACAGGATCCGAGGGGGCGAGCGCCCCCGCGCTCCGACATCGACGTCATCATGAGGGATGAAGAATAATGACAAACCACCCCGCATCGGAATCCGCCCCACTATTGACGGCCGCCGCAAGGGCGTTCGTGAGTCGCTCGAAGAGCAGACCATGAACATGGCGAAGTCCGTCGCCGAGCTTTTCACCTCCAACCTGCGTTACCCGGACGGCGCCCCCGTCGAGGTCGTCATCGCTGACACCACGATCGGCCGCGTCCACGAGGCCCAGGCCTGCGCCGCCAAGTTCCGCGAGAACAACGTCGGCCTGACCGTGACGGTCACCCCTGCTGGTGCTACGGCACCGAGACCACCGACATGGATCCCGCGATGCCGCACGCCATCTGGGGCTTTCAACGGCACTGAGCGCCCCGGCGCCGTGTACCTCGCCGCCGCCCTGGCAGGCCACGCTCAGATCGGTATCCCCGCCTTCGGCATCTACGGCGAGCACGTGCAGGACGCTGACGACACCTCCATCCCCGAGGACGTGCGCACCCGCCTCCTCGACTACGCGACCGCCGGTCTGGCCGTCGCTCAGATGAAGGGCGAGGCCTACCTGTCCATGGGCTCCGTCTCCATGGGTATCGCCGGCTCTGTCGTGAACCCCGACTTCTTCGGCTCCTACCTCGGCATGCGCAACGAGTACATCGACATGTCCGAGTTCACCCGCCGCATCGATGAGGGTATCTACGACCCCGAGGAGTACGAGAAGGCGTACCAGTGGATCCGCGAGAACTTCAAGCAGGGCAAGGATTGGAACCCGCCGGAGTGGCAGTACCCCGAGAAGCACGAGGACTGGTGGAAGTTCGTCACCAAGATGACGCTCATCGCCCGCGACCTCATGCACGGCAACCCGCGCCTGGCCGAGCTGGGCTTTGAGGAAGAGGCTGGCGGCCACGGTGCCATTGTGGCCGGCTTCCAGGGTCAGCGTCAGTGGACCGACCACTTCCCCAACGGCGACGTTCTGGAGACCATCCTCAACACGAACTTCGACTGGACCGGTATCCGCCAGCCCTCCGTCGTGGCCACCGAGAACGACTCGCTCAACGGCGCCTCGATGCTGTTCGGCTACCTCCTGACGAACACGCCGCAGATCTTCTCCGACGTTCGTACCTACTGGAGCGCCGAGTCCATCGAGAAGGCCACCGGTTGGAAGCCCGAGGGCCGCGCTGCCGCCGGTCTGCTCGACCTGCGTAACTCCGGCTCGACCACGCTGGACGGCGCCGGCAGGCTGTGCGCGACGGCAAGAACGTCATCAAGCCCTGGTATGAGCTGACCGAGGAGGACCGCGACGCCACGCTCGAGGCCACGACCTTCCACCCGGCCTCGACCGGTTACTTCCGTGGCGGCGGCTTCGACCCACTTCCGCACCTCCGGCGAGATGCCCGTGACGATGTGCCGCATCAACCTGGTGCGCGGCCTCGGACCGGTCATGCAGATCGCCGAGGGCTACACGGTCGAGCTGCCCGACGAGGTCGCCTTCACCATCGAAGAGCGCACCAACATCGAGTGGCTCCACCACCTGGTTCGTCCCGAACCTGACGGGTGAGGGCGCGTTCAAGAGCGTCTACGACGTGATGAACAACTGGGGCGCTAACCACGGCGCGATCTCCTACGGCCACATCGGCGGTCAGCTCATCACGCTGGCGTCGATGCTGCGCATCCCGGTCAACATGCACAACGTCCCCGAGGAGCGGATCTTCCGTCCCTAAGGCGTGGTCGCTGTTCGGCACCGAGTCCCTCGAAGGCGCGGACTTCCGCGCCTGCGAGACCTTCGGTCCGATGTACCGCTGATGCAACCACCGGTCGGGCTCGGGTGTCCTCTCCCCGAGCCCGGCCGGGACTGCCCCCGCGAGGGTACCACCACCGGGATCCGGCCCCGGCCTCGCCGACGAGGAAAGCCGCACGAGAACCCAACGATGGGACGCGCCGCGCGAGGGCGTTTTGAGCAGGAGACCTTCAATGACCACCGTACTTGCTGTTGACCTTGGATCCGCATCCGGACGAGTCCTCGCCGGAACGCTGCACGACGGACGCCCTCGACGTCACCGACATTCACCGCTTTTAAGCACGAGGCCCGCCGCCGCGAAGACGGTACCCTCACGTGGGACGTGGCCACGATGGAGGCCGAGACGATCACCGGCCTGAAGAAGGCCCTCGAGCAGTTCCCCGGACGCCCGCGCGGTCTCCATTGACACGTGGGGCGTGGACTGGGCTCCCCTTGATGAGAACGGCGAGCTCGTCGGCGACGTCATCGCCTACCGCGACGAGCGCACCTCCCGCACCCTTCGACGCTTTCCGTGATCGCATCGGCGACCGCGAGTTCTTCGACCTGACCGGCAACCAGCCGGCCACCATCAACACGGCGAACCAGCTCTTCGCTCACCTGCAGGAAAAACCCCGCCGACGCGCAGGCGTCGCCGCGGCCCTCTTCCTGCCCGACTACTTCGCGTACCGACTCACCGGCGTTGTCGGATGGTCGCGCACGATCGCCTCGACCTCCGGCCTGCTCACCCCGGGCGGCGGCGACTTCAACGACGAGGTCTTCAACCGTCTCGGCATCCCGCGCGGCTGGTTCGGCGAACTCGACGCCGACCGCACCGTCGTCGGCCCCTGCACGGTCCCCGGCCTCGAAACCCTCACCGTCGTGCGCGGCGGCGCCCACGACTCCGCCTGCGCCGTCCACGGCCTGCCCATCGAGGAAGGCAAGCGCGCCTACTTCCTGTCCTGCGGCTCCTGGTCCGTCCTCGGTGCCATCGAGGATCAGCCCCTCGCGAGCGACGCCGCCTTCGACCTCGGCATTACGAACGAGGGTCGCACCGACGGGGGAGTGCGCCCGCTCTTTAACATCACCGGCATGTGGATCCTCCAGGAGATTCAGCGCCAGTGGGAGCGCGAGGGCACGCCCACCGACACCGACGAGCTGGTCGCCCAGGCGCGCGAACTGCCCGCCGCCTCCGGCGTTTTCGACCCCGACGAGGAAGCCTTCGCCACCCCCGGCGACATGCAGCGCAAGATCGACGAGGCCCTGGACGCCCAGGGCGCGGCACGTCCCGACTCCATGGCCGGCTACGTGCGCGTCATCATCGAGTCCTTCGCCCGCCGGTACGCCCGTGCGATCGGCGAGCTGACCGAGGCCACGGGAAAGGCTCCCGACCAGCTCAACCTCGTGGGCGGCGGCGCGCGCAACCGCCTCCTGTGCGACCTGACCGCCCAGATCTCGGGAGTGACCGTCGTGCGCGGCCCCATCGAGGCCTCGACCTTCGGTTCCCTCCTCGCCCAGCTCGAAAACCATCGGCGACCTCGCCGAGGAAGACCGCGCCTCCGTCATCGCAGCCAGCGCAGCGACCCATGTCCACGTCCCGACCCGCAGCTAAGAAGGTCTCCCTCGCCGACATCGCGCGACGCGCAGGCGTCTCGACCAACACGGTCTCGCGCGTCGTGCGCGGGGATCCTGAGGTGTCCGAAAAGACGCGGGCGCGCATTGCGAAGCTCGTCGAGGAGCTGGGCTACGTGCCCAACTACGCGGCGCGCGCGCTCGCGGCCAAGCGCACCAACGTCCTTCACGTCGTCTTGGCGGCGCCCATGTTTCACGGACACGGGCGCGTGCTGCTGTCGATCCTGAACGCCTCGTCGCAGGCCGGGTACCACGTGTCCCTGTCCTACGCGTACGGGCCCGGACGGGCAGCTGCGCAGCGACTTCGCTCCCTTCGACGTCGACGGCGTCATCATCCTGGGCGGCCAGGGATCCCGACGATCGACGTTGCGATCGAATCGGGTAAGCGCTTCCCGACCGTCCTCGTCCTGACGAGCGAAAAAGGGTCTCGACGGCATCTCGACCGTCGCGGTCGACAACGTGCGCGGCGCGCGCCTGGCCACCGAACACCTGCTCGCCCAGGGGACTCACCGACGTCGTCCACATCTCGGGACCCGGCCGGCTGGTCGGATGCTCAGATGCGCAGGCTCGGCTACGAGCAGGCGTGCGCGTCTTACGGCATCGGTCCCGTCGTCCTTGCAGCCCGACTCGTGGGACTCACGCGACGGCTACGACGTCATGCGCGCGGCCGGTCGTCTGCCCCAGGGCATCCAGACCGCGAACGACCAGCTGGCCCTCGGCGCCATGCGCTACATCTACGAGCGCGGGGGAGTGGTGCCTCGCGACGTTCGGGTCGTCGGCTTCGACGACATCGACGGTGCGGACTCCTACGCACCTCCGCTCACGACAATCCACCAGCCCTTCGATCGCCTCGGACGCACGGCCGTGCGCCTCGTGCGATCGCTCATGGGCGGCGGTCCCTCACAGGACATCGTCCTCGACCCCGAGCTGGTCATCCGGGCCAGTTCACACCTGTAAGAAAGGCACGTTCATGCTCTATGGACCTATGACGCACCCGCAGTTCCTGCGCGCGCTCGCGGCCGCCGGCCACGGCTCGAAGATTCTGCTGGCGGACGCGAACTACCCGCACACCACGGGTGTGAACCCGCGCTGCGAACTCATTTCGCTCAACCTTGCCCCGGGTCTCCTGGATGTCAGCCAGGTCCTCGATGTCCTCAAGCGCACGATTCCGATCGAGCGCGCAGAGATCATGACCCCCGCCCCCGATGCTGATCCGGTGGAGATTCCGATCCACGATGAGTTCCGCGCGGCCCTGCCCGGCGTTGAGTTCGGCGAGATTTCCCGATGGGACTTCTACGATGCCGCGCGCGACGAGAACGTCGGCATCATCGTTGCGACGGGCGAGCAGCGCCTGTACGGCAACCTGCTCCTGACGGTCGGCGTTCGCCAGCCCGGGAGTAAAACCCGTTTGCCGCCCCAGGGCACGCCTTGTTGCATCGGTGACGAACACTTTCGTTTCGTTTTCGTTTCAACTGGATGGTGACTCCGGGGTGGGGGAGACAGTTTCATAGCTGGTGGGTGGCTCGTAAGAGCCGCCCACCAGCGCGTTTATCCTTGCAATATCATTGAATTGCGAAGAATGGGCAGCGTTGCCCTTGAACGTTTGTGCGCGGTGGGTGCACCTGCGTGAATCTTCTTCTCGTGATGTTGCATACTTTCGTTTTAGTGACTATTCTTTTCTTAACGAAAGAGAAAGCGACAAAGATAGTCGCTGATTCTGTGAAGAGGTGCCCCATGGGACGTGCAGAAGAACGCACGAACTACATCCTGGATCGCCTCGCCCGGGAGGGTGAGGTGAGCGTCGCGCAGCTTGCCTCCGATCTGGGAGTTTCGCCCGTCACCGTGCGCGCTTCGCTCAAGTCTCTCGACGAGCAGGGCTACCTCGTGCGCACGCACGGAGGAGCGCGTCCCACCACCTTCCGCAACATTCACCTGCGCCAGAACGATCGTGTTGAGATCAAGGAGCGCATCGCTCGCGCCGCCGCCGACATGATCCACGACGACGATCGCATCATGATCGAGGCCGGCACCACCTGCGCCCTCATCGTCAAGTACCTCACCGGCAAGCGCGGAGTCCAGGTCCTGACCAACTCCGTGCTCGTCTTCGCCAACGCCCGCTCCAACCCGAACCTCAACATCACGCTGACGGGTGGGCACTTCCGCGCCGAGTCCGAGTCCCCTCGTGGGTCCGGTCGCAGAGCGCGCCATCAATGACTTCAACGCACGCGTCGCCTTCCTTGGAACCGACGGGTTCAGCGTTGATCGCGGCCTGACCACCCAGCTCGTAGAAGGTGGACAGGTCGGCTCCATTATGCGCACCCGCGCACAAGAGACGTGGCTGCTCGCTGACTCCTCCAAGTATGGGGAAGCCGGCTTTGTCAGCTTCATGGGGATCGACGAGGTCACCGGAATCATCACCGACGATGAGATCCCCGAAGAATCCATCAAGGAATTGGCCGAGCGCACGAAGCTGCGCATCGTCTAGGAGGAATTACATGGCCACCATCGTGGTGATGCCCCAGCTGGGCAACTCTGTTGAGTCATGCATCATCGTCGAGTGGATGATCGCAGAAGGCGACACCGTCTCCGTCGACCAGACGCTCGCGTCCATCGAGACCGACAAGTCGACCATGGAGGTTCCCTCGACCGCCGAGGGTACCGTCCTGAAGCTCCTGTGGGAGGAAGGCGACGAGGTCCCCGTGAAGGATCCGCTCATCATCGTCGGTGAGCCCGGAGAGGACATCTCCGGCCTCGTTCCCGGTGGCGACGCTGCCCCCGCAGAAGCCGACGCTCCCGCCGAGCAGGCAGCCGCCCCCGAGGCCGCCGCCCCCGTCTTCGCGACCGAGCGTGCCACCGGTGCCGTCTCCCCGCGCCCGCGCCCTCGCCGCGTCGAACGGCGTCGACGCTTCGGCCATCGCCGAGGGCTCCGGACCCCACGGCCGCGTCATCGAGCGTGACGTCGCCGCCGCGATCGCCGCCGGCCCCTGTCCTGACCTCCGCCGCGCGCGCCGCCGGCGTGAGCGCCGCCGAAGGCACCGGCATCGGTGGCCGCGTGTCCGTCGCCGACGCTGGCCGCACCGCCGAGGCCGCGCCCGCCGCCGCTGTCGCCGCCCCGCCGCTGCCGCCGATTTCCCCGGCGCCTCGACCTCCGCCCCGCTCAAGGGGCGTGCGCAAGGTCGTCGCCAAGCGCATGATGGAGTCCCTGACCTCCACCGCGCAGCTGACCCTCAACACGACGGCCAACGCCGCCGGCATCCTCGCGATGCGCAAGAAGGTCAAGAACGCCGACGAGGCCCTGGGCCTGAACAAGATCACGCTCAACGACCTGGTCTGCTTCGCGGTGTCGCGCACCCTGCTCAAGTACCCCGTGTTCAACGCTCACCTCGAGGACGGCGTCCTCACCGAGTTCGAGCAGGTCCACCTCGGCTTCGCGTGCGACACCCCGCGCGGCCTCCTCGTCCCCGTCATCCGCTCCGCGCAGGCCCTGGGCCTCAAGGCGTTCTCCGACGAGGCCAAGCGCCTCGCCGGCGGCGCGATCGACGGCTCCCTGTCGCCCGACTTCCTGAGCGGCGGCACCTTCACGGTCTCCAACATCGGTTCCTTCGGTATCGAGACCTTCACCCCCGTCATCAACCTGCCCCAGACGGCCATCCTGGGCGTCGGCGCGATCACCCCGCGCCCGACCGTGGCCGCTGATGGCTCGATCGGCGTGGAGCAGCGCCTCAACCTGTCGCTGACGATCGACCACCAGGTCATCGACGGCGCGGACGGCGCTCGCTTCCTGCGCGACCTGGTCGCCGCCATCGAAAACATCGACGTGACCGTTCTGGCCTGAGGAAAGAGGAAAACTCATGAGTGACACGCATTTTGACGTCATCGTCCTCGGTGCGGGCCCCGGCGGCTACCTGGCTGCCGAGCGCCTCGGACACGCGGGCAAGAAGGTCGCCCTCGTCGAGGAGCAGTACCTGGGCGGCACCTGCCTGAACGTGGGCTGCATCCCCACCAAGACCCTGCTCAACGGCGCGAAGAACTACCTGCACGCCAAGGAAGCCAGCCAGTTCGGCGTGGACGCCGCAGGGCGTGGCCGTCAACTGGACGCAGATGCAGGCCTGGAAGGATCAGGTCGTGGGCGGCCTGGTCGCCGGCGTCGCAGCCACCGAGCGCAAGGCAGGCGTGACCGTCATCAATGGACGAGGCCACCTGGATGCCCCCGGTCGCGTGACCGTCGAGGGCACGACCTATACCTCGGACCACGTCATCATCGCCACGGGCTCCGTGCCGGCCATGCCCCCGCTGCCCGGCACTCAGGACAACCCCGCGCTGGTGGACTCCACGGGCATCCTCTCGCTGCCCGAGGTCCCCGGCCCGCCTCGCGATCATCGGCGGCGGCGTCATCGGCGTCGAGTTCGCCTCCCTGTACTCCACCCTCGGCTCCCCAGGTGACCGTCATCGAGATGGCCCCCGAGATCCCTGCCCTTCATGGACGACGACCTGGCCGCCAAGGCCCGCGCCGCGATGAAGGACGTGACCTTCGAGCTGGGCTGCCGCGTCGAGTCCCTCGACGGCGGCACCGTCCACTACTCCAAGGGGCGAGGAGAAGCTGAGCGTCGAGGCCGACGTGGTCCTCATGGCCGTCGGCCGCCGTCCCGCGACGGTGGGCTGGGGCGCCGAAGAGGCCGGCCTCGAGATCAACCGCGGCATCGTCGTCGACGACACGATGCGCACCAACCCTGCCCAACGTGTGGGCCATCGGCGACGTCACCGGACGTTCCCTCCTGGCGCACGCCGCCTACCGCATGGCGGAGATCGCCTCGGCGAACATCCTCGACCCCTCCGCCAAGAAGCGCGGCGAGGTCATGCGTTGGCACACCGTCCCGTGGGCCGTCTTCTCGATCCCCGAGGCCGCCGGCGTCGGTCTGACCGAGTCCGCCGCCAAGCGCGAAGGCCGCGAGGTCCTCGTCGCCAGGTTCCCGCCCTCATGTCCGGCCGCTTCATCGCGGAGAACGGCTTCAAGGCCCCCGGCGAGGCGAAGATCCTCGTTGACCCCAAGACCCACCAGGTGCTGGGCATCCACGTGCTGGGTGCGTACGCCGCCGAGATGATCTGGGGCGCTCAGGCCGTCCTCGAGATGGAACTGACCGTCGAGGACCTGCGCCAGGTCGTCTTCCCGCACCCCACGGTCTCCGAGGTGATCCGCGAAGCCGCGTGGGCCGTCAAGCTCTAACGAACATCCCCTACGTCAAGGAAGAGTAGAAAAATGACTCAGTCTCATCATCGACCCCAATGAGGTGCGTCGCCCCGGGTACGTGAAGTTCCCCGAGGTCCCCGTCAACCAGTACACCTTCGACCGTGACACCGAGATCGCCCGCTACGGCGAAAAGGGCATGGTGCAGATGCTCCACGACATGATCGTCGTGCGCACCTTCGAGTCGATGCTCGACTCCATCAAGAAGACCGGTGCCTGGCAGGGGCATCGAGTACAACCACCGCGGCCCCGCCCACCTCGGCATCGGCCAGGAGAGCGCCTACGTCGGCCAGAGCTACGTGCTGTCGCCCGATGACTTCATCTTCGGCTCGCACCGCTCCCACGGCGAGATCCTCGCCAGTGCTACTCGGCCATGCACCAGATGGACGAGGCGCAGCCTGAGGGCATCATGAAGGGCTTCCTCGGCGGCGAGACCCTGTCCCTACGCCGAGAAGATCGACTACAAGGACACGAAGGACCTCACCGAGAACTTCATCCTCTTCGGTGCCCTCGCCGAGATTTTCGCCCGCAAGTCCGGCTTCAACCGTGGCCTGGGCGGCTCGATGCACACCTTCTTCCTGCCCTTCGGCTCCTACCCGAACAACGCGATCGTCGGTGGCTCCGCCCCCATCGCGAACGGCGCGGCCCTGTTCAAGCGCATCAACCGCAAGCCCGGCATTGTCATCTCCAACGTCGGTGACGCGGCCCTGGCCTGTGGCCCCGTGTGGGAGGCCGCGAACTTCGCGTCCATGGATCAGTTCCGCTCGCTGTGGCGCGAGGAGGACGGTGGCAACCCGCCGATCCTGTTCAACTTCTTCAACAACTTCTACGGCATGGGCGGCCAGACCTTCGGCGAGACCATGGGCTACGAGATCCTCGCCCGCGTGGGTGCGGCCCTCAACCCCGAGGCCATGCACGCCGAGCGCGTCGACGGCCTCAACCCGCTGGCCGTCGCCGATGCGACCACCCGCAAGAAGAAGATCCTCGAGGAGGGCCGCGGCCCCGTCCTCATGGACACCATCACCTACCGCTTCTCCGGCCACTCGCCGTCGGACGCCTCCTCGTACCGCACGAAGGAAGAGGTCGAGCTGTGGGAGCAGGTGGACTGCATCAAGGAGTACTCCAACCTGCTCATCTCCAACGGCCTGACCACGCAGGACGAGATCGATGGCTACACCGCGTCGCTGACCGAGAAGCTCGTCAAGGTCCTCAAGCTCTCGATCGACGACGAGGCCACGCCGCGCGTCGCCGACGGCTACATCGACTCCGTCATGTTCTCCAACGAGAAGGTTGAGGCCTTCGACGACGCGACCCCCGAGATCGACCTCGAGGACAACCCGCGCGTCAAGGCTCTGGCCAAGAAGGTGCGTACCTCCGTTGACGCCAGCGGCAAGCCCGTCTCCAAGATGCGCATGTACCAGTTCCGTGACGGCCTGTTCGAGGCCATGCTGCACCGCTTCAAGACGGACCCGACGATGGCCGCATGGGGCGAGGAAAACCGCGACTGGGGCGGCGCCTTCGCCGTCTACCGTGGCCTGACCGAGGCCCCTGCCCTTACCGTCGCCTCTTCAACTCGCCCATCGCCGAGGCCTCGATCGTGGGCGCCGGCGTCGGCTACGCGATGGCCGGTGGCCGCGCGGTCGTCGAGCTCATGTACTGCGACTTCCTGGGCCGCTCCGGTGACGAGGTCTTCAACCAGATGGCCAAGTGGCAGTCGATGAGCGCCGGCCTGCTCAAGATGCCTCTCGTCCTGCGCGTGTCCGTGGGCGCGAAGTACGGCGCTCAGCACTCCCAGGACTGGAGCGCGCTCGTTGCTCACATCCCGGGCCTGAAGGTCTACTTCCCGACGACCCCGACCGACGCTAAGGGCATGCTCAACCTGGCGCTCGCCGGCACCGACCCGGTCGTGTTCCTCGAGAGCCAGAAGCTCTACGACAAGGGCGAGGACTTCGAGCCCGGCGGCGTGCCCGAGGGCTACTACGAGACCGAAGAGGGCGAGCCGGCGATCCGCCGCGAGGGCACCGACATCACGATCGCCGCCTACGGCGCGACCGTGTACAAGGCCCTCGAGGCCGCGGACGTCCTGGCTGAGAAGTACGGACTGAGCGCCGAGGTCATCGACCTGCGCTTCGTCGCCCCGCTCAACTACGACAAGCTCATCGCCTCCGTGAAGAAGACCGGTCGCCTGGTCCTCACCTCGGACGCCGTCGAGCGTGGCTCCTTCCTCAACACGGTCGCCGCCAACGTGCAGACCCTGGCCTTCGACGCGCTCGACGCGCCGATCGCCGTCGTGGCCTCGCGCAACGGCATCACGCCCGGACCCGAGATGGAGTCGTACTTCTTCCCGCAGGTCTCCTGGATCCTCGACGCGATTCACGAGCGCATCCTCCCGCTGCCCGGCCACGTGCCTACCACGAAGCACGCGACCGAGGCCGAGATCGCGCGCCTGAACCGCGCGGGCCTCTGAGGCATTGGGGGCGGGCTGTTCCCCTTTCCGGCCCGCCCCCGTCCTTGGCTCGCACTCCCTGACGCGAGCCCGCGAGGCCGAGGGCCACACCTCCTCACCGTGCCCCGGCCTCGCCCACATACTTGTTTCAATACCGTTTTTCTCCACCCAACGAAGAGATGGCAGAACCCATGGACATCACCAACGACCCGGCTCCACCCCGGCCCAGCGCATCGAGGCGCTGCGCGGAGGCGTTGCCGACGAGCACTTCCCCAGCTGGGTGCCCGAGTCGAACAACCACATCCACACGTGCTTCTCGTTCAGCCCCTACACGCCAACCCACGCCGCGCTGCTCGCGCGCCGCAACGGCCTGCGCGTCGTCGGCTCGGTCGACCACGACTCGATCGGCGCTGCCGCTGAGATGAGCGAGGCGACCCGCATCCTGGGCATGGGTTCCGTTACCGGATTCGAGATCCGCGCCCGCTTCGGCGAGGGTACGCCGCTCGCGCAGCGCAAGCTCAACAACCCCGACTCCGTGGGCGTCGCCTACATGACGGTGCAGGGGCGTGCCCGCCCCGGCCCGCGAGAAGGTCGCCGAGTGGCTCGCCCCCAAGCGTGCCGCCCGCCTCGAGCGCACCCTCGCCATGGCCGAGAGCGCCAACAAGATCCTCACCGACCTGGGCCTGGAGCCCTTCGACCCGCAGGCCGACATGGTCGGCATCTCCCAGTACGCCAATGGCGGCGGGATCACCGAGCGGCACCTGCTGGCCGCCATGGCCTCGGCCCTCATCCGCGGTTTCGGCCGCGGTCCCGCCCTGGTCCAGGGCCTGGACTCGATGGGCGTCGAGATCCCCGAGTCCCTCGCGCGCGTCCTGTCCGACGCCGACAACCCGCACCTCATGTACGACCTGCTGGGCGTCCTGAAGGCCAACTACCTGGATCGCATCTACATCCAGCCCACCGACGAGCTGCCCGAGCGCCGCCGAGGTCGTCGAGTTCGCCGACTCGGTCGGCGCGATCGCCACCTACGCCTACCTGGGCGACGTGTCCGCCTCGCCGACGGGCGACAAGAAGGCCGAGAAGTTCGAGGACGACTTCCTCGACGAGCTCTTCGAGTACATGGAGTCGATCGGCCTGCGCGCCGTCACCTACATGCCCCCGCGCAACACCCCCGAGCAGCTCGAGCGCATCCACGCGCTCGCGGCCGCCCACGGCATGCTCGAAATCTCGGGCGTGGACATCAACCAGCCTCGCCAGCGCTTCACCTGCGAGGAGCTGCGCCGCCCCGAGTTCGCGGACCTCAACGAGGCCACGTGGGCCCTCGTCGCGCACGAGGCCCTGTCCTCCGTGGACCCCTCCCTGCACCTGCTGGGCCGCACGGGTCGCCTGACCCCCGAGGCCCTCGCCGAGCGCATCAGCCAGTACGCACCCCTGGGGCGCGCGATTGCCGACGGCGAGGACGCCGCCGCTGTTGCCGCCCGAGCCACATCGATTAACTGACGATCACCGTCAAGAAAGAGAGACATCATGAGTAACGCCCCCGAGGTACGCGGGCTCTTCCTCAAGGCCCTCGGCCGCCCCGTCATCGTGGCTCTCAGCTCGGCCGAGCCGACCGTCACCTTTCGACGGCCCGCTCACCGAGGTGTGCCCCTGCTCCCTGAAGGAGACGGAGCTTCCCGTCGTCGTGCGCGCCGGCGAGGAGACCTTCGAGGTCCGCGCCACCGCCACGGGTGAGCGCGCCATCAACGGCCGCGTCGCCCTCGTGACGGGCGGCGCCCAGGGCTTCGGCGCGGAGATCGCGCGCGGCCTGGTGGACGCCGGCTGCTTCGTGTACGTCGCCGACCTGAACGGCGAGGGTGCGGCAGCCAAGGCAGCCGAGCTCGGCGGCGAAGGCGTCGCCCACCCGATCACGGTCAACGTCGCCGACGAGGATTCCGTCGCCGCGATGGCCGCTGAGGTCGAGCGAGTTACCGGCGGCCTCGACCTGGTCGTCTCCAACGCGGGCATCGTGCGCGCCGGCTCCGTCCTCGAGCAGGACGCCTCCGCGTTCCGCCTGTCCACCGACATCAACTACGTGGCCTTCTTCCTGGTCACCAAGCACCTGGGTCAGCTCCTGGCCCGCCAGCACTCGACCGCCCCCGAGTGGCTGACTGACATCATCCAGATCAACTCCAAGTCCGGCCTCGTCGGCTCGAACAAGAACGCCGCCTACGCGGGCTCGAAGTTCGGCGGCATCGGCCTGGTCCAGTCCTTCGCCCTCGAGATGGTTGCTCACGGCGTGAAGGTCAACGCGATCTGCCCCGGCAACTTCTACGACGGCCCGCTCTGGTCCGACCCGGACCGCGGCCTCTTCGTCCAGTACCTGAACTCCGGCAAGGTCCCCGGCGCCAAGACGGTCGCCGACGTCAAGGAGTTCTACGAGGCGAAGGTCCCCATGCGCCGCGGCGCCCAGGGCATCGACGTTCTGCGCGCGATCTTCTACATCGTTGAGCAGGAATACGAGACCGGCCAGGCCGTGCCCGTCACGGGCGGCCAGGTGATGCTCTCCTGACATTGTCACGAGGCCGGGGACACATGCGGGTTTCTCGCCAGCTCCCCGGCCTCGTCCTTTCTTCCCACGTCCAGTTGTTTTTCCAGTGAAAGAGTCAGTCATGACCCAGATTCCCTCCACCCAGTACGCGATTCAGATCGTCGGCAAGGAAGAGTTCGTCGTTAACCCGGCGAAGCCCGTTGACCCCGTTGGCCCGACGCAGATCATGCTCGAGGTCGAAGCCTGCGGCATTTGCTTCTCTGATACGAAGCTGCTCCACCAGTTCGATGGCCACCCGCGCAAGTCGGACGTGGTGGCGGGTATCGACCTGGATGCCCTCAAGGACATTCCGTCCTACCACCCGAACCAGGAGGCCGTGACGCCCGGCCACGAGCCCGTCGTCCGCGTCGTGCAGGTCGGCGAGAAGGTCACGCACTTCAAGGTTGGCGACCGTCTGCTGGTCCAGGCCGACTGGAAGCACCTGCGTACCGCGAAGTCGAACGGTGCTTTCGGCTACAACTTCGATGGCGCCCTCGAGGAGTTCGTCGTCGTCGACGAGCGCTGCGTCGTGTCCCCGGACGGGGAAGAGTTCCTCATTCACGTGTCGGAGGGCCCGTCGGCCGCAGCCGTCGGCCTCATCGAGCCCTGGGCGACCGTCGAGGGCTCCTACGCGTGGGCCGAGCGTAACCACGTCGCCGACGGTGGCCGCCTGCTGGTCGTCGGTGAGGGCGACATCGACGCTCTGACCGCCGAGCACAAGCCCGCCGAGGTCGTGCGCGTTGCCGCCGACGCCATCGAGGGCGTCGAAGGCGAGTTCGACGACATCGTCTTCTTCGGTGCGGACGCCGACGCGATCGAGAAGGCCGCGCTCCTGATCGGCACCCGCGGCACCATGTGTGTCGTCCTGGGCGGCGAGAAGATCTCGCGCAAGGTGTCCCTGGACATCGGCCGCGTCCACTACGACTTCACCCGCTTCTGCGGCACGACCGGCTCGGACCCGCGCGAGGGCTACGCCTGGATCCCCGCCAACGGCGACCTGCGCGAGAACGACCGTTGCGTCTTCGTCGGCGCCGCCGGCCCGATGGGCGTCATGCACACGATGCGCGCCGTCACCTCCGGTGTTCCCGGCCTCAGCGTCGTGGGCACGGACCTGTCGGACGAGCGCCTGGAGAACCTGACGAAGGTTGTCGGCCCGACCGCCGAGAAGAACGGCGTGCCGCTGGACATCGTCAACACCTCCTCGACGCCCCTGAGTACGGCTACACCCTACGCGACGTGCCTCGTGCCCGTCCCGGCGCTGGTCTCCCAGGCCGTCGACCTGCTGGCTGAGGGCGGCATCCTGAACGCGTTCGCCGGTATCCCGGCCGGCACGTTCGGCGACTTCGACCTGCAGGGCATCATCGAGCGCCGCATCTTCATGCTGGGCACCTCCGGCTCGGACGTCTCCGACATGCGCACGGTCCTGCGCAAGATCGAGGCTGGCATCATCGACACCACGATCTCCCTGTGGGCGATCACCGGCATGGCGGGCTTCGGCGACGCCATCAACGCGGTGATGGACCGTACCTCGGGCGGCAAGATCATGGTCTTCCCGATGATGCACGACCTGGGCCTGACCCCCGTGTCCGAGCTCGCCGAGAAGCTGCCGACGGTCGCCGCGAAGCTCGACGCCGCCGGCCTGTGGACCAAGGAGGCCGAGGAGGCGCTGCTCGCCACCCGCTGAGCGCTCCGCCTCGACCTTCGCCCCGGCCTCGTCTGTCACTCGGACGAGGCCGGGGCCTTCGTGTTTCTGCGATAATGAGGGTGCAAGCGTTGCGGGATGGAACGAGGAGGTTCCCATGACGGTCAACGATTCGCGCCTCGCAGGAGCGCTACGTGGCGTTGCAGGCGTGGCTGTACGGGCAGATGACCCCGCGCGCGCCTCACGCGACGCGGTGTTTTGCGCAGGATCCGCGAGTGCCTCTACGACGCGTTTCTGTCAGTGCTTGTCGGCACGGGGCTGGGGTTCTTCGACTTCGACGATGATCGCGCCCATCACGGGCTCTACGCCTTCGACTTTTTTCGTGGAGACATCAAGGTGCCGCCGCGAGACAGGGGCGTTGATGGGCAGAGGGCGCCCGGCATGGTGGGGGAGTCTGCCACGGACGCCGCCGCCCCGGCGATGTGCCACGCCCTCGTCGACACGTGGCTCGGGGAAACGGGCAGGCGCATCCCGTTCGTGGCCTCCGTGATCGCCTCCGTGGCCACCCTCGAGCTCGTCGCCGACGTGAGCGTCGACGGATGCGTCTTCGAGTGTGAGCTGCTGCCGGGCTACGCGCGCTCCACCGCGAACTACCCGTGGGAGGACGGGAGCCTGCCGATCGGCTCGCTCGATTCGTCTCTGGTGATCCCCGGTCCACTCATCTACGTGGAGGCGGGCGTGCGATACGAGGGACAGGTTCTGTCCTGCATGGGCTTCGACGAGGCCGTGGCCTCGTGGGTGCAGATGGGGCTCTCTGTAGAGTCCTCCACGGCCTCCGGCACCGGAGCGACTGCCGTTCTGCGCGCCCCGCACGGGGGCCCTGAGATGCTCGGGTGGGCTGCCGACGCAGTGGCTCGCGCCCTGTCCGCGTGCGGGTACACCGGGGTAGTGCAGATCCGAGCGCGCTTCGCTCACGCGCCGGAGTAGTATCCGACCGACGCGCCATCGCGCATAACGAAGCCCCGGCCTCGTCCGTTTGAGACGAGGCCGGGGCCGGTTGCTAGGGGAGAGGCCCCTTACGCGTTGGTCTTCTCGGAGGCGACGGGAGCGTCGTCCTTCCAGAAGTCCAGCTCGTCGGGGTTCAGGCCGATCGAGGAGGCCTTGAAGTGCGGCTCGAGGCCGGCCTTGCGCTGGGCGACGTAGTCGTTCGCGCAGCGGATGGCCTGGTTGCCGAGGATGACGATGACGGGCAGGTTGATGAGCGCCATGAGGCCCATCAGGATGTCGCCCAGGTTCCACGCGACCTCGAACTTGAGGAGCGCGCCCGCGAAGACGAGCAGCGCGGCGACGGCGCGGAAGATCGAGAGCATCCAGTGCTTCATGTGCTTGTTGCGCAGCAGGAAGCGGAAGTTGACCTCGGCGTAGTAGAAGTTGCCGACCAGCGTCGTGAACGCGAAGAGGAACAGCGCGACCGAGATGAAGACCTGCGCGACCGGCTGGCCGAGGACCGTGGCCATCGCGTCCTTCACGAGGGGAGCACCCGTCACGCCGTTGTCATTGCCCACGCCCGAGGAGAGCACCACGAACGCGGTGAGCGTGCAGATCACCATGGTGTCGATGAAGACGGAGAGCATCTGGACGAGGCCCTGCTTGGCGGGGTGCGACACGGAGGCGGAGGCGGCGGCGTTCGGAGCGGAGCCGACACCGGCCTCGTTCGAGTAGAGGCCGCGCTTGATGCCGTACATCATGGCCGAGCCAGCGAAGCCACCGAAGATGGCCGGGAAGTCGAAAGCGCCGGGAAGATCGCGGAGAACATCGCGGGGATGTTCTGGTAGTTGAGCGCGACGACGACGAGGCCGACGCCCAGGTAGATGATGGCCATGACCGGCACAAGCAGGGCGGTGACGTCGGTGAGACGACGCGTGCCGCCGAAGATCGAGCCGGCCATGAGGACCGCGAGGATGGCACCGACGATCCACGGCGTCCACTCGTTCGCCCAGCTGTACTGGGTGAAAGCGTCGGCAACGTTGAAGGAGGCGAGCAGGTTGAAGCCGCCCATGTAGGTCAGAATGAGCACCGACGCGAAGAGCGTGGCAAGCCAGTTCTGCTTGAGGGCCGTCTGGATGTAGTAGGCGGGACCGCCGTAGGAGTGGTGGGGGCCCTGCTTCTTGTAGATCTGCGCGAGCGTCGACTCGATGAAGGCGGAGGCGCCGCCGAGGGTCGCGATGACCCACATCCAGAAGACAGAGCCAGCGCCGCCGAGCGTCACGGCCGTCGCCACACCGGCGATGTTGCCGACGCCCACGCGCGAGGCCGTGGAGACCATCAGAGCGCGGAACGAGGAGACCTCGCCTTCCTCGTGGGGAGGCTCGGTCACGACGCGGATCGCTTCCTTAAACAGGCGTAGCGGAAGAGCGCGCGTGCGGATGAAGAAGTACAGGCCGACGCCGATCAAGAGGGCGACAAGCAAGTACGTATACATAAAGCCCGAGATCGTATCCAGGGTGCCGGCGAGATCGAAAGCCGGGCGCAGGGTTCCATTCATCGTTGTTCCTAGCGTTGATGGATGTTCGTGGACGCGGCGAGGCCGCGCTGATGGTCCCGAGTATAGCGCCTCGGTCAACGGAAGGTAAAAGAGTTTACTAAAAAATCGTGATGGCTTTCGGCCATGTGGGCAGTTCAGACGCTAATGATCGGTGACTCTGTGTTGAGTTACTCGTGAATCTTGCGAGTGCTGGCGCACATTTCGCCCAAATCCTTGTGGTCTGGAGCATTAAAATCGCCGATTTTGGACTGATTTAGGCTGCGTGATGCGTGAGAAATCGTTGATATTCTGCGAAAAAGTCGAGGCATAGCTGCATCGATTGCGCTTGATTTGACGATGTCGGAGAAGTGCGTATTGTTTTCCTTGTTGCGCCGAACGGCAGCGAACGAAGCGAGAAGCTCGGGTCGCGGAAACATGGCGCGAAACGCCTTTCGAAAGCATGCGATACAGTCGCGTGCGCTTGATCGTGTGGGTGTTGTTTGTGAACTCGATAGTGTGTTTGTTTGTTTTTTATGCCTGTTTTTTTGTTTTTTTGAGTGTTTTTTTGGTTGGGATTGCTGGCTGGGCTGTTTTTGTTTGGTTGGTTTTTCTGGGCTTTAACGTTTTTTGTTTTTTTGTTCGGAGAGTTTGATCCTGGCTCAGGACGAACGCTGGCGGCGTGCTTAACACATGCAAGTCGAACGCTGAAGCCTCAGCTTGCTGGGTGGATGAGTGGCGAACGGGTGAGTAACACGTGAGTAACCTGCCCCCTTCTTTGGGATAACGCCCGGAAACGGGTGCTAATACTGGATATTCACTGATCTTCGCATGGGGGTTGGTGGAAAGGTTTTTTCTGGTGGGGGATGGGCTCGCGGCCTATCAGCTTGTTGGTGGGGTGATGGCCTACCAAGGCTTTGACGGGTAGCCGGCCTGAGAGGGTGACCGGTCACATTGGGACTGAGATACGGCCCAGACTCCTACGGGAGGCAGCAGTGGGGAATATTGCACAATGGGCGAAAGCCTGATGCAGCGACGCCGCGTGAGGGATGGAGGCCTTCGGGTTGTAAACCTCTTTCGCTCATGGTCAAGCCGCAACATTGGTTGTGGTGAGGGTAGTGGGTAAAGAAGCGCCGGCTAACTACGTGCCAGCAGCCGCGGTAATACGTAGGGCGCGAGCGTTGTCCGGAATTATTGGGCGTAAAAGGGCTTGTAGGCGGTTGGTCGCGTCTGCCGTGAAATCCTCTGGCTTAACTGGGGGCGTGCGGTGGGTACGGGCTGACTTGAGTGCGGTAGGGGAGACTGGAACTCCTGGTGTAGCGGTGGAATGCGCAGATATCAGGAAGAACACCGGTGGCGAAGGCGGGTCTCTGGGCCGTTACTGACGCTGAGGAGCGAAAGCGTGGGGAGCGAACAGGATTAGATACCCTGGTAGTCCACGCTGTAAACGTTGGGCACTAGGTGTGGGGGCCACCCGTGGTTTCTGCGCCGTAGCTAACGCTTTAAGTGCCCCGCCTGGGGAGTACGGCCGCAAGGCTAAAAACTCAAAGGAATTGACGGGGGCCCGCACAAGCGGCGGAGCATGCGGATTAATTCGATGCAACGCGAAGAACCTTACCAAGGCTTGACATGCACGGCGGCACTGCAGAGATGTGGTGGCATTTAGTTGGTCGTGTGCAGGTGGTGCATGGTTGTCGTCAGCTCGTGTCGTGAGATGTTGGGTTAAGTCCCGCAACGAGCGCAACCCTTGCCCTATGTTGCCAGCACGTGATGGTGGGGACTCGTGGGGGACTGCCGGGGTTAACTCGGAGGAAGGTGGGGATGACGTCAAATCATCATGCCCCTTATGTCTTGGGCTTCACGCATGCTACAATGGTTGGTACAGAGGGTTGCGATACTCGTGAGGTGGAGCGAATCCCTAAAGCCAGTCTCAGTTCGGATTGGGGTCTGCAACTCGACCCCATGAAGGTGGAGTCGCTAGTAATCGCAGATCAGCAACGCTGCGGTGAATACGTTCTCGGGCCTTGTACACACCGCCCGTCACGTCACGAAAGTTGGTAACACCCGAAGCCCATGGCCTAACCGTTTTTGCGGGGGGAGTGGTCGAAGGTGGGATTGGCGATTGGGACGAAGTCGTAACAAGGTAGCCGTACCGGAAGGTGCGGCTGGATCTACTCCTTTCTAGGGAGCCCATTTTTGTGGGGGAGCAATGCGCGCATGGCCTGTGTGGTTGGTGTGGGTTTGTTTTCTTGTGCCTGCATGTGTTTCACTGCCCGATGGTGGGTGGTGGGTGTGGGTGCGTGATTGGGTTGGGCATAAAGAGTTTTGATACGAGACAAGCACACTGTCGGGTTCACGTTCAACACCGTGTGAGCGTCCGCCACCTGTTGTGGTGGTTGCCCGCGCAGCCAGCCAGCGGTTGTTGTTGGTGTGGGTGTGTGTGGTGGGTTGTTTGTGATTTGTATAGTGGTTGCGAGCATATTTGTTCTGTACTGTTTTTTGTGTTTTGTTTAGTTTTATTGGGCATTCGGTGGATGCCTTGGCATCAAGAGCTGATGAAGGACGTTGCGGCCTGCGATATGCCTCGGGGAGCTGGCGAGCGAGCGTTATTATCCGAGGGTGTCCGAATGGGGGAACCTAACCTGGGTTGTGCTGGGTTACCATCATCTGAACGTGTATAGGGTGGTGGGGGGAACGCGGGGAAGTGAAACATCTCAGTACCCGCAGGAAAAGATATTCCGTGAGTAGTGGCGAGCGAAAGCGGAGGAGGCTAAACCAGATGCGTGTGAGAGGCGGCGGCCGTTGCGTGTTTGGTGTTGTGGGGCCATGTTGGATCCTTCTGCCGGGGGATCGCACCACTTGTTGTTGGGAGTTGAACAGTCTGGGAAGTCTGACCGTAGAGCGTGAGAGTCGTGTAGACGGACCGGTGGCGTGTGGTGTGGGTGTGGTGCCCGAGTAGCGCGGGACTCGTGAAATCTCGTGTGAATCTGCCAAGACCACTTGGTAAGCCTAAATACTACTTGATGACCGATAGTGCATAGTACCGTGAGGGAATGGTGAAAAGTACCCCGGGAGGGGAGTGAAATAGTACCTGAAACCGTGTGCCTGTAAGCCGTCAGAGCCTTGTGGGGTGATGGCGTGCCTTTTTGAAGAATGAGCCTGCGAGTTAGTGATACGTGGCGTGCTTAACCCGTGTGGGGTATGCGTAGCGAAAGCGAGTCTGAAAAATTGGCGTTTGTCGCGTGTTCTAGACCCGAAGCGGGGTGATCTACCCATGGTCAGGTTGAAGCAGAGGTAAGACTGTGTGGAGGACCGAACCCACCAGGGTTGAAAACCTGGGGATGAACTGTGGGTAGGGGTGAAAGGCCAATCAAACTCCGTGATAGCTGGTTCTCCCGAAATGCATTTAGGTGCAGCGTCGCGTGGTCCCTGGTGGAGGTAGAGCTACTGGATGGCCGATGGGCCCTGTGGGTTACTGACGTCAGCCAAACTCCGAATGCCATTAGGTGTAGCGCGGCAGTGAGACTGCGGGGGATAAGCTTCGTAGTCGAGAGGGAAACAGCCCAGATCATCAGCTAAGGCCCCTAAGCGTACGCTAAGTGGGAAAGGATGTGGAGTCGCGGTGACAACCAGGAGGTTGGCTTAGAAGCAGCCATCCTTGAAAGAGTGCGTAATAGCTCACTGGTCAAGTGGTTCTGCGCCGACAATGTAGCGGGGCTCAAGCGTACCGCCGAAGCTGTGGCAACAACACGGGTAGCTGGCGCCAGGAACTGGAGTGCTGGTGTGTTGTTGGGTAGGGGAGCGTCCTGCACGAGGTGAAGCCTGGAGGGAACTTCTGGTGGATTGTGTGGGAGTGAGAATGCAGGCATGAGTAACGAATCTGCGGTGAGAATCCGCAGCGCCGATTGACTAAGGGTTCCAGGGCTAGGTTTATCCGCCCTGGGTTAGTCGGGTCCTAAGGCGAGGCCGACAGGCGTAGTCGATGGACAACCAGTTGATATTCTGGTACCGCGTTATGACCGCCCATGCTGAAGTCATTGTGCTAACCAATTTGCTCACGCCCCCACATGGCCTTCGGGCTGCGTGGTGTGTGTGGGTCTTGGGGCCCCGGTGATTGTAGGCAAGCGTGTTAACAGGGGTGACGCAGACAGGTAGCTGCAGTGCGCCGATGGTTGTGCGTATTTAAGGTTGTGGCCCGTCCCTCAGGCAAATCCGGGGGACACTAGGGTGAGAACTGATGAGGGACACACGCGTGTGTGGACTTGTGGTGATCCTATGCTGCCGAGAAAAGCCTCGACGTGAGGGCATGACGCGCCCGTACCCTAAACCGACTCAGGTGGTCAGGTAGAGTATACCGAGGCGTTCGAGTGAATCGTGGTTAAGGAACTCGGCAAAATTCCTCCGTAACTTCGGGATAAGGAGGACCCCGTGACTTCCCCGTGTCTTGCGCGCGGTGTGGGGTTGTGGGGTCGCAGAGAATAGGGAGAAGCGACTGTTTATCAAAAACACAGGTGCGTGCGAAGCCGTAAGGCGATGTATACGCACTGACGCCTGCCCGGTGCTGGAAGGTTAAGAGGAACCGTCAACACTCCTCGTGGGTGTGAAGCGGTGAATTTAAGCCCCAGTAAACGGCGGTGGTAACTATAACCATCCTAAGGTAGCGAAATTCCTTGTCGGGTAAGTTCCGACCTGCACGAATGGCGTAACGACTTCTCCGCTGTCTCAACCGCGAACTCGGTGAAATTGCAGTACGAGTAAAGATGCTCGTTTCGCGCAGAAGGACGGAAAGACCCCGGGACCTTTACTATAGCTTGGTATTGGTGTTCGCTTGGACTTGTGTAGGATAGGGTGGGAGACTGTGAAGCTGCCGCGCCAGCGGTGGTGGAGTCGTCGTTGAAATACCATTCTGGTTCAAGCGGTCACCTCAACCTTGGCCCGTGATCCGGGTTGGGGACAGTGCCTGGTGGGTAGTTTAACTGGGGCGGTTGCCTCCTAAAAATGTAACGGAGGCGCTCAAAGGTTCCCTCAGCCTGGTTGGTAATCAGGTGGCGAGTGCAAGTGTACAAGGGAGCTTGACTGTGAGACCGACGGGTCGAGCAGGTGCGAAAGCAGGAACTAGTGATCCGGCCATGGCACGTGGGTGCGTGGTCGCTCAACGGATAAAAAGGTACCCCGGGGATAACAGGCTGATCTTGCCCAGAGTCCATATCGACGGCATGGTTTGGCACCTCGATGTCGGCTCGTCGCATCCTGGGGCTGGAGTTGGTCCCAAGGGTTGGGCTGTTCGCCCATTAAAGCGGTACGCGAGCTGGGTTCAGAACGTCGTGAGACAGTTCGGTCCCCTATCCTCTGTGCGCGCAGGAAATTTGAGAAGGGCCGTCCCTAGTACGAGAGGACCGGGATGGACGAACCTCTGGTGTGCCAGTTGTACCGCCAGGTGCATGGCTGGTTGGCTACGTTCGGAAGGGATAACCGCTGAAAGCATCTAAGCGGGAAGCCTGCTTCAAGATGAGATTTCACGCCCCCCAGTGGGGTGAGAGGCCCCCGCCAGACAGGCGGGTCGATGAGGCCAGAGGTGGAAGCACCGCGAGGTGCTCGTGAGCCGACTGGTACTAATGGGCCAACACTAAACAACACCCCAAACACAACGGGTGAACAACAAACAGCGAACACAAACAGCCGCAACCACTATACAAACCACGATCAACCCACACCCCCACCAAAACAGCGTGGGGGACAGTGTTGAACACCCAATCTTGTGGTGGTCATAGCACCGGGGAAACGCCCAGCCTCCATTCCGAACCTGGAAGCTAAGCCCGGCAGCGCCAATGGTACTGCAACCGACAGGTTGTG
>BNJU01003138.1_pt1 | contig 60491 bp, 91 predicted proteins | sample 8539281 | NCBI WGS metagenome assembly BNJU01 (sample SAMD00202456, study PRJDB9452) | human saliva metagenome | isolation source: human saliva | place: Japan
AGTTCCCATGGGAGCTGCGCGGACTCCGCCGTCATGAAGTCACTGGTCTCAACGGCGCGCAGGGCAATCGCATAGTCATACGTACGCCCATCGCCCATGACACCGACGGAACGCATATTGGTGAGTGCCGCGAAGTACTGCCCGAGATTTTTTTGCGGATGCCCGCCTTCTCGATCTCCTCACGGTAGATGGCATCTGCCTCCTGAACGATATGTACCTTCTCCGCCGTAACCTCTCCAATGATGCGGATGCCGAGGCCTGGCCCCGGAAACGGCTGACGGTCGACGAGATAGTCAGGGATACCGAGCTCACGCCCCGCCGCACGCACCTCGTCCTTAAAGAGGAGACGCAGCGGCTCGACGATCTCCTTAAAGTCCACATGGTCGGGCAGTCCGCCAACATTATGATGCGACTTGATCACCGCAGATTTTCCGAGTCCACTCTCAATGACATCGGGATAGATTGTCCCCTGCACGAGGAAATCCACCGCACCGATCTCGCGCGCCGCCTCCTCAAAGACGCGGATAAACTCCTCACCGATGATCTTGCGCTTCTGTTCTGGCTCCGTTACGCCCTTAAGCCGCGCATAGAAGCGATCACGGGCGTTGATGCGGACAAAATTGACATCATAGGTGCCGCCGCGCCCAAAGACGGCCTCAACCTCATCGCCTTCATTCTTGCGCAGGAGACCATGATCGACAAAGACGCAGGTGAGCTGACTGCCGATTGCCTTGGAAAGGAGCACGGCGGCGACAGAGGAGTCCACACCGCCCGACAGGGCACAGAGAGCGCGCCCACCGCCGATCTGCTGACGCAGTTCCTCGATGGTCTTTTGCACGAAGGAATCCATGCGCCACGTTCCTGTGCATCCGCAGACATCATAGACAAAGCTGCGCAGCATCTCTGTCCCATGCTCCGTGTGCATCACCTCGGGATGGAACTGCACGGCATAGAGGCACTCTGCGGGATTCTCCATCGCTGCGATGGGGCAGACGGGCGTGCGTGCCGTCACGTGAAAGCCGTGCGGCAGTCCGCTGATGTAGTCCGTATGACTCATCCAGCAGACATTCGTCTGTGGTATCCCCTGAAAGAGAGGCGACGATGCATCGACGATCTCCACCTCCGTACGCCCGTACTCGCTCGTCGGCGCCGTCTCCACGCGTCCGCCGCAGAGATGCGCCATCAGCTGCGCTCCATAGCAGATGCCGAGCACGGGGATGCCGAGGGAAAAGAGTTCCTTGGGGGCGGTAACAGCCCCCTCGCCATAGACGCTGTTCGGACCGCCCGTCAGGATGATGCCGCGCGGAGCAAGTGCGCAAATCTGCTCCAATGACAACGTATGCGGATGCACCTCGCAGTAGACATGGTTCTCACGCACGCGGCGCGCAATGAGCTGATTGTACTGTCCGCCGAAGTCCAGCACCAAGATCATTTCTGCGGCATCGGGTCTGTTCATCTTCGTTCCCCTTCTCACGTTATTCTTCCATATCCTCGGCAAAGGAATCCCTAAAGTGCCGAACGGCACTGTGTGCCACATCGACCGAAAATCCTCGTTGGCAGAGCGTTGCCATCATCTTCTGTTCCCTGTCGCCCGCTTTGTACTTCATGGCAAGAACACGCTCCGCTGCCATCGTCTCGCGTTCATCCGTGTCCTCGGGGACGACGCTCCGCACGAGATCATGGTCAAAACCTCGATGGATAAGCTTTGCACAGATCTGCCGCACGGAGTCGCGACTCTCCTGATAGAGATACATGAACTGCTGCGCGCAGAGACTGGCATCATCGAGATAATGACGTTCGATCAGGCGCGCGATCGCAGCATCAATCTCCTCCGTCGGAAAGCCCTTGCGCATCAGTTTTTCCCGCAGCTTTGTTTCACTGTGTGCCTGACGCGCAAGATAGTCCACCGCTGTCATGAGAGCTGTGCGCTCCTCCCGCTTTTTGCCCCCGCGCCCTGCTTCAGCCTGCGCAGGCGTCATTCATCTTCTCCCATCGGCGGCTCCTGCTCCGGCAGATCCGAAGGATCCTGCGCTGCTGCCTCAGTGGCAGCCGTTTTCCTGCCCGCCCCTTTTTTCTTTGGCTTCTCCCCCTCGACGAGGAGCTTGGTGCGGATCTTCTCCTCGATCTCGGCGATCATCTCTGGTTTTTCCTCAAGGGTTGCCTTGGCGTTCTCCTTGCCCTGTCCGAGACGTGTCCCCTCGTAGGAGAACCATGCGCCGCTCTTATCGACGATATCCAGCTCGACGCCCATGTCAATGATGCTGCCGAGACGTGAGACCCCCTCCCCGTACATGATGTCGAACTCTGCTGTCTTGAACGGCGGCGCGACCTTGTTCTTGACAATCTTGGCGCGCGTACGGTTGCCGAGGGATTCCGTGCCCTGCTTGATGGAATCGGCACGGCGCACATCAATGCGTACAGATGCATAGAATTTCAGCGCCCGCCCGCCCGTCGTCACCTCCGGGTTGCCATAGGTAACGCCAATCTTCTCGCGCAGCTGATTGATGAAGACGGCGGCCGTACGCGTCTTGCTGATGATGCCCGTCAGTTTGCGCATCGCCTGACTCATAAGGCGCGCCTGAAGTCCAACCACCGAGGTGCCCATGTCACCGTCGATTCGGACTTTGGCACAAGAGCCGCGACCGAGTCCACGACAATGATGTCAATCGCGGCACTGTGCACGAGCGCATCCACAATCTCAAGTGCCTGCTCGCCCGTATCCGGCTGAGAGACGAGGAGATCCTCGATGTTGACGCCGAGCCTGCGCGCATACTCCGGGTCGAGTGCGTGCTCTGCGTCGATGAACGCCGCAATCCCGCCTGCCTTCTGTGCTTCGGCAATCATGTGCAGCGTGACCGTCGTCTTGCCCGAAGACTCGGGACCGAACACCTCGATGATGCGTCCGCGCGGAATGCCGCCGACGCCAAGCGCGATATCGAGCGGCAAGATCCCCGTGGAGATCACCTCGACGTTCATGTTCGCCTTGGCTTCACCGAGGCGCATGATCGCCCCCTTGCCATGCGCCTTCTCGATGTTCTGCAGGGCATTCTCGAGTGCCTCCTCACGTGTCATCGGCTTATCGAGCTTGCTTGCCCGCTTGTCCTTTTCTGCCATCTGTATCTCCTTGTTCGTTCCTTTGAAAGACTATTCTTCCTCAATTATATAAAAATCCCCGCTCCTTTGTCAAAGGAAAGAATGCGGGGATATGTTCGGAAAAGGAAATTACTTCAAATGGGCACGAACGATCTCATTGATGAGCTTGCCGTCCGCACGTCCCTTCACGCGCGGCATGAGAACGCCCATCACCTTGCCCATATCCTTTGCCGTCTCGGCACCGACCTCGGCGACAACGTCCGCCACGATCTTTTTCAGCTCATCGACGCTGAGCTGAGCAGGCAGATACGGCATGAGGAGATCAATCTCCGCCTTGGTCTTGGCGACAAGGTCATCGCGCTTTCCTCGTGCAAACTCCTCAATGGAGTCGCGGCGCATCTTCACTTCCTTCGAGATGACACCGATCACCTCGTCGTCCGTGAGCGTCTTCTTCCCGTCGATCTCCGCCTGACGCACCGCGCCGCGCACGAGACGAATGACGGAAAGGCGCTCCTTTTCGCCCTGCTTCATGGCTTCCTTCATATCCGCTGTGAGCTTTTCCATGAGTGACATTGCTCTCATCCTTTCATAATAAAGAAAAACATCCGCAGCACTGCGCCGCGGATGCCTTATGCAATCAGCCCCTGTATTTGCGTTTGCGTGCCGCCTCAGACTTCTTCTTGCGGCGAACGCTCGGTTTCTCGTAATGTTCACGCTTACGAACTTCGGCAAGAGTACCGGCCTTCTGTGACATACGCTTAAAGCGGCGGAGAGCACTATCGATCGACTCATTTTTGCCGACCTTGATTTCATTTGCCATGCATTTCCCCTCCCTCCACGCGCGGAGTATTTTTCTGCATCCATAAATGATGCTCTGTCATTATACTCCATGGAGATAATTCGTGTCAATCATGTAATCAAATTTTCACAAAACGGAGCGTGCTTCTCCCATCGACATCTGAACACTTATTTATATATAGTATCTATTGATAAAATTTTTCTATATTTTGTGTTTTACCTATTGACAATCTATCTCACTATGACGTATCATTTTCCTATCATCGTTTCACCAATCTACCAAATGTTCAGTACTTTAAGGAGCTGTATCCATGAAAATCACAACGAAGATCCTATCCCTGCTGCTCGTCCTCCTCACGACAGCGCTCCTCGGCTGCGGCGGATCGCAGCAATCCGCGGAGAAGAAAGCGGCGAAACCGTTCCGCATCGTCACGTCGTTCTATCCCATGTATTTGGCGACCATCAACATCACGGACGGAGTGGACGGCGTTGAGGTCACCAACATGACGAAGCCGCAGACGGGATGTCTGCACGACTACCAGCTCATGACCGAGGATATGAAGACACTCGAACACGCCGATGCCTTTGTCATCAACGGTGCCGGCATGGAGGACTTCATGGACAAGGTGACGGGCGCACAGAAGGAAATGAAGATCATCGATGCGTCGCGCGGCATCGAGCTGATCCACGACGACGAGGGCGACAACCCTCACGTCTGGCTGAGCGTCACCGATGCTATCGCACAGGTGCGCAACATTGCCGATCAGCTGAAGGAAGCCGATCCTGCCCACGCAGACGCTTATGAAAAGAATGCTGCCGCCTACATCGAAAAACTCACGGCACTGAAAACAGAGATGCACGCCGCGCTCGACCATGTTCCGCACAAGGACATCGTGACGTTCCACGAGGCATTCCCCTACTTTGCGAAGGAGTTCCATCTGAACATCATTGCCGTCGTCGAGCGCGAGCCGGGGACGGAGCCGACACCGAGCGAGCTGCAGGAAACCATCGAGCAGGTGAATGCGCTCCCGACCAAGGTGCTCTTTACCGAGCCGCAGTACTCCCCTGCCGCCGCAGAGACGATTGCGCGTGAGACGGGTGCAAAGATCTATACGCTCGACCCCGTCGTCACAGGAGAAGCAACACCTGCGGCAAAGAACGCATACATCGACACCATGAAGAAGAATATGGAAGTACTGAAGGAAGCCCTTCAATAACAGCATAAACACATAGCAAAAGAGCTTGCCGTGTTCGGCAAGCTCTTTTGCTATGTGTTTATCGCTCAAGTGCGCGATGCGCAATATCCTTGCGATAGTAAGCATCTTTGAAGGAAATCTTCGCAGCAGCAGCATAGGCCGCATCGACGGCGGAGGATATATCCGCGCCGCGCCCAACCACGCCGAGCACGCGTCCGCCATTGGTGACGAGTTTCCCATCTTTCATCGCCGTTCCGGCATGGAAGACGAGTGCGCCCATTGCCTCGGCGTCGGCGAGCCCATGGATCTCCTGTCCCTTTTCATAATGTCCCGGATAGCCGCCCGAGGCGAGCACGACACAGACAGCCGCGCCGTCCTTCCAACGGATGGGAACGTCGGCGAGAGTTCCGTCCGCACAGGCACACATGATCGCTACGAGATCGCTGTCGAGAAGAGGAAGCACGACCTGCGTCTCGGGATCACCGAACCGTGCGTTGAACTCCACGACCTTCGGGCCATCCGCCGTCACCATCAAACCAAGATAGAGACAGCCGCGATAGGTACGTCCTTCCTTCGCCATGGCGGCGATGGTCGGCTTTAGGATCTCCTCCACGGCGCGCTCCGTCATCTCCGGCGTCATGACCGGTGCAGGCGCATAGGTTCCCATGCCGCCTGTATTCGGTCCACGGTCACCGTCGTAGGCACGCTTGTGATCCTGCGCGCTGATCATCGGACGGATCGTCGTCCCATCGGTAAAGGCGAGAAGGGAGGCCGCCTCCCCCTCCATAAATTCCTCAATGACGACGCGTGCCCCCGCATCGCCGAAGGAGTGATCCTCCATGATGGCATCGACGGCATCGAGTGCCTCCTGCTCCGTCATGGCGACGATAACGCCCTTGCCCGCCGCAAGTCCATCCGCCTTGACGACGATGGGGGCGCCCTCCTGACGGATGTAGGCGCGTGCGGGCTCTGCCGCGGTAAAGACCTCATAGCGTGCCGTCGGGATTCCGTACTTTTTCATGAGATCCTTGGCGAAGGACTTCGATCCCTCGATCTCCGCCGCATTCGCGCGCGGTCCAAAGGCGCGGATCCCTGCCGCCTCAAGCTCATCGACCAACCCGTTCATCAACGGCACCTCGGGGCCGACGACGACAAGCCCGATCTCGTGCTCCTTGACAAAACGCAGAATTGCCGCATGATCGTCAGGGCGCAATCGCCGCCGACGCGCCCATCCCGGGATTTCCGGGGATGGCGTAAATCTGCTCCGTCTGCGGGCTCTCCGAGAGTTTCCAATACAGGGCGTGCTCGCGCCCGCCCGAGCCGATGACAAGAATATTCACGTCGTCTTCCTCATTTTTCTATCTGCTGTGAGAGATATGCGCCGATGGCACTGTCATACTCTGCCGTATGAGCAAACGCCTCCTGTGCCAGACGCATCCGCGTCATGCCGTCCACCGCGCCGTCCTTTTCGATCATCGCAGCGATTTCTGCATAGCGCGACGGATTCGTAATGACGGTGACGAACTTAAAGTTCTTCGCTGCGGCACGAATCATCGCGGGACCGCCGATATCGATCTGCTCGACCGCCTCGGCAAGTGTAACGTCAGGCTTTGCCACAGTCTCCACAAACGGATAGAGATTGACCACGACGAGATCAATCGGTGTGATCTTCAGCTCCCGCAGCGCCTTCTCGTGTTCCGGATTGCCGCGCACAGCGAGAATCCCGCCGTGCACGAGGGGATTCAAGGTCTTGACGCGGCCATCCATGATCTCGGGAAATCCCGTGACATCACTGACATAGATAACGGGAATCCCCGCCTCACGCAGCGCCTTCATCGTCCCGCCCGTAGAGACGATCTCAATGCCTGCCTTCTGCAGTGTCCGTGCGAATTCGACGACACCACTCTTATCGGATACGCTGATCAGGGCACGTTTTATCTTCATAATGCTCCTCCTTCGGCAGGGGGCAGGATGTGTACCTGTCTGCCGTCTGTACGAAGTCTGCCATCGACATAGAGTCGAATTGCTGCAGGAAAGATCCGATGTTCCTCCTTGAGAACGCGTGCGGCAAGGCTGTCCTCCGTATCCCCCTCGGCTACAGGAACAGCCGCCTGAAGAATGATGGGGCCGGAGTCCGTCCCCTCATCCACAAAGTGCACCGTACACCCGCTGACCTTCACTCCATAGGCCAAGGCATCCCGATGGGCATGCGCCCCCGGGAAACTTGGCAGCAGAGCGGGGTGGATATTGAGGATGCGTCCCGCATAGGCACGCACGAAAAGCGGCGACAGGATCCGCATAAACCCTGCCAGCACGACGAGTGTGACTCCGTGCGCATGCAGCTGTTCAAGCAGGGCACGCTCAAAGTCCTCGCGCTCGGCGTACGCTTTGCGCACAACGGCGACGGCAGGGATGCCATGTTCCCGCGCACGCGTGAGCGCATAGGCATCCGCCTTGTCCGCCAAGACGACGGCAATCTCCGCACGGATATCCCCGCGCTCCACGGCGTCGATGATGGACGCAAGGTTAGAGCCGCGTCCAGAGCAGAGCACGCCGATTTTTTCCTTAGGCATCAAAGACACCGCCCTTGATCGTCACCTCATGTGCGCCCTCGGTCACGCGTCCGATCCGGAAGACCGTCTCATGCTGTGCACCGAGATGCGCCTCGATGCGTGCCGCCTCCTCCTCAGAGGCAATGAGCACCATGCCGATCCCCATGTTGAACGTGCGGTACATCTCCGCCCAGTCAACGTTGCCCCACTCCTGCAGAAGGCGGAAGACCGCAGGCATCTCCCACGCAGCGGCATCGACCTCCGCGCCCATCTCATCGGGGAGGGCACGCGGGATGTTTTCATAGAACCCGCCGCCTGTGATGTGCACCATACCGTGAAGATCAAAGTCACGAATCAGCGGCAGGCAAACCTGCGGATAGAGACGCGTCGGCGTCAGCAGCTCCTCGCCGATGCTGCGTCCCCATTTCCTCCATGTACTCATCACCGCGGAAGCCCTTGTGCTCAAAGACGATCTTGCGCACGAGGGAGTAGCCATTGGAATGTACGCCCGACGAAGGCAATCCGAGCAGGACATCCCCTGCCTTTACACGCGCACTCGTGATGAGGCGTTCGCGCTCGACGACACCGACGGCAAACCCCGCGATATCGTACTCACCCACGGGGTAGAACCCCGCCATTTCCGCCGTCTCACCGCCGATGAGCGCACAGCCGGATTCCTTGCAGGCACGTGCAACACCCGAGACCACATCGGCAACCTGCGTCGGCTCAAGTTTGCCGACGGCGAGGTAGTCAAGGAAAAACAGAGGCTCTGCCCCCTGCACGAGGATGTCGTTGACGCACATCGCCACGGCATCCCGCCCAATGGTATCATGCCGATTCAGCAGGAAGGCAAGCCGCAGCTTTGTCCCGACCCCATCTGTTCCGGAGACGAGCACGGGTTCACGATAGTCCTGCGCACGCAGGGCAAACAGACCGCCGAAGCCGCCCAGATCGCCGAGCACCTCCGGACGATAGGTCGCACGCACGCTGTCTTTGATCAGCGATACGGATTCGTTGCCCGCATCAATGTCGACCCCCGCATCACGATAGGTCATCTTTTCCATGGACACTTACATCCCCCTTTCGCGCTGTGCAAGCCGCTGCTGCTCACGCGTGATCGCATCGCCCACGTCGAGGGCGGCATCCTCCTCGGGAACCGGGTACTGATTATTAAAGCATGCGTAGCACATGTGATCCGGATTGAGGGCAGGAACACAGTCCGCAATCCCTCGATGGAGATGAAGTGAAGGGAATCCGCACCGATGAAATCACGAATCTCCTCAAGGCTCTTCGTCGCCGAGATCAGCTCCTTGCGCACCGACGTATCGATGCCGTAGTAGCAGGGATCGGTGATCGGCGGGCTGCTGATGCAGACATGGATCTCACGCGCTCCGGCATTCCGCAGGAGCCGTACGATCTTGCCGCTCGTCGTGCCGCGCACGATGGAGTCATCCACCATGATGACGGACTTTCCCTCAACAACAGAGCGCACGGGGCTCAGCTTCAGCTTGACCGCCGTATCGCGCTGTTTCTGCGTCGGCTGGATGAACGTCCGTCCGATGTAGCGGTTCTTGATGAGGCCCTCGGCAAACGGGATGCCCGTCTCATAGGCGAATCCCGTCGCTGCCGTCGTTCCCGAGTCCGGCACCGAGATGACCACATCACCGCGAAGCCCGGACTCGCGCGCCAGAACACGCCCCATCTCGAAGCGCGCTGCATGAACACTCTGTCCATCGATGATCGAGTCGGGGCGTGCAAAATAGATGTACTCGAAGATGCAGGAAGCAACATCCTGCCCATTGGTGAAACGGTAGGACCTAAGTGCGCCGTTCTCCACGACGACCATCTCTCCCGGCAGCACATCGCGCACGAAGGAAGCTCCGTTGACATCAAGAGCGCAGGTCTCGGAGGAAAGCACCCAGCCGCCCTCCTCCGTCCGTCCGATGCAAAGCGGACGAAAGCCCTGCGGATCGCGCACACCGATGAGCTTGTTCTCCGTCATGATGGTCAGGCAGAATGCGCCGCGCACCTTCTGCGCGGTCTCCAAAATGCGCTCCTCGATGGTCGCCTTCTGTGAGCGTGCGATCAGATGGACAAAGACCTCCGAGTCGATCGTCGTCTGGAACACCGTCCCCTTGCTCTCAAGGTCGCGGCGAATCCATGCGGCATTGGTGAGGTCGCCGTTATGCGCCAGTGCCAGCGCACCGCCGGCATAGTTGACGCGCAGCGGCTGTGCATTCGCGGCGAGACTGAACCCCGTCGTCGCATAGCGCACATGACCGATGGCAATTTGGGCATGGTCAAGATGAGGCAGTTCCGAGCGAAACACCTCGGTCACCAGCCCCATCCCTTTTTTGACGTCAATCCATGCCCCATCCGTCAGCGCTATGCCCGCGCTCTCCTGCCCGCGATGCTGGAGCGCAAAGAGACCAAGATACGTCATCTCGGACACATCCTCCGTTGGAGAATACACGCCGTAGATGCCGCACTCTTCCTTCCACTTTGGCACTTTTTTTCGTACATCGCTCTTTATGCTTCTCCCGTCAGCCTGTGGAGCATCTCCTTATAGGCATCCTCTACGTTGCCGAGGTCGCGGCGGAAACGGTCCTTATCCAGTTTCTCCTTCGTGTCGCTGTCCCAGAAGCGGCAGTTGTCCGGCGAAATCTCATCGGCAAGAATGATCTTCCCATCAGCATCTCTGCCGAACTCCAGCTTGAAGTCAATGAGATCCACCTTCTTGACTTGAGGAACTTCGTGAGGATATCATTGATCTTCAGCGACATGCGTTCGATCTCGTCCAGTTCCGCATCCGTCGCGATCTTCATGGCACGGATGTGATAGCGGTTGAGCATCGGATCACCGAGATCATCGTTCTTGTAGCAGTATTCGATGACCGGGAACGGCATCGGTACGCCCTCCTCGAGCCCGAGACGCTTTGCGAGCGAGCCGGCCGCCACATTGCGGATGATGACCTCAGCGGGGATAATCGTCAGCTTTCTTCACGATCATCTCACGCTCGCTCGGCATGGAGATATAGTGATGGGCGATGCCCTCCTTCGCCAGCAGATCGAAGAAGAACGCCGACATCTTATTGTTCATGATGCCCCTTGCCCACGATCGTTCCTGCGCTTCGCGCCGTTCCCCGCCGTCGCATCGTCCTTGTAGTAGACGAGATACTCATTTCGGATTGTCCGTCGCATAGATGATCTTTTGCTTTACCCTCATAAAGAGCCTCTTTACGCTCCATTGTCATCCCTGCCTTTCTTCTCAAGCAATAGAAAAAGTCCCTTAAAGCTGTGCCGCGACGCGATCTGCCTTCTTCTCGACCTCCAGCACCATCTTTTCCCGATAGTCCATGAGTGCTTCTGGCGATGGCCGTATCGTATACGGCGAGAATCTCCGCCGCAAAGATCGCCGCATTCTTCGCACCGTTGACCGCCATCGTCGCTACAGGTACGCCCGACGGCATCTGCACCGTGCTGAGCAGAGCATCCATCCCGTTCAGCGGCGTCGCATTGACCGGAACACCGATCACCGGTTTAATCGTATAGCTTGCCACGACACCTGCGAGATGTGCCGCTGCACCCGCTGCCACGATAAATGCGGCAAATTCTTTGTTGTGATCCGCCTCCATGACAAAGTCACGAACGATGGACGGCGTACGATGCGCCGATGCCACCTTCACAACTGGTTCAATGCCAAAAATGTTTCAGGAGCTCAACTGCCGGCTTCAGAATCGGCCAATCAGAATCACTGCCCATCAGAACTGCTACCTTCATAATTATCATCTCCTTATGCCTATGATAGCGGGATTTCAAACCATGTCAATAGAATCGAAAAAGGACTGCCGTATCTCGGAATACAGCAGTCCCATAAAACGAGTCTTAATCTTCTTTGGATTGTGTCGCAGGGCTCACCAAAGATCAGTGTATCCAGAAGATCAATCAGCTGATTGATCTCTGGTTTCGACACTCTGTCCCTGACGCACCAAGGCCTCGCCTTTGCGCTTCATCTCCTCGCTGATGAGGGAGGAGAAAAGAACAAGCGGAACCTCACCAGGCGGTTGTCCTCGCGCACGAGCTTCAGCAGACGATGCCCATCCATCTTCGGCATCTCGACATCGGAGATGATGATACGCACGTGGTTCTCGATCGGCCCATTCTTGCGTGCAAGATCCCTGCAGATAATCCCATGCATCCTGTCCGTTGCCGAAGTCACGAATGAACTTGTAGCCTGCCCTCATGCAGCGTCGTCACAAGGAGGTCACGCAGCATCTTGGAGTCCTCGGCAACGACGATATGCGCTGTACCGCGCCGCGTTTTGGCATCCTGGGTGGCCTCGGCAACCGTCGTGAGCTTCTGGTTGATCTCGGATTGATCTCCGCGATGATCGTCTCAAAGTCCAGCAGGAGGACGATGCGATCTTCCATCTTGATGATGCCGACCACGCGCGACCCTTCACCGACATTCGGTGCCGGCTCCATATTCTTCCACGAGATGCGGTGTATGCGGTAAACACCGCCAACGAGGAAACCGATGTCATAGTTGTTGATCTCTGTCACGATGATGTTCTGCAGCTCGTCCGACGTCTGGAGGTTGAGGCAGCGCGCCATATTGACAAGAGGGAATCGCCTCGCCGCGCAGCGTGAACAAGCCGTCGACATAGGGATGAGCCTCTGGCATGGCAGTCACCGGGCACACGCGTAATGACCTCGCGCACCTTCGCGACATTAATGCCGTAGTTCACTTTCCCTATGCTGAACTCAACAATTTCGAATTCATTCGTTCCTGTCTCAAGCAGGATGCCTTTTCTCTCTTCGGTTACCGTATCTGCCATTTATCTCTCTCCCCCTGCACGTCTACATTCTTCGCTATGCACACTATTCGCCCTTTGACGTAAAAATCCTGCCTTGGTTAAGAAAAAACTAATTCTTTTTGTGTTCTTCCAATAAATACGTCCATCCATTCTCTTGGCGTATGCGGTCTTCCTTCATCAGACGCCCAAGAGCGCGCTTAAATGCAGCCTTGCTGATCCCAAAGCGATCCTGACACCGCAGGAGATGTCGCGTCCGTATACGGCATCTTTCCGCCATGTTCCTCTAGGAGTGCGAGCAGCGGTCCGCATCCAGCGTACGCGCTTCCTCTTTCGGGGGGCGCAGGGACGCGTTCAGCCGCCCGTCCTCACGCAGATACGTCACGCGGATCTCGACGGTCTCGCCGACGCGCGGCCGCCGCGGAGCCTCCTGATGATCGATGAACGCGATATAGCGCTCCTCGGTAAAGAGAAAGATGCCGCGCTCCGTAATGTTATAGACAGATCCTTGCAGGCGGTCGCCGATGCGCACCCCTTCGGCGGGACGTGAGGCGCGGCGCAGCTCATCCTCCACCTCCATCGTTACGGCAAGGCGCCCAGACTTATCCGTATAGAGCTTCGCCCAGACGACCACCGACCTGCGGCCGTCCGCGCATCCCCTGCGTAAGGCAGGAAGATACCGCGCTCTGCCCCGACATCGAGAAAGGCCCTCCTTCGTCACGTTGATGACGCGCAGGCGTGCGACCTGTCCCTTCCTTCATGCGCGGTGTGCGCATGCTCGCCGTCAGCCGCCGTTTCGGGTCGAGGTAGAGAAAAACGCGGACACGGTCGCCCACCTTGACTGGTGCAGTCTGCTGCATCGTATGCAGCAGAATATCATCACCGTATTGCCCGTCTCCGCATCCAGAAAGATGCCCCACTCGGATTCGCGCACGGCAGTGAGTTCCGCCACCCTGACTTGGGCCGTATTTACGGTGCACAGGCAGCGGGTTTTTGCCGCCCGTCACGTCCCTACTCCTCATAGGGCGTGAGTGCGGCATCGCCCCAGAGCCGCTCCAGCGCATAGTACCGCGTGCATCCTGTTGGAATATGTGCGCCACCGTATCGCCGTAGTCGAGCAGCACCCACTGCCCCTCACGGTAGCCCTCCTTGTGGAGAAAACTCACCCCTGCCTCCTCCATCTTCTCCTCGATATTGTCTGCGATCGCGCGCACCCTGCGTCGCTGTATTCGCCGAACATATAATGAAATAGTCGTTGCGGACATCAGTCCGACCATATCCATCTGTACGATGTCGCGCGCCTTCTTTTTCATCCGCTGCCGCCTGAATCACGCGGCATTTTTTTCCTGCTCTGTCAAACCTCTACCTCCTTCTTTCTGCTCACCTTCCGTCTCCTCCGACGGAAAGAGTTCACGGCTGATCTTATCGGTCGCCGCACGATCCATAATCCACACCGTATCATCATCCCGCGCGAAATCGCCCGGCAGCATGATGGTGCGCGGCGGCTGTGCATTCAGCTCGCACCATCATCTCGATGTGTACCGAGTCAAAGAGCTCGGCACTCGTGGTGACATCCCTGTTTCAGTATATCGGCAAGCTGCGGAATCTTGGGCAGCGTATCGACACGGAGCAGCTTGGCGTAAAACGCCTTAACAAACTTTTTGCTGCCGCTGCGTGCGCCTCGAGGTCGCCGAGATCATCCCCGCGATAGCGCAGGTACTGTTCCGCCTCCGCTCCATCGAGATGCCGATAGCCCTGACGCATGTGAATGGAAAAGTCCCGCTCCGGATCGTCATAGTCCATATCCCTGCTCAACATAGAGATCAACTCCGCCGACGGCATCGACAATCTTCTCAAAGGTATCCATATCGATGACAACGTATTGATGAATCGAGATGTCAAACATCTGATTGATCGTCCGCACCATCAACGGTGCTCCGCCCACTGCATAGACGTGAGAAAGGCGTGTCTCCCCTTCCCCTGTGCTATGGGCACCCACGTATCACGCGGGATATTGAGGATGCGTACCTTGCCCGTCGCATTCTCCATGCTCATGAGCAGAATGGCATCCGCACGCTTTTTCTGGTGCTTCGTCCATATTTACTGCATCGTCGAGGCCGAGCACGAGAACATTCGTATAGCCGTCAAACCGCACATCGACCTCGCCGCGATTTTTCCTCCTGACGAACGAGATATGCCCTCATACATTTCTCGTATATCATGGTACGCCTCAACGCCCCATCCGATCAGATAATAGCCCGAGATGCCGACAAAGACGAGGAGAAAGACCGTGCAGATCAGGCGAACAAGTCCGCGCAGAACGGCCATGCGTCGGCGGCGTGCACGCTGTGTGCGGCGTCGCTTTATGTTCTCGCGCGAGTTTTCGCTTGCCAGCTGTGCCGCGAGATCCTCCGTATCATAATCGGACAACGCCCTCTCCCCTTTTTTCCCTCTGCTCAGCGCTGCCGCAAAGCAGTTCGTTCCGTGCCGCCACCGTATCCGGATGAACGAGCCCTCCCTTTTTCAGAACGAATCGGATGGACTCCCGTGAGTCCGACCAGCAGCATCGCGTCGAGTGATGCCGTACGCGCGAGCTCCCGCAGATGCTCCACCTCCGGATAGTCACGCGACGGCTCAATCATATCTGCAAAATAGATGATCTGATCGAGCGCGGTCATCCCTCTTCCCCAACCGTATGCCGCCAGATCGCCTGCGCAATGCCCGCGTCATCAACGCCATAGTCCCTCATAGATGAGATAGGCGCCCACGTAGGCGTGCAGGAGCAGGGCATCGCAGCCTCGATCCCTGCCGATGGGAAATCCCTGCGCCGCCGCGCCTCCGGGAAGCTCCGCTGTCGCGTAGGTGCGCCCGCAGTCATGCAGAAGCCCTGCGGTACGCGCACGTTCCTCGTCCATGCCGAAGCGTCGTGCCAGTTCCGCTGCCGTATCCGCCACCCCGAGTGAATGCTGATAGCGTCCCTGGCGCAAGACGTTCTGCCAGACGAGCGCGCATCTCCTCATACGTCATGTTCATGCGCACGATATAACCCCTCCCTACAATATACTCCTCTACGGCACGCGGTACAAGATGCCGGATGGATTTTTCCTGCGCGTACGCGTGCGCGGATCATCGTCGACGAGATCTCCAGATGCGGTGTCGGAACGACGTGAATGTGGCGGCGCTCCTCCGCTGTAAACTGCTCTGCGAGAAGCGTCTCATCAAGCGGCGTCCCCGCCGCGTCGCCACGATGAACTGACAGGAACGCAGCAGACGGTGCGGTTCATGCCATCGGTACAGATCATCTCATCGCATCTGCGCCCGTAATAAAGAAAAGCGCCGCCCCGTCAAACTGGTCGTGAGCGCCGCTATGGTATCCACCGTATAGGACGGTCCCTCCCGACGCAGTTCCATGTCCGAAAGAGAAAAAGTTCGGATTGTCCCTGTGCGGCACACGCCGTCATGGCAAAACGATCCGCGATGGACGCCGCACGGGTGCCGTCCTTGTGCGGAGGGCGTGCCGACGGGATAAAGAGCACCTCATCCAGATCTACTTTCCGCGCGCACCATCTCCGCCGTGATCAGATGTCCCATGTGAATCGGGTCGAACGTTCCGCCCATGATTCCGATGCGCTTTTTCCATCCGATTCACCTCGCGATGCAGATTGCCAGCAGAAAGAACGATGCAGAGCAGCAGGAAGGTCGCGCCTGCATACAGATAGTCACGAAGATCATGCTGCCCCTTCTGGTGATGCTGCATACCGCCGCATGGTACGCCAATATCCGATCAGGCGCCGCATCCGCCGCACGACCCGATGCGACAGGCGTATTTTTCCCGCACCTGCCCCTCGCCATAGACAAGATACTTGTACTGTCAGAGCCTCGAGCCCCATCGGACCACGCGCATGAAGTTTCTGCGTGCTAATGCCGATCTCCGCGCCAAAGCCAAACTCGAACCCATCCGTAAACCGCGTCGAGGCATTGACATAAACCGTCGAAGCATCAGCCCTCTGCTGAAAGGTATGTGCCGTACGGATGTCATCTCGTCACAATCGCCTCGGAATGCCCCTGTCCCATAGCGATTGATGCCGCAGTGCAGCATCCATATCCGCGACGACACGGACGAGAGGATGAGGTCACCGTACTCCGTCGCCCAGTCCTCCTCCGTTGCCGCAGCCACGTCGCTGAGGATCGCACATGTCTCTGTGCAGCCACGCAGCTCCACCCCATCGGCACGCAGCTGCTCTGCCATCTGCGGCAAAAATGCAGCGGCAATATCACGGTGTACGAGCACGGTCTCCGCCGCGTTGCAGACCGAGGGGCGCGAGACCTGGCATTCCTCACGATACGACACGCCATCGTGAGGTCCGCGCCGCGGTCAACATAGATATGACAGATGCCGGATCCTGTCTCGATCACGGGGACGCTGCTGCTCTCCACGATGTGGCGAATCAGCCCGGCCCCGCCGCGTGGAATGAGGACATCCAGCAGCCCCGTGAGATGCGTCATCACATCCACGGCTCTGCGCTCCTTCATCGCGAGCATCTGAACGGCTCCCTGCAGGAATGCCAGCAGCATAGGCAGCGCATGAAAGAACATCGGCAATGACTGCGTTGGAGCGCAGTGCATCTCGAGCCGCCGCGCAGGAGCACGGCATTTCCTGACTTCAGGCAGAGCCCGATCGCATCCGCCGTCACATTCGGACGCGCCTCGTAGATCATACCGACAACCCCGAGCGGTACGCGGACACGGTGAATCTCCAGACCATTTCGGACGGCGCACAGCGTAGTCCTCCCGCCCGCGGGTCAGGAAGCGCTGCGGTCAGACGCAGCCCCTCCGCCATCGCATGAATGCGCTCCGACGTGAGTCGCAGACGGTCGATGAGGAGCGCGCACACCCGCCGCCGCGGCGTCTGTCACATCAGCGGCGTTCTCCTGCAGGATCTCCGCCGCGTGCTCCGTCAGTGCCGTCGCCATCGCATGCAGCGCCGCATCGCGCATATCGCTGCGGAGCACCGCAAGAGCATAGGATGCCTCCCTTGCCGCTTCTGCCTGTGCCCGCACCGCCTGCTCCATCATCGCTATCGCTCCTTACTGCATCAGCACCAAATTATCCCGGTGTATGATCTCCTCATGTAATGCGTCCGAGACAAGACCTTGAAAGTCCTGTGTCTGATGCCCCATCAGCCGTGCTGTATCCGCCGCGCCGTAGGCAGTGATCCCACGGGCAATCTCCCTGCCCCAGAGGGCTGAGCACACGCACCATCTCGCCCGCAGCAAAGTCACCGTCCACCGCCGTCACACCGACAGCGAGAACACTCGCGCCGCGCTGCATCGCTGCCGCGCACCCAGCATCGACAGAAAGCTCTCCCGCGAGCTTCTTGCCAAAGGCGAGCCAGCTCTTGCGCGTCCTGAGATGCGCCTCACGCGCAGGGAAGATCGTCCCGATCTCCTCCCCACGCAGAATGTTGCGGATGATGCCGTCCTCATCACCGCGCGCAATCACCATCGTCGCACCGGCATTGCGCGCAATCTTCGCCGCCTCGATCTTCGTCTGCATCCCGCCCGTGCCCTGCGCTGATCCCGGCACCGCCCGCAAGATGCTCAATCTCGGGCGTAATCTCTGCGATCTCGGAGATCAGCTGCGCCGATGCATCCGTCCGCGGGTTTGCCGTATATACCCCGTCGATATCCGAGAGGATAATGAGCGCATCGGCATCGACAAGTGCCGCGACAACCGCCGAGAGATTGTCGTTGTCTCCGATTTTGATCTCATCCACCGCCACGGCATCATTCTCGTTGATGACGGGAATGACCCTGCATATCGAGCAGGGCGAGAAGGGCACGGCGCGAGTTGATGTACTGATGATGACGCGCCGCATTCTCCTTTGTCAGGAGCACCTGTGCCATCGTTCGTCCATACTCATGAAAGAGCTTCATAGATGTGGAGAAGGTATCCCTGTCCGATCGCCGCAAGGGCCTCGTTGCGCAGGCACCGCTGCAGGACGTTCCTTCATGCCGAGCGCATTCATTCCCGCCGCAATTGCACCGGAGGAATGAGGAGAATCTCCTGTCCCTGATTGGCCTCGTCGATCAGCTCACGCACAAGATGCCTCGATGCGGCGCAGATTCATTCCGCCCGAGGGATGCGTCAGCGTACTTGTTCCAACCTTTTACGACAATGCGCTTCGCCTCGAGAGACGCGCCCGCGCATTCACAGCTCAACTCTCGGTTTGTCAAAAGTTTCGTTTGAACAGGAGCCCATTCCTGCCAATCACCTGAACGAGATTGGCATCGGCGCGCTCGGCAAGCATGGTAATCGCGTCCGCCGGTTCCTCCGGCGCATTCTGCAGAACACGCACCTTGATCAGCTCGCGCTTTTTGATCGCCTCGCGTGCGGATGCCACCACAGCAGGACTGACTCTCCTTGCCGATCATGACGACCGCTTCTCCGTCATGCCGAGGGAGCGCAGCTTGTATCTGCTTACTGGAAAGTGATTTTCGCAGCACGTCTTTCCTCCGTTAATCCTGATAGTCGAACGCCATATCACCGATGTGGACGGTCATGCCTTCCTGATGCCGCGTGCGCGGAGCTTCTCATCCAGTCCCTTGAGCCGCCATATATACTGGAATCGGCGCACGGCTTCATCATTGTTGAAATTGGTCATGGCGACCAACTTCGATTGCCTTTCCCGAGACGACGAAATCGCCCGCATCGTTGCGTGAGACCGTCACCTCTCGTCATCGTCCGCATTCTGATCGTAGACGACGACATCGTCCTCCTCCGCCTCCGGCTCAGGGACATAGGCGTCCAGCCACGCACCGACCCGATCGATCAGCTCCTGCACGCCTTCACGCGTCGCCGCAGAGATCGCAAAGAACTCGAGCCCCTCCCGTGCAGCAAGCTCTTCAGACGCGGCAGATGCTCCGCCGCAGAGGGAAGATCGATCTTGTTGGCGACAAGGAACCGTGTACGCCGTGCAATCTCTCGCTGTAGCGTGCCAGCTCCGCATTGATCTTGTCGTAGTCCTCCACCGGGTCACGGCCTTCGATCCCGGATGCATCCACAATGTGCAGGATCAGCCGCGTGCGCTCCACATGGCGCAGAAAGTCATGCCCCAGCCCCACACCGTCGGCGGCGCCCTCGATCAGTCCCGGGATATCCGCCATGACGAAGCTCTTCTCATAGTCCGTCTGGACAACGCCGAGGACAGGCGTAATCGTCGTAAAATGGTAGTCTGCGATCTCGGGGACGTGCCGCCGAGCAGGAGGCAACAAGGCTCGACTTCCCTGACACTCGGATAGCCGACCAGCCCGACATCGGCGAGCAGCTTCAGCTCAAGACGAAGTTGTCCTCGCCCGGCTCGCCGAACTCAGCAAAGCGACGGTGCACGGTTGGCAGAGTTAGCAAACTTGGCGTTCCCGCGCCCACCGCGTCCACCGCGTGCAATCACCGCCTCCATCCCGACTTCCGTGAGGTCGGCAAGCACCTCTCCCTGTCGCCTCATCCGTCACACCGTGCCGGGCGGGACATCGACATAGAGGGCGGCGCATTTTTACCGAACTGGTTCTTGTACTCACCATTCTCGCCGTTCTTCGCGACGAACTTGCGGCGATAGCGAAAGGAGAGCAGCGTATTCAGATTGCGGTCGGCACGAAAGATTACATCACCGCCGCGTCCGCCGTCACCACCCGAAGGACCGCCCTTGGGCATAAACTTTTCATGGCGGAACGCGGATCTTTCCATGACCGCCGTCCCCCGCCTTCACCGTGATCTGGGCACGATCGATAAACTGCATACGTCCCTCCCCTTTACATAATAAGCTGTTCCCGCAAGTGCACCCCACCTGCGAAAAACAGCTTTAAAAGAGCCTGTACCAGAGAGTACAGGCATCTCTGCATATCAAACTTCCGTGCGCTCTTAGACCGCTGCACCCGCGAGCGGATACACGCTGATCTGACGCTGATGGCGTCCCTTGCGCTCAAAGGCAACCTTTGCCGTCAATCTTGCAAAGATCGTGTCGTCCTTGCCGATGCCGACATTGTGCCCCGGATGGAAATGCGTGCCGCGCTGGCGCACGATGATGCTGCCTCGTCGTCACATGCGTGCCTGCCTGCTCCTTCACGCCAAGGCGCTTCGAGTGGCTGTCACGTCCGTTGCGCGTCGAGCTGACGCCCTTTTTATGTGCAAAAGCTGCAAATCAAACGAGAACAAATTGTTCACCCCTTTACTTCCTGAATCTGAATGCCTTTCGGGCTGATCTTTTTCAATCTCTGCGAGTCCCATCCACATGGTTCGCAGAATCGCTTCACTGCGTTCATCCGGCGGTTCAGAGAGCCGCACACGGAGGTTGCCGCTCGCATGTCATAAGTGACGGCGCGATGCAGATGCTCCATCATACCGAGAAGCGCGGACTCGCGTGAGCGCAGATACGCCGGCACAGACAATATCCCTGTCCGCGTGCCGCCGTTCCGCTGTGCCCTGAAACAGCATAACTGTCGATCATCCTGTCTTCATTCACGAAGATCTTGACCGAAATCACGGATTAGCCCTCGATCTTCTCGATAACGACCTTCGTGAACGGCTGACGATGACCCCTGACGCTTGCGATAGTTCGACTTCGCCTTGTACTTGAAGACCAAAAATCTTCTTGCCCTTGCCGTGTGCCGCGACCTGCCCGTCACCTTCGCACCGTCCACCATCGGACGACCGATCTTGACATCTGCGCCGTTGACAACGGTCAGAACCTGGTCGAAAACGACAGCCTCGTTTCTCGCCCGCCTCGAGCTTCTCCACAAAAATGGTATCGCCCTCAGCGACCTTTGTACTGCTTGCCGCCCGTCTTTACGATTGCATACATGAAAACACCTCCCTTATCACGTTACTCGCCGGCTGCGGTTCGGCAGTGCCGATTGTATGACCTCGCCGTGTGGTTGGGGATGGCTGCCCAAACAGGCTATGCGCCTACATTACGGGATAATAGCATATTCAAAAGGGCAGTTGTCAAGGCGGAGAGATAGAACACCCCTCGATTCTGCTGTCATTCTCCGCTGACTCATGTTATTATTAGCGGATTACAGAAGACAGAGCGTCCTTCATGGCAGAAAGAAGGCTCTCTCCATAAGTAAGACAAACTCATCCGTTGAAAGGAGACAGATAGAATGAAGCCGATACGTCAGAACTTCCAAATTTCAGAAATAGATTTGCATGATTCATTACTGCAAGATATAGCGGTTTTTATATCAAGAAAAAGGATTGTCATATCATTGATATTGCCCTCATTTCCTCCCATAAGAAACGCAGAACAGGCAGCAGCTCTAATTATGGAGAACACATCACATTTTTGCCATATCATTCGAAGAACCATGGGGACAAGGAATATATATTTTCTCTGAAGAAATACGGAAATCTCCAAATGGACAACTCGCATTTGACCATAACGTTGAACTCTGGTGACACAATAAGAATTATCGGAACGAAAGATATCTTTAGAGAATCTCCTCAATGAAGCTGATGCTCAAAAGGAACTGTTCTATTAACGATATAATAAACAACTATCGAAACAAGATCATTATTTACGATAATATATATCTATTCTTTAATCATACCGCCAAAGATTTTATTTTCGCATGCCAACAAAACAATATTCCCACACAGGCTCTTGAAGCATTTCTCATCGGGAAAGGCGATTCCGCCCGCCATGCACAGAAGGCAGGGCTGCTGAGCGAACTTGAAGGCTTTTACGCAGCGACCCAAATAATTGAAATTGATAGGACATCCCCTCATTCCCAGCCGCTCACCAGATGCTTTCTGCCAGCAGGAGGGCAAGCGATGCCGAGCACGATGCTCAGCGCGATATAGGCAAGGGCGACGGCGAGCTCCGTTCTCGATGAGAGAAAGCGTTTCCAACGAAAAAGGTGGAGAATGTCGTAAAGCCGCCGCATATCCCCCGTCTGGAGAAAGAGGACAAGTCGCGGGTCAAGGCCGCTCTGACGTCCCGCCAGACCGACGACGGCGCCGATGGCGAAACAGCCAAGGACGTTGACAGCAAACGTAGCAAGAGGAAAACCGCTCCCGAGTTTCGGCACGACCCTGTCCCAGCAAAAAGCGCAGAATCGCTCCGACCGCACCGCCAAGCCCGACGGCGAGGACGCTCATTGTACCGTCCCCGCACGCAAATGTGCCACATCGTTCATGCGCGTCAATACAGCAAAACCGTCGTCCTCGAAGCGGATGCAGTTGACCGCCGTGTTGAGCTGAGAAACGTGCCAGATCGAGCGGATCGGCATGGCGAGTATGTCGGCGATCAGAATACGGATCGCCGCCCCGTGCGAGACGATGATGACGCGCTCACCGCGATGCTCTGCGGCGATCGTGCGCACGCGCCCTGCGATGCGCTTTTTTGGAATACGGAAAAATCCTCACCGTCCGGGATATTCGCATGCTCCGGATCACGGTAAAAAACGCTTCAGCGTCTCGGGATCCTCGGTGTTGATCTCACTGAAGAAGCGCCCTTCCCATGCCCCCGAAGTGAAGTTCACGCAGGGCAGAATCGGGGACGACGGTCAGACCGAGCCGCGCTGCAAGCGGTGCCGCCGTCTCCATCGTCCGTATGAGATCACTCGCATAGAACGCATCTGCATGGTCGACGTCGAGATGCTGTCCGAGCAGTGCCGCCTGTGCGTGTCCCTTCCGGTGAGAGCGGCACATCTGACTGTCCCTGAAAACGTCCCTGTCTTATTCCACTCGGTCTCCCCATGACGTATGATGATACTCCGTCATTTCCTTCCCCTTCCTATGATTTTCTATGCGCGAATCTCACAGACAACGCCGCCCGAGATCAGCCGTTCCCTGACGCATAAAGGCATACGTGCCGCAAAATTCCTGTGCCAGCTGTTGCGTACGCGCGTCGATCGCCGCCGTCGACAGATCGGATGCCCAGAGTGCACCGACCACCGTACCGCTGTGTGCCACCAGTACACCGAGCGCCCTCTGCTCTGCGCCGCCGTGATGAAGCGTTCCAGCTCCGGCTTTTTCTAGGTGCTGCTGGTTGCGCCGTGCGCTCGGTCGCCGCCCGTCCGAGGAGACGCTCTTTTTCTGCCCCACGCACGGCAAATGCCTGATCGACCGTATGCAGCAGAGCGCGATAGGCATCGTCCTGGTCGCCTGCATTGCCCCTTTGCTCTGATAGTAGGCGATGGTATCGACCTCACCGCCCGCATCAAAGATGGAGATGCCGAGCAGCGGAACATTATGGTACTGACCGAACAGTTCCCCCGTCGTATGACTGACATGCGAAAGCCCCGCAAAGGCAATGCCGTCACCGGCTCGATGGCGATGGCGATATCCATGATCTCGCGTCCCGTCAGTTCCCGTCCGTATGCGCGCGCTGCGGCATAGGAGACCGCTGCAATATCCGCACTCGATGACGCCATGCCCTTTCCCTGCGGGATCTCCGTCTCCAGGCGGATGCCAAAGCGAAACGCTCTCACCGATGTGGGCGAGCGTCCGACGCAGTGCTTCCTGCGCCTTCGTTCCCAGTCCATGCATCCCCGTGAACGCATCCGAGACCGTCGCCGTCGCATACATGCTGATCGGTGCAGTGACGAGAAATGGCGTTCCCGCGAGCGCGCCCTCGATCAGCTCCCCGCAGGACGCAGGTGCCTTTTGCTATAATTTCCATAATAACCCCCAAATGTTCGGATGTGTTGATGCCAGAGAAAATATGGCGAGAACCAGAGTCTCCGTCAATACGGTGACCGCGCCATAGACATCACCCTGTCACGCCGCCGAGGATGTTGGTGATCGTGCGGCAGAGAAGAAGTGCAAAGAGCACGCCCTAAGAGCAGCGAGAGCGCCGCCAACACACCCCACGGCATGACAAGCACCGCCGTCGTCACGGCAGCGATGAGAACAGTGCGTCGGTCTGCCATATCGGCAAAGGTCTTTCCGACGCCTTCCGGACGGGCGTACGGAAAGAGCGCGATCGCAAGCACCATGGCAAGCCCTGCCGATGATCGGCATGACAAAGAGTGCGGGCACAAAGAGGAGCGGATGCATATCGGAGATCAGGGCAAACCGCACGAACATGAGCATGACGAAAGAAACGACGCCAAATGCAGCCCGCGCGGCTGTCCTTCATGATCTCGAGCTGACGCGCGCTCCCGCCCCGAGAAGATGCCGTCCGCCGTATCCATAAATCCCATCCGCATGGATGCCGCCCGTCAGAAAGAATCGGCAGGATGAGGATCAGCACACACGTCAGCGACCGCATCCCCGAGAAAAATAGATGAGCACCCACGCCGCAAGCATGTAGCACAGGCCGAGCGCGAGCCCCACCAACGGGAAAAACCGCGTACTGCGCCCAAAGTCCTCCGCCGTCCACGCCGTCTGTCGGACAAAACGAATCCGTGTGAGAAACTGAAGGCCAATCAAAAAAGAATGCATAGAACCGATCCTTAACGATAGAGCGAGAACAGATAGGCAAAGAGCAGAAAGAGAACGGTTGCCGTATACATGAGCCGTATCGCGCCCAAGATATGTTTGGGAGCAATGTCCATGTGAGCGTCGCCCATATAGGCGCGGAAGTGCTTTTGTCCAAAGTAGTAGTTGATGCCGCCGAGGCGGATATGTAATGCGCCCGCCACAGGTGCCTCTGCATACCCGCCGTTCGGACTGGGATGCCCCGCCGCGTCGCGCCGCAGGATAAAGAATGCGTTGCGCGCATCATAGCGCAGGAGAAACGCCGCCATGACAAAGAGGATGCCCGTGATGCGCGCGGGAACATAGTTCAGCACATCGTCCACACGTGCCGCCATGCGCCCGAAGTAGAGATAGCGGTCATTCTTGTAGCCGAGCATGGAATCCATTGTATTCGCTGCCCGATAGAGCACGGCGAGCGGCGCGCCGCCGAGGAGAAAGAAAAAGAGCGGCGAGATGACCCCGTCCACTGTATTCTCCGCGACGGTCTCAATCGCCGCACGCGCAGCGTTCTCCTCGTCGAGTTCCGCCGTATCCCGCCCAACGATATAGCCGACGCGCTCCCGTGCGCCCACGAGGTTATCCCCGTCGAGCAGGGCATAGATTTCATGCCCCGCCTTTGCCAGTGATCGTGGGAGATGCAGAAATAGAGCAGGATGATTTCGAGAACATCCGCCCCCCACGCCACGGGCAGATGCCGCGCAGCAGGATCAGCCCCTCCGCCGCAGCGTAGGAAATCGAGAGGACAATCAGCACCAGCAGCGTCCCCATGGCGAATTTCCTGCCGTCTCCCCTATGGGACGGATAGAGGTGTCGATCCATCCATCCGATAAATCGCCCGAGAAAGGCGACGGGATGCAGGCGGTTCTGCGGATCTCCCGCCATCGTATCGAGAAAAACGCCGCCATGGCGGCGATGGGCGGGCGATCATCGTGCATCTCCTGCCGCAATGATCGCCGCCAGTTTATCCATATCGAGACTCCGCTGCACCGTCGCAGCTAGGCGGTCATAGGCGTGCTCCTTTTCCGCCCCGCAGCGGTACTGGATGGGAAGCTCCTCCATGCCGTGCCGTGCGCGCAGGCGGTTGAGCACCGCCCGACGGAAATGATCGTCGTCAAAGATACCGTGGATATACGTGCCCGCGATTCGCCCGTCCGCCGAGACCGCACCGTCCCATACCGACTCTTCCGCATTTCCTGCACGGACGATGCGGAACGGACGGCATACCTCTCGGCAAATGTGGTGTCGCCCATGTGAATCTCTATAGCCCCCGCATCCCGTGCACAGAGATGTTCTCCCCAAGAAGGGAAACGCTGCACAGTCCGCCGTGACCTGCCGCAGATGCTTGCGCGCGGCAAAGGTCGTCGTGAGCGGCAGATACCCCAGCCCCTCCACCACATCATGTTCCGACTCGGTGTGGAGCGGGTCGGAGATCCTATCCCCGAGCATCTGATAACCGCCGCAGATCCCAAAGAGCGGCGTCCCCTGCCGTGACGCACGTACGGATCGCATCCGCGAGGCCCACCTGTCGGATGTGGAGGAGATCCTCCGTCGTATTCTTCGATCCCGGCAGGAGGATGAGATCCGGATGACCCAGTTCCTCGGGTGTGCGCACATAGTAGAGCGCGACATCCGGCTCGTGTGCCAGCGCGTCAAAGTCCGTAAAGTTCGATAGTTTCGGCGTGCGAATGACCGCAATGCGCAGCTGTCCATCGAAAGGCGGCCGTATCGCCGTAGTGCTGCTCGTCGAGGGAGACGGAGTCTCCTCGTCGATGCCGAGCGCATCGATGTGCGGAATGACCCTGAGGACGGGCTTTCCCGTCTTTTTGCTCCAAGAAGTCAAGGGCGGGCGGAGGAGGCTCACATCACCGCGAAATTTGTTGATGACAAGCTCCCTTGACAAGCGCACGCCCTCCGCGTCGAGCAGTTCCAATGTCCCCACGAGAGAGCGAGCGCACCGCCGCGGTCGATGTCGGCGATCAGGAGGACGGGCGCACGGAGATGCTTTGCCACGCGCATATTGACGATATCATTTGCCTTTTAGGTTGATCTCGGCGGGACTGCCCGCACCCTCGATCACGAGCAGATCATACGCGGCACGCAGGCGATCCAGCGACACCTCAACGGCCTCCCACGCCTTGAGCGAATAGCCCTGTGGTATTCCCGCGCACTCATATTGCCGACCGGTTCGCCCATGATGACAACCTGTGACTGCGCGTTCCCCGTCGGTTTGAGGAGGACGGGGTTCATATCGACTTCGGGGCAAGACCCGCCGCCTCCGCCTGTGCCACCTGTGCTCTTCCCATCTCCCGCCCGTCGAGCGTGACATAGGAATTCAGCGCCATGTTCTGCGCCTTGAAGGGCACGACACGCTTGCCCTGCTGATGAAAAATACGGCAGAGTGCCGTCGTCAGGATGCTCTTGCCGACGTGGGAGCTCGTCCCCATCAGCATGATGCTCTTCGCCATTTACACCGCCTCCGCCAGTTTTTTTGAGATCAACGGGAATGCCGCAGGTGACGAGATAGACTTTTTTCCGCGTGACGGGCGAGCTGCTGATTGGCAAGCCCCGCCATATCCCTGATAGAGCCGCCCGAGGCGATTGGCAGGAACGATCCCGTCCCCCACCTCATTCGTGACAAAAATTGTCGTCGCATCGGCTTCCTCAGCGGCACAAATGAGTGCATTGATACGCGCCTCGACATGGCGTGCAAAGGAGTCGCGCTCCTGTTCCTCCTCCGAATACTGAAGCATATCGTTGCTGAGAAACATCGTCACACAGTCAAAGAGGATAACGCCGTGCGCCTTCCCCGCCTCCCGGATGGCATTCTCAGAGGAAAACGGTGCCTCGTAGGTCGTCCAGTCTGCCGGACGGCGCGACTGATGCAAATCGACACGCAGCTGCATCTCTGCATCATAGATCTGCGCAGTCGCAATATAGGCGACGGCTGTGCCGCTCTCTGCGGCACAGCGCGCCGCACAGCGTTCGGCAAACGAGGATTTGCCCGAGCGAACGCCGCCCGTTACGAGAATGATCTGCCCCATTGATGGCACGCCTCCACAAAATGCTCTGCCGCGCTGCGGCATCCTGCAAAGTGCAGGTGCAGATAACTGCCGAGCGTATTCCCCCGACGATGTCCCGCCGCATACTGCGCGCCGCTGCGCAGTTTCGTAAAGCGGAAGGGGCGATCCGCCTCTTCCGCCTCCGTCTCCTCGACGGAAAAGTGAAACTCATGCCCGTGTAGGATAAGCCCTGCCGTACCGAGTATCGTATCCTCCGTCTGCTCCGCCTCCACGTAGCCGACCATCTGCAGGCGTTCGGTCATGCGCACCCGTGCCGCGAACACCCCCGCCATCTCATGCTCTGCTCCCGCAAAGTCCACCATGGAGCGCATGAGGTACATATAGCCGCCGCATTCGGCGTAGATGGGCATCCCCGCCTCCGACGCTGCACGTATCGCAGAGCGCAGCGCCGTATTTTGCGCTAGGTCTGCGGCAAACATCTCGGGGAAGCCGCCGCCGATGATGATGCTGTCCACATCCGGCAGTGCCGCATCATGCAGCGGGCTGAACTCCACCAACTCCGCACCGCATGCACGGAGTTCGTCGAGACTCGCCGCATAGTAGAAGGAAAACGCCTCATCGCGCGCAACAGCAATGCGGCACGGATACTGCGGCGAGCGTTCCTCCCCCGCTGCTGCCGAAAGGGGCGGTGCCGTCTTAGCCAGAGCCATAATGCGGTCGATGTCGAGTCCCCGTCTCAACGCACGTCCCAAGGCTCTGAATCATCGCCTGCGCTTCGTGTTCCTCCACGGGGGTCAGACCAAGATGCCGCTCGGGAAGAACAAAAGAAGCATCGCGGCGCAGCGACCCATAGACAGGCATATCAATCCCCGCCATAGCCGTGCGAACCATCGCCTCATGTGTCCCGCTGCCGAGGCGGTTGAGCAATACACCCTGCGAGGTTTACGCTTGATCGTAGCTGCGAAAAGCCTAGTGCTGTCGCCGCAGCGGAAGCCCCGACGGATTTGACATCCATGACGAGGAGCACGGGCGCATCCAGAACCTTTGCGATGGCGGCGGTCGAACTGATACCGCGCCGGCCACCGTCGTACAGCCCCATCACACCCTCGATCACGGCGATATCTGCGCCGCGGCACTCGCGGGCAAAGATCTCCGCGAGCCGGGCCTCGGGCACAAGCCATGTATCCAGATTATGCCCCGTACGCCCACCTGCGATGCGGTGATAGCCGAGGTCGATGTAGTCGGGTCCGACCTCAAAGGACTGTACGGAAAGGCCACGCGCGCGCAGTGCCGCAAGCAGTCCCTGCCGTCAGCGTTGTCTTTCCTGCCCCCGACTGCGTTGCCGCGATCACAATGCGCGGAATATTCCACTGCATGATGTGCTCCTCAGGGACGGGTGTTGTCGATCATATACATCAGCGCATTGACTGCCGCTGCCGCAATCGGGCTGCCGCCCTTTCGACCCTTCGACCGTAATGTAGGGAACGATGTCGTTTGCGGCGAGCTCTGCCTTTGACTCTGCTGCGCCGACAAAGCCGACGGGAATACCGACGATACAGGCGGGCGGATCCCTCCTCACGGACCAGGCGCAGAACCTCAAAGAGCGCCGTCGGTGCGTTGCCGATGGCGACGATACTGCTGTCCATATCCTTGCCAAACGTACGCATGGCAACCATTGAGCGCGTAATCCCTCCGCCTTTGCGCGTGCGGCAACATCGGGATCCGCCACTAAGCAGTGCACCGTACCGCCGAACGAGGCAAGTTTCTTCTTGTTGATGCCCGTACGCACCATCTCGACATCCGTATAGATATCGACCCCGCGTTTCAGAGCGGCAATCGCCGCGTCGATCGCCTGCGGGTGTACGCGTGTATGGGCGCATAGCCCACATCTCCCGATGCGTGAATGAGGCGCGAGTAGAGCTTCGTCTCACGCTCGTCGAGATGCAGCTCTGCCAGATGCGGTGCGATCAGCTCCATACTGCGATTTTTCAATGGTCATCGGCTCTTTGATAAAAATCCATGAAGGTCTCCTATTTTTCTATCGTAAATATCAGCAACAAATGTCAGAACTTCCTCCGCCGTATGGGCCAGATGCGGATAGGAAAGCACGGGGCGGTCGATCACCACGACAGGGCAGACCGAGATCTTCCGCCGCCTGAAACTTCGCATCCGTCCCGCCGACAGTGCCGCTGTTCTTCGTCACAATCACGTCTGCTTCGTACTTCTCGTACATGGCACGGTTCAGCGCACGGGAAAAGGGCCCCTGCATCGCAATGATCTGCGCAGGCGTCAGCCCCAGCTCCGTGCAGAGTGCCACGACCTCCGCCGTCGGCAGAACGCGCGCTGTGAGCACGCAGTCAAACGCCGCTGCTGCATGGACGAAGCGCTCCAGATTGCGGCTGCCCGTCGTCAGAAAGATATGCCGCCCCAAGCCCGCCGCGGTCTCCGCAGCCTCCTCATAGGAGTGTACGAGATGCACCTTCTCATACGAGATATCGCTCAGATCGCGCTCGTAGCGGATGTAGGGAACATCTGCCGCCGCACACGCCGCCATGGCGTTGCGCGAAACATTGACGGCGTAGGGATGCGTCGCATCGACAAAGACGCGAACGTCATGTGTCCTAAAATACGCCGCCATTTCATCCGCATCGAGCGGCGTATCATGCACCGTCAGATGCCCGCCTGCCGCACGCTGCGCCTCGAGCAGCTGCTCCCCGTAGGAACTCACGACAGATGCTGTCACGTCGTATCCCGCTTCGCAGAGACGGCGGACGACGGCACGCCCGTCCTGCGTCCCCGCTGCCGTGAAGATCACAGTCCCGGCTCCCGCTTCTGATAGCCGCGCGGCGTAATCATCCACTGCCCGTTCTGCTTCGTCTTCGAGTTGCCGATGATCACAATCGAGAACATGTTGATGTCCTCTTTGGTAAACGCACCGAGGGTTGAGATCACCACGTTCTCTCCCTCGCGGCTCGCCGACGTCACAATACCAACGGGCGTCTCAGGCGCACGCTCACGCAGGAAGATCTCCTGTACGGCCTGGATCTGGCCGACGCGCTTATGACTGCGCGGATTGTAAAGCACCGTGACGAAGTCTCCCTTCGCCGCGAGCTCTGCACGCTCCTGGATCAGCTCCCATGGCGTGAGGAGATCGGAAAGACTGATGACGGCAAAGTCGTGCATGATCGGCGCACCAAGGAGCCCTGCCGCCGCACTCATTGCCGAGACACCCGGGATCACACCGCCGAATTCGGGACGCTGATCCTCATCCATCTTCATGAGGAGTTCGAGCACCAGCCCGGCCATACCATAGATGCCGGCATCGCCGCTTGAGATCACGACGACATTCTCCCCCGCTGCTGCTTCCTCCAGTGCCGCACGGCAGCGATCGATCTCCCTGCGTCATGCCCGTATCGAGCACCTTTTTTTCCTTCGACCAGATCGGCGATCAGCTGGATATAGCGGCTGTAGCCGACAACTGCCGTTGCTTTCCTCAATCGTGCGATGTGCACGATAGGTCATATCATCCGTACTGCCGGGGCCAATGCCCACAACACTTATTTTTTTCCCATAGGAGTGCCACCGTCACTTTCCCAAATACTGTTTTTTTCCGAGTGCCATGCGGTCGCCTTCCGCGCCTGCTGCACAGAGTGCCGCCGCCTCACATACATTTCCGACACCGATTGTTTTCCGCACAAAATCCGATTCGGTCAGACCATAGTCCTCAATCATCTGCCGAAGCGCCTCCTGCGGGAAAAAGACAATCTCACGGCCGAGCGTCCGCGCGGCTGCGAGAAGCCCTGCCTCATTACGCTTGACCTCGGTGCTCGCAAAAGATCGATCGCGGATGGTTCCCGTCCGATCATCCCACATGCCTCCGTCAACGCACGGAGAATCTGCGCTTCCGTTACATCGGCACGGCATCCAACGCCCGCGATCAGGCGCCGCGGAACAAGATAGAGCGTCCGCTCCTCCGCAGCGGCAGGCACATGCTCCGCCCCAACGATGACAACGCGACAGCTCGCTCCATCCGCAGGGGGAACCGCGCCGCGAAAGAGCCGTGCGCCGATCTCCTGCTCCCGCAGCTGCGCCTCATAGAAGGCAGCCTGCGGCAGATCACTGTCGATATCGTAGTGCACTTCCTCGCCCGCCATGAGCGCCGTATTCAGCACCTGTATGGCAGACTTCGGCACAGGGCGCAGGGCAAGCCGCGCGGCGACGGCATCGGGAGCGAGTACCCCCGTCACATCCGTTGCCGTCGTAATGACGGGATCCGCGCCCACCGCCGCACAAAGCGTGCGTGTCAGATCATTCGCCCCGCCGACGTGTCCCGAAAGGAGACTGATTCCATGCCGCCCCTGCTCGTCAAAGACGATCACGGCGGGGTCGTACAGTTTGCTGCGGACACAGGGGGCAAGCGTACGCACGACAATCCCCGTCGCCATGACACAGACGAGTGCATCATAGCGTGAAAACGCCGTCGTCATCGCCGCGGACAGATGGGCAAAATAGGCAGTATGTCCTGCCGTAGATTTACTGCCACTCAGTCGCTCCGGCAAATAGAGCTGTGACTCTCCGTCAAGGGCGGCACACAGACGCGCCGCAAGCGCAGCTCCGCCGTCCGTCAGGGCAAAGACAGCAGCTCTCACTGCTTTGCATCCCGAAACATGTGCGAGAAATTGGCAGCATAGAGCCGCGACGGCTCATACACCGCATCGAGGCAGTCGCCGACCACGATCATCGCCGTGCGGTCGATCTCCTCCGCCTTCACCTGCTCCGCAATCGTCGCAAGCGTACCGCGCAGGATCTTCTGCTCCGGCCATGTCGCGCGCTGCACAATGGCGACAGGCGTCGTCGGCTCATACCCGCCCGCTGTCAGCTCTGCCGCCACCTCCTCGATCATCGTGATCGAGAGGAAAATACACATCGTCGAATGGTGTGCAGCGAGACTGCGCAGCTTCTCGCGCTCCGGCACGGGCGTGCGCCCCTCGTTGCGCGTGATGATGACCGTCTGTGAGATGCCGGGCAGGGTATACTCCTGCCGCAGCGCCGCCGCTGTCCCGAGGAAGGAACTAACACCCGGCACGACATCATAGGAAAAGCCGCGCTTTTCCCACGCGTCCATCTGCTCTTGGATCGCCCCATAGATCGCAGGGTCACCCGTATGGAGACGCACGGTCATCTTCCCTGCCGTCTCCGCACGCTCGATCACCGCAATGACCTCATCGAGCGTCATGTGCGCCGAGTTGTGGATCTCCGCCTCCTCCTTGCAGAAATCGAGGAGGGCGGGGTTCACGAGCGAGCCGGCATAGATAACGACATCCGCCTCAGCCAGATAGCGTGCGCCCTTCACCGTGATGAGCTCAGGGTCACCGGGACCCGCACCGACAATATGAATCATGTATGCCTCACTTTCTCTGTGCCGTAATGATATAAATCGGATTCAGTGCCTTTGCCATATCGTAGGGACCGACGCGTTCCAACCGACTGATCTGCACCTGTATAGCCTCGTAGGTATAGAGCTCCGCATGCGCATGGAAATAATCCAGACAGGCGGCGACCGTCTGCATCGTAATCGCATTTGCCACAATGCGTCCGCCGCTGTGCATACGCGTTCCGATGATGTCCAGAATCTCAGGCAGACGCCGTCCGCTGCCGCCGATCAAAGCGACATCGAGATGGGGAAGCCCATCCAGCGCGGCGGGAGCCGCCCCCTCGATCACCGTGAGGTTCCGTGTGGAAAAACGTTCCGCATTCTCCTTGATGAGGGCGATTCCCTCGGGATTCTTTTCGATGGCGTAGACATGCCCCTGCGGTGCAAGACGCGCCGCCTCCACCGAGAGCGAGCCCGTCCCCGCGCCGACATCATAGACGACAGCATTGGGAGCAATCTGCGCCTTGACGAGCGTGAGAATGCGTATCTCCTCCTTCGTCATGGGCACATTACCGCGCACAAAAGCGTCATCTTTTATGCCGAGATTCATGCATCATCCTCCTTCACAGCACAGACGATAATCACGCCGTGCCCAATCCCCTCATCACGCGCCGCATCTCCCAGCGTCGTCCGAACAATGTTCTCATCCGCATAGGAAAGGCGCGTCGCTATATACATCATGTCATCTGCACGCCAGCCTGATGAGAGCAGCCGCTGCGCAATGGTCTGCGAGTTGTGCTTCCCGTCCGTCAGCATCCCGAGCACGGCATCTGCCGTACGCGCGAGCTCCTCTGCTCGCGGCTCACGCCCGTGAAAACTGAGCAGACGTGCATCGTGCCACGGCAGGGCAAGGCGCGCAAAGGCAAATTGGATCGAGCTGATGCCCGGGATCACAGCCAGCTGCTCGGGCGGGAACGTCCGCCGCAGAGCATCCAGCATCGAGTAGTAGCCGGGATCTCCCGAGACCATGACCACCACATCATCGTCGCGGAGCGCATCCCGGATAAAGGTCAGCACCTCGACAATATCCGCTCCGATCGCATGCGTACGCACCCCCGCAGGAGCAAGATCGGCGAGCGCGCGCCGCCCGCCGACGAGGACGCGCGCGTCATGAATCGCCGCCCGTGCCTGCGGCAGAAGATAAGCGGGGTCGCCGGGGCCGATGCCGACGACGGTGATCGTATGTCTCATGCGTTCAGTCTCCATCCGCAGGCATCGGCAAAAGCCCGCGCCTGCTCATCCACACCGAGGATCTCCCCCGCGAAATTCACCATGACGGCACCGACCTTCATTTTCCCGAAGAGATACCTCTCCGCACGGATACGCACGCGTGCGGCGATCACCGCGCAGACCCGCTCAGCGAGCCCTGCCGACGCGATCACCGCCAAGGCATCCTCCGTCGTATTCGATGCCAGTACGGCGCGCACATCCGTCTGGCTGAGCCCCTCAGCGGCAGCATACGCCGCGAGCGTCTCCAGCCGTGCATCCGCCATGCGGTTATGTGTATGGAAAATGCCGGCGGCAATCTTCACGAGCTTGCCCGTATGACCGAGAATCAGTACGCCCTTTGTCCCGCGCTCGGCGGCGCGCTCCAGCATAAAGCCGATAAAGTTGCTCGTCTCAATAATCGCCTTCTGCGAAATCCCCACAGAGAGGGCAATCCGCTGCCCGATCTTCCCGGGAACAAAGACGAGCACCTCCTCCCCGCCGCACGTGCCACATCGATCTGCGGAACAAGGGAGTCCTTGAACGCCTCCTCAGACATGGGGCGAAGCACGCCCGTTGTACCGATCACGGAGATGCCGCCCTCTATGCCGAGCACGGGATTGAGCGTTCTCTTTGCCAGTTCTGTCCCGGCCGGGATGGCAATCGTCACCTCTGCACCGGTATCCTCCCGTCCCGTCATCTCGGCGACAACGCGTCGGATCAGCTCGCGCGGTCCCTGATTGATCGACGGCTCACCGACCGGAAGGCTCATCCCCGGCTTTGTCACCGTGCCGACCCCCTCGCCCGCACGGAACACAATCCCATCGGCATCATCGCGCAGCCGGATCGTCGTGTAGACGGAAACGCCGTTCGTGATATCGGGATCATCGCCCGAGAACTTGACGACCTCTGCACAGATTCCGTCCTCCGTGCGTGTGACCGCCTTGACGGGAATCGTCAGCGGCGTTCCGTCCAGTGCCGTGAGGGAAATCTCCTGCCACGGCTTCCCCTGCAAAAAGAGAAATGCCGCCTTGACCCCTGCCGCCGCGCACGCACCTGTCGTATATCCGCTGCGCAGTTCTGTCGACATACATCGTCTCCGTCCAAAACAAGAAATTTAGGAAGCACTGATAAATTCGGTACAACCATCTTGACGCATCTTTTTTGCCCGCACTTCGGCGGAAAATCCTCCACAGAGCACCACTCTGCGTCCGGTTTTCCACCTCGTTCGGACGAAAAAATCTACGCCAATCTGGCAGACCTCATTTTATCAGTGATTCCTTTATCGAAGAAAAAAACTGATTTATTATAACACTCTGCCGACAAAATGAAAAGGGAGCACCGTGCATTTTTACACAGTGCTCCCCAGTATCTTGTCAAATATTACGATAGAGCCCGATCACCTTGCCGAGAATCTGGACATCCGTCTCGTAGAACGGCTCCATGGAATCATTCTCGGGCTGCAGGCGGATGCAGGTCTTTTCACGGAAGAAACGCTTCACCGTCGCCGACTCGCCGTTGACAAGTGCCACGACGATATCGCCGTTGTTCGCTGTCGGCTGCTGACGCACGAGCACAAAAATCACCGTCGAAGATGCCGACGTTGATCATGCTGTCCCCCTGAATGCGGAGCATGAACACATCCTCCGCCGTCCCGAGGAGCCCGCGCGGGAAGGAGAATACATCCTCCACGTTCTGCTCGGCGAGGATCGGCTCGCCCGCCGTCACAACACCGACCAGCGGCACGGGGATCGTGCGCCCCCACGGATTTTCCCCCATGATGTCAATCGCGCGCGGCTTCGTCGCATCACGGCGAATCATGCCGTTCTCCTCGAGCATCGACAGATAGCGATGCACCGTCGAGCTGGATTTTCAGACCGACCGCCGTACCGATCTCACGAACCGAGGGCGGATACCCCTTCTCCACCAAGAACTCCTTGATGTAGTCCAAGATCTCCGACTGCCGCCGCGTGGATATTCTTGTCTTCTTCACCGTGATACCCCTGACAGGTTCGCATACATACTATTATTTGATATCATAGCATATATACGTTCTAAAAAAAAGGGGTAAGAGAAGAAATTCCACTAATTTGTATCAAATTTCTGCTCTGCATCGTGGAGAATACTGTCACGACGTGCCTTCGAAGCGGAAAAATAGTCGTGGATCGCCTGTCGATCTCCTGCATCAATGGCCGTGATGACCTCCCCCATGATCGTCTGCAGCTCGCGCAGGGCATCCGTGATCGCCCCCGCATTCGTCATACAGATGTCCGCCCACATATCGGCATTCGAGGAGGCGATGCGCGTCGTGTCCTTGAACCCGCCGCCGATGAGCTTCAGGCAGGAGGAGAGATCATCCCCGCTGCGGTTGAGGAGGGTGACGAGGGCTGCCGCTGCGAGATGCGGCACATGGCTGATGACCGCGGCACAGCGGTCGTGCTGTGCGAGATCGAGCGTCGTAAATCGGGCACGCGTGAGGCGCAGAACATCCATCAGACGCTCCTTGACCTCCTGCGGGACGGCTGGATCGTCAATGATGACGTACGCCTTATGAGCAAAGAGATCCTTCGTCGCCGCCGCTACGCCGCTCTTTTCGCGTCCCGTCATCGGATGTCCCGGGATATAGTAGATATCCGCCGGCAGGATCTCATGCAGCTGCCGATAGAGCTCGCCCTTCGTACTGCCTGCATCCGTCAGGATCGCACCGCGCTTCAGATACGGCAGGATCCGCTGTACCATCGGAACAATCTGGAGGACGGGCGGACTGAGGTATACGATATCCGCATCCCCGACAACCTTCGCCAGATCCGCCCCTGCATAGTCCACTGCACCGCAGTCCATCGCCGCGCGCATGGACTGCTCCGAACGGCAGAGCCCTGTAATGTAGATCTCGTCACCGAGAGCCTCTTTGAGGCACAGCCCGAGTGAGCCGCCGATCAGTCCGACACCGATGATGGCAAGCTTCGTCCGCGTCATGCGCGCCGCCCGACGGCAGGAGCAATCTGCCGCACCTCATCCATCAGCATCTCAAAGTTGCGCGGGATCAAGCTCTGATCGCCATCGGAAAGTGCCAGCTCGGGACGGCAGTGCACCTCGACGATGAGCCCGTCCGCGCCGACGGCGACGGAGGCACGCGCCAGCGGGCGCACCATCTGCCACCGTCCCGTCCCGTGACTGGGGTCGGCAATGACGGGGAAATGCGTCAGCTCTTTGAGTGCTGCGATCGCGTTGAGATCCATCGTATTGCGCGTATAGGTCTCATACGTACGGATGCCGCGCTCACAGAAGATGATGTTCTCGTTGCCGCCCGCCGCAATGTACTCCGCCGCATTCAGCCACTCGCTGATCGTCGCGGAGAGCCCGCGCTTGAAGAGCACAGGCTTCTGCGTCTTGCCAAGTGCCTTGAGCATCTGGAAGTTCTGCATATTGCGCGCACCGACCTGCAGGAGGTCGGCATACTCCGAGACGAGTCCGATATCATCCTTGTCCACGACCTCCGTCACAACGCGGAGCCCCGTCTTATCCGCGACATCGCGCAGGATCTTCAGCCCCTCCTCGCCGAGCCCCTGAAAGTCGTATGGGCTCGTACGCGGTTTGAACGCGCCGCCGCGCAGGAACTGTGCCCCCGCCGCCTTGACTTTGACCGCGGCGTCATAGACCTGATCGTAGCTCTCGACGGAGCACGGTCCCGCCATGATCGCCAGCTGCTCACCGCCGACAGGGAAGCCCGACACGTAGACAATGCTGCTCTCGGGGTGGAACTCACGGCTGACGAGTTTGTACTTCTCCGTGATGCGCACCGTCTTTTCGACGCCCTCCATCATATTCATTTCGAGCCTCGAGATGAGCTGCTTGTCCCCGATCACCCCGATGATGACACGATCCTCTCCCTTCGAGAGATGCGTGCGCAGTCCTGCCTGCTCAATCTTGGCGATCACATGGTCGATGTTCTCCTGCGTAGCTCCTGCGTTCATAACGACGATCATAGTGTACCTCCGTCATACCTTTATCATGGCGATTTCATCACAGTTCGGATACTTGGGGCAGTCGATGCATTCCTTCCAAACTTTCTGCGGCAGCTCCTCCCTGCTGATGCGGAGGAAGCCTAGGGTCTCAAAAAATTCCGGCTTGTAGGTGAGGGTAAAAACCTTCTCAATGCCGAGTGCATCCCCCTCGTCGAGGAGGCGGCGCACGATCTCTGCGCCGATCCCCTGTCGTATATGCGTCGGTGCAATCGCCATCATGCACACCTCGGCGAGACGATCCCACATGATGCGCAGTGCCCCGACACCGACGACGGTGCCGTTCTCCTCAGCGACAACAATATCGCGCAGGTTCTCATAGAGCGTATTGCGCGAGCGCGGCAGCATATCCCCCTGCGCCGCATAATCCCGCACGAGCTGATAAATGGGCTCAACGTCGTCAAATTTCGCCTTGCGATAGATCACGCATATACCTCCTCTCTCCCCCGTATCCTATGCCGTACTGCTCGGGCAGACCGCTGCGAGTGCACACGTATCGCAGAGCGGCTTGCGTGCCTTGCAGACCTGCCTGCCGTGCAGGATCAGCCAATGATGTGCGTCGCTCCAATCCGCGCGCGGAATCGCCTTCTGCAGCCCCTTCTCCACCTCGAGCGGCGTCGTCCCCACAGCAAGGCGCAGCCGGTTCGCCACGCGAAATACGTGCGTATCCACCGCGATGGCAGGTGTATGAAAGGCAACGCTCATCACGACATTCGCTGTCTTGCGTCCGACGCCCGGGAGCTTCTGCAGCGCCTCAAAGTCCGCCGGCACCTCGCCGCCGTAATCATCCAGCAGGATATGACAGGTCTCTATGATGTGCTTCGCCTTCATACGAAAAAATCCACAGTCATGAATCTCCGCCTCGAGGGCAGTCTGCCCGAGCGCGGCAATCGCAGCAGGCGTATTTGCCTTTGGAAAGAGCCGCCCCGTCACCACATTGACGCGCGCATCCGTACACTGTGCCGAAAGAATCACCGCAATGAGGAGCTCGAACGGCGTCTGAAACGTGAGCGCGGGCTTTGCATTCGGATAGAGGGACCGCAGAATGCGCAGCTGCTCCGCCTTAACTGCCTTCGTGACGCGCATCAGTTTGTCAGAGCGCGCGTCGGCGCTGGGATACGCCCGCCGCGTGCAATGAAGGCCGCCGAGCTGAAGGCGCTGCGGACGGGGAACGATGGGCGAGTAACCTAGGAGCCCACCGAAGGAGACTGTCTCCCCCACCTTTTTCCCGGGCACGGGAATGACGCGCACCGCTGTCGTCTTGTTGTTCACCATGCCGATCGCCGCCTCATCCGCAATGATGCCGGCAATCGTGCTGGCAGGCGTATCGCCCTCAATCGCGATCATATCCAGTCCGACCGAGCAGACGCAGGTCATCGCCTCAAGCTTCTCGATGGAGAGCTGCCGCGCTGAACGGCGTCGATCATGCCCTCGTCCTCGCTGACGGGAATGAAACGCCCCCTGACAGGCCGCCGACATGGGAGGTCGCCATCAGGCCGCCCTTCTTGACCGCATCGTTGAGGAGTGCGAGAGCCGCCGTCGTACCGGGTGCCCCGCACGCCTCGAGCCCCATCTCCTCCAAGATGCGCGCCACACTGTCTCCGACCTCCGAGGTCGGTGCCAGAGAGAGATCGATGATGCCGAACGGGACGCCAAGGCGGCGTGACGCCTCACGCGCGACAAGCTGTCCCACGCGTGTGATCTTGAACGCCGTACGCTTGATCGTCTCGGCGATCTCCGTGAAAGTCCGCGCCCTTCAGGTCCTCAAGGGCATGCTTGACCACACCGGGACCGCTGACACCGACATTGATGACGCGGTCGCCCTCGGCAACGCCGTGGAATGCGCCAGCCATGAAGGGATTATCGCCGGGGGCATTGCAGAACACGACGATCTTGGCGCAGCCGAGAGCCTCCTGCTCGCGCGTCAGCTCTGCTGTGCGCTTGATCACATCGCCCATCTCGCGCACGGCATCCATATTGATGCCCGCCTTTGTCGAGCCGATGTTGACCGACGAGCAGACAATATCCGTCGCTGCCATCGCCTGCGGAATGGAGTCGATGAGCACGCGGTCGCCGTGCGTCATTCCCTTTTCGACGAGTGCCGAAAATCCGCCAATGAAGTTGACCCCGACCGCCTTGCCCGCGCGATCGAGTGCCTCCGCCACAGGGACGAAGGAATCCGTCTGGCACGCATCCGCTGCAATCCCGATGGGCGTGACCGAGATACGTTTATTGATGATGGGGATGCCGTACTCCGTCTCGATGTCCTCGCCCGTCTGAACGAGATACTCCGCCGAGCGCGTGATCTTCTCATAGACATTCTGGCAGAACTTCTCGAGATTTGGATGGGCACAGTCCCGCAGGGAGATTCCCATCGTAATGGTACGCACATCGAGGCGGTTTTCTGTAATCATCCGATTGGTTTCACGGATGTTCTCAAATGTAATCAATCTGCCGCTCCTTGCTCAAATCTTGTGCATGACCTGGAAAATCTCCTGATGCTGAACCTTGATCTCGAGTCCCTGCTCCTCGCCCTTCTTCCGCAGAATCTCCTGCAGCTCCTTGAGCTTGATCTCCGCATCATCCGGCATCTCGGCAATCATCACCATGTTGAAAAAACCGTCCATAATATTCTGGTTCACATTCATGATGTTGACGCGCTGCTCGGCAAGAATCCCGCTCACCATCGCCACAATACCGACCTGATCCCGTCCGACTATCGTTACAACCAGCTTCATCTTTGCCACTCCTCATCCATTTGCCCGCACGGGCTGTGCAATATATACCCTGCATCATATCAAAAAACACAGACACCGTCAACACGAGACACACACCACTGCCTCTGACAAATATGGCGTGAACAGCACAAAAACTGTTCACGCCATAGGTAAAAGAAACTCATAGTCCCAAGTCGCCCATCCGCATCTCCGACACATGATCGTCCGTGATGGAGAAGGCAAATCCGACCGTGGGATCCTCCTCGAAGAAATATATGTAGTCCTTTCCATAAATCATGCTCGGCTCGCCGTAGACACGCCGCAGCTCCTCGACGGGCGTGCCGATGCGCACACCTTTGCCGGAGGCGATGGAATTGTGCGACCGTACGCGCACCATGCGCACCGTACCGTCCACCGTCTCGACGAGAAGGCCATCCTCATATCTGCACGCAACGATATCCTTGCCCGCATAGCGCATGGATTTCTGCGATGTCGTCTCCTGCGGTGTTCCATAGCTGGCATGTACCTCTGCGTCGCCTGCACCGTATGCGATGCCGCCGAGGAGCAGCGATTTTGCGTTCCAGCCGAACGGCTGAGGTCTGCTCCTCCGTGCGGTGCTGACGAAGCAGCTGCGCCTCACGCTTTGCCGCATCATCTGCCATCAGCGTCTTTTCGACAGACTCGCGTGCAATCGGTACATGTCCGCTGTGCGTACCGTCCTGCGGGGCTTCTGCACAGCCCGGAAACATAGAATAGGCGGCAAGAACGGCTGCGGCTCCTGCGATGGCAATTCCCGCATACATTGCGTTCTTTCGCATCTTCACCGACCATCTCTCCCTCAGCGGATTGTGCCCACGCAGAACTCGGCAACGCGGCCGTGCTCGATTTCAAAGGTAAGACCGACGCTGTCATCTCCCATCCACGCGGTAGATGTAGTCGTCCCCATGGATCGCATCCGGCTGCCCGTATGCCGCAATCAGTGCACTCAGATCACTGCCGACCGTGATGTTATCCTGCGTATAGATGCCGTTGCGCGCGCCAACCTCAATCTGCCGAAACGACGCCGTCCACAAAGGTGATGTCAAAATCGCTGCCGTACTCCCCACTCGGTCACATGACTGCCCGCGTACATGGAGTCATACTTCGTCTCCACCTCGCGCGGTGCACCGTAAATACTGCGCACATAGCTCTCCGACGCACCGTATGCAATCCCGCCGGCAGCGAGCGCATCCTGTGGCACCGATGCCTGCACAGCGGTCATACTGAGGAAACTGATGCCAAGAGCCAATCCAGCGATTTTTGCTGTAAAACTTCATCACGTTCTCTCCTTATTTTTTTATTAATAAAAATATAGGATAAAACGCTGAAAAAGCCTCTGAATATTTTCCTTTCAGAGGCTTTTTCATATCTTAGGAAGCACGGATAAACTCCGTACAAGTATCCTAACGCATCTTTTTTCCTGTTTTTCTTGTGCCCCTCCCACCGCTTATGCGGGCCCCCTTCCCCGTAAATAACGGGAAAACTCTGATGATCCGTGATTCCTTAGAGTCGATCTATGTCGATATATACCCGATTCTGTCGGACACAAAGGTGACTCTCGGCGAGTATATCCTTCATTTTTCGCGTTTTCCCATACCCTTTCCGTATCTCCGTGAGTGGGATGAGACGGCAGAAGAGATTCATATCGATCCCGCGTGCAAATGGGACTTCGAGCAGCCCACTCTGCGTCTTGAGAAAACACGTCGTCATATCATACGCCTGCAACTTTTTCAACTCTTTGGACGAAAGCATCGCATGACATACGAGGTGGGCGCCCATGGGATCAATGTCAATGCGGTCAATCAGTCCGAGGTCGATCGCCAGCCGCTTGAGATGTTCCTCACGCATCTGAGGCGCCGCCACCATAAAAACGCGCTTCTTATGTTCTGTCACAACCTTGATGGCGGGCAGAAAATCGCGATCATGGGAAAATATGGCGACCCCGCCGATCTCCGCTTCTTCGTAGATCGCACGTACGATGGCCGCCGTCATAAAGGTATCGGCACTATTTTTTCCGACGAAGGCGCGCACGTAGTTGTGTCCAGCAGCCCACTTGGGACAGACTTTTCCAAATACATCGATCTGAACGAGCTCATGATCTTCCTGCAGACGGCTGCATCCCTCGACAAACAGGCGTTGACTGATATTCTCTGCATCGATAAAAGCGTGTATTTTCATGAGGATGCTCCTCTGCTGTACGTGTCGCAAAACTCCTCTCCTGTGTTGCCATACCTCCTTTATTCTACTTGCGAACGCCTGATTCCTTCTTTTTAAAAAAGAACTGTTCCGCACGCAGCAGAACAGTTCTATGATATTTTTACTTACACGCTTGGAATCGGCACATCCTCATCCGACAGCGTTCCCTCAAGATCGTGGTTCGTGATCGCGCAGACCGCCGAGTCCGACCAGACGTTTTCCGCCGTCTCAATCATGTCGATGATGGAGTAGATCGGCAGGATGACGCCCATCAGGCCGACCGGCGCGCCGATCGACGCCATGAGGGAGAGTGTCAGGAAGTAGCAGCCCATCGGCACACCGGCGTTGCCGACGGCGGCGAGGACGGCGATGAAGAGCCAGCTGATCATCGTGCCGAGTGAGAGCTCCATGCCTGCATTCTGCATCACGTAGAGCGAGGTCACGAGGATAAATGCAGCGCAGCCGTTCATGTTGATCGTCGTGCAGATCGGCAGGACGAAACGTGCGACTGACGGATGTGCCTTGAGGCGCTGCTCAGCAGAGGCGAGCGTCACGGGGAGTGTACCTGCCGAGCTCTTTGTAAAGAGAGCGACTGCGACCGCCGGCATCATCTGGCGGAACACGCGCACGGGATTCAGGCCACGTACGGCGAGGAAGAACGGTATGACAACGAAGAACTGAATCAGATTGCCGCCGATAACAACCGCGGTATAGACACCGAGCGAGCCAATGATGACGCCCGCCTCAATCTGTGCCGCAAGCTGTGCGGCAAAGGCGAGAATTCCCACAGGCAGGACAGCGATCAGCGCGCGAATGAGCGTGAAGAGCAGCTCCTGCAGACCATGGATTCCCTTGAGGAGCATCTCACGGTTCTCCGTCTTGGGGGCGAAGGCAAGTCCAAGCCCCGCCGCCGCCGCAACGAGCATGACCGAGAGGACGTTGCCCGAGACAAACGGAGCGAGCACATTGTTCGGCACGATGGAGAGGAAGTGATCGTAGTAGGACAGCCCCTCCAGCTTGCCCGGTACCTCCGATGCGCCCGCGCCGACGACATCGGCGGGCAGGTTCGCGGGGGCGAGCCAGAGGAAAAGTGCCAGTCCAACCGCCGCCGCACAGATCGTCGTCAGCAGCGTGTAGGTGACGGCATGGGCAAAGATGCGCCCTGTGTCGCGCTTCGTCCCAAGCGCGGCAAGCGTCGTGATGACGGCGAGAGCAATCGTCGGCACGGCGACGAACTGGAAGAGGCGCGTAAAGACGGTTGCGATAAAGCTGAACAGGTCGTTCAGTGCGGGCACGTTCGCCCAGCCAAGAATGCCGCCGACGATGAGTGCTGCGATCCACAGTGCGAGCTGACGCTTCTGCCCGCTGAGCTTCGCGGCAGAGAGCGCGGCCTGTGCCTGCTGCTCCACCTCATCATGCGGCTTCTGTTTATGTTGATCTGCCATAGAAAATCCCTCCATATCCAAGACGTAAGAAATCGCTGATACGATGATACTGAGCAGATCAGCGATCTTCAAAAAAACATTGTTTGCATATTATATTGCTATGTTAATGCATTGTCAAGTAAAAACTGCCGTGAATTTTCACGGCAGTTTTTCAGCAGGAGCAGTCTCGTGTACGGAATACTCCGATACGCCCTTATGCCTTGCCTGCAAGCTTCTTGTAGTTGTTGTAGCGCGTCTCCGCGTCCTTCTGCGTCTTCTCAAAGAGCGCATCCGCCGCCTCGGGGAAGCTGCGCTGGAGATTGATGTAGCGGTTCTCACCGAGCAGGAACTCACGGAACTTCGAGAAGTCCGGCTCTTTCGAGTCAAGGCTGAACGGATTCTTGCCCGCCTCGATGAGCTGCGGGTTGTAGCGATAGTTCGCCCAGTAGCCGCACTCCACGGCGAGCTTGCCCTCAAGCTGAGCACAGCCCATGCCCTTGCGGATGCCGTGATTGATGCACGGCGAGTACGCGATGATGAGCGATGGGCCGGGATATGCCTCCGCCTCGCTGATTGCCTTCAGCACCTGATTCTGGTCGGCACCCATGTCGATCTGGGCAACGTAGACGTAGCCGTAGGACATCGCCATCATGCCGAGATCCTTCTTCTTCGTCTTTTTACCCGTTGCGGCAAACTCTGCAATCGCAGCCGCCGGCGTGGACTTCGACGCCTGCCCGCCCGTATTGGAATAGACCTCCGTGTCAAAGACCATGATGTTGATGTCTTCGCCCGAAGCGAGCACGTGATCCACACCGCCGTAGCCGATGTCGTATGCCCAGCCGTCGCCGCCGAAGACCCACTGCGAACGCTTGACGAAGTAGTCGTGATCGCTGTAGATGCGGCAGAGGAGCTCGTCCGTCCCCTTCTCCTTCTCGAGCAGCTCACGCAGGAGATCGGCACGGTCACGCGTCCCCTCACCGCTGTTGCGCTTTTCGAGCCAGAGCTGCATCGCCGCCTGGAGCTCTGCCGAGCCCTTCTTCGCCTCGATTGCCTCCGTCACAGCGGCAGCGAGCGACTCACGTACCGACTTCGTGCCGAGCAGCATACCGAGACCGTACTCCGCGTTGTCCTCGAACAGGGAATTCGCCCATGCAGGACCGCAGCCCTTCTGGTTCTTCGTGTACGGGATGGCAGGCGCACTGGCACCCCAAATGGAGGAGCAGCCCGTTGCATTGGAGATCATCATGCGGTCGCCGAAGAGCTGCGTGATGAGCTTGGCATACGGTGTCTCGCCGCAGCCTGCACACGCGCCCGAGAACTCGAAGAGCGGCTGCTCAAACTGCGAGCCGATCAGCGTCGTCTTCTTCATCGGAACGTTCTTTACCGCGACCTTCGTCGTATCGACGCCGTAGTCAAAGTATTTCTGCGCGTCGCGGAGGTTGTCGTCGAGCAGGGTCATATCGAGTGCCTTGCCCGGGCAGACCTGCGCACAGTTGCCGCAGCCGAGGCAGTCGAGCGTCGAGACAGCGATAGTGAGGTTCATCCCCTTCGCGGGACGCGACTTCACCGACTGCATTCCCTCAGGTGCCGCGGCAAGCTCCTCGTCCGTCGTCAGGATCGGACGGATCGTCGCATGCGGGCAGACAAAGGAACACTGGTTGCACTGGATGCACTTCTCAGGACGCCATACGGGAACGGAGATCGCCGTACCACGCTTTTCGTACGCCGTGCCGCCCACGGGGAACGTGCCGTCCTCCATGCTGAGGATCTCAGAGATCTTGAGCTTGTCGCCCTCCTGGCGATTCATGACGTTCTGGACGTTCGTGATGAACGCAGGTGTCTTCTCGTTGACCGGCACCTCTTCGTCCACAGCATCCTTCCACGCGTCAGGAACATTGACGCGGTGCAGTGCCTCGATGCCCTTGTCGATCGCCCCGTTGTTCATGTTGACGACCTTCTCGCCCTTGCTGCCGTAGGAGGTAACAACCGCATCCTTGAGGTACTTGACCGCATCGTCGAGCGGAATGATGTTGGCGAGCTTGAAGAACGCCGACTGCATAACCATGTTGAAGCGTCCGCCAAGGCCGAGATCGCGCGCAATGTGAACGGCATCCACCGTATAGAACTGAATGTCGTTGCGTGCGATAAAGCGGCGCATCGATGCGGGCAGATGCGTGTCCAGCTCCTCATCCGACCAGAACGTATTGAGCAGGAACGTACCGCCCTTTCTGAGTCCCTGCGAGCAGGTCATACTGCCGCACATAGGACTGCTGCGAACAGGAGATAAAGTCCGCACGGTTGATGAGATACGGGCTGATGATCGGCGACTTGCCGAAGCGCAGGTGGCTCATCGTGATGCCGCCCGACTTCTTCGAGTCATAGGCAAAGTACGCCTGCGCATACATATCCGTCTTGTCGCCGATGATCTTGATCGCGCTCTTGTTCGCGCCGACCGTACCGTCCGAGCCGAGACCCCAGAACTTGCACGCCGTCGTCCCCTCCTTCGTGAGGTTGACATCACTGTGAATCGGCGTCAGGCTGCGGTTCGTTACATCATCGACGATGCCGAGCGTAAAGCCGTGCATCGGCGCATCCTTCTTCAGCTCCTCATAGACGGCAAAGATCTGATCCGGCGTCGTATCCTTGCCGCCGAGGCCGTAGCGGCCGCCGACGATGACGGGATCCATGCCCTGAGCCATAGTACGCCGCCTTGACATCGAGGTAGAGCGGCTCGCCGAGGGCACCCGGCTCCTTCGTGCGGTCGAGAACAGCAACCTTCTTCACCGTCTTCGGGAGATACTTGAAGAAATGCTCGACGGAGAACGGACGATAGAGATGAACGGACAGCAGTCCGACCTTCTCGCCCCTGTGCGTTGAGATACTCCGCGACCTCCTCCGCCGTCTGGCAGACCGAGCCCATCGCGATGATGATGCGGTCTGCATCAGGTGCGCCGTAGTAGTCAAAGAGGTGGTGCTCACGCCCTGTGATCTTTGCCATCTGCGCCATTGCTTCCTCAACGAGAGCAGGAATGGCATCATAGTAGCGGTTGACCGCCTCACGCCCCTGGAAGTAGATATCAGGGGTTCTGTGCCGTGCCGCGCACCACCGGATGATCCGGATTGAGCGCACGACGACGGAACGCCTCAACGGCATCCCAGTCAAGGATCTTCGCGAGGTCGGCGTAGTCCACGACCTCGATCTTCTGGATCTCATGCGAGGTACGGAATCCGTCAAAGAAGTTGATGAACGGCACACGTCCCTTGATGGCGACGAGATGCGCTACCGCAGAGAGATCCATGACCTCCTGCACACTCGACTCGGCGAGCATGGCGACACCCGTCTGACGTGCTGCCATGACGTCCTGATGGTCGCCGAAGATATTCAGCGAGGACGCGGCAATGGCACGCGCACTGACATGGAACACGCCCGGCAGCAGTTCACCTGCGATTTTATACATATTGGGGAATCATCAGCAGAAGTCCCTGCGACGCCGTGTAGGTCGTCGTCAGTGCACCCGCCTGCAGAGATCCGTGGACAGCCCCCGCAGCACCGGCCTCTGACTGCATCTCAATCAGACGCAGCTTCTGTCCGAAGATATTTTTCATTCCTTTGGCAGCAAGTCCATCGACATACTCCGCCATCGGCGACGAGGGCGTGATTGGATAGATCGCCGCCACGTCCGTAAAAGCATAGGAAATATAGCCAGCGGCGGTATTTCCGTCCATCGTCTTCATCTTTTTGCCATAGTACTGCTCCCCTCTCTTTAGGTACGCGCTGATAAATTCGGCACGACCATCTTGACGCATCTTTTCGCCAATATGGCAGACCTCATTTCACCAGCGATTCCCTAGAAATGCTCCTGCACTTCATCGGATATTAAAATATATACACATGAGCAAAAGAATTTCTGCTCATCCGTCGAACGAGAAACAATATCTATGGAGGAGCATCAATTCTATACTTTCTGTTTATTATACAACGGAACACCTGCCTTGTAAACAAGGCAGGTGTTTTGTATACCTGAATTACAGTGTTTTCCCATTGTTTTTTATGATGAAAATATCCGAACAGCCTATTTTATTGGTTAAACCTCGGTTTGCGTTTCTCTAGGAATGCCGTCACAGCCTCACGATGATCCGCAGAGGCTCCCGCCTTCCCGAGATTCTCCGCCTCGATGCGGCTGTATGCCATGTAGTCACGGTAAAAGACTTCGTAGTAAAGCTGCTTCTGCATGGCGACGGCACCGAGCGGACGGTGCAGGAGTTTTACGGCGAATGCACGCGTTTCCTCCTCCAGTTTCCCCTCGGGGGCGATTCGCGTTGCCAGTCCGAGGCGCAGCGCCTCCTCACCATAGACAGGTGTACTCAGTGCCATGAGCTCAATCGTCTTCGCAAGGCCGACAATCTGATGCAGGTGGTAGATACAGCCCGTGTCCCCGGGCAGGGCAACGTTCGAGAACGCTGTGAGCAGACAGCTCTCTTCCGTCATGATGCGGAAAATCTGCACCGAGCGCGAGCCCGCAGCCCGCGCCCGCCGCTGTGCCGTTCACCATCGCGATCACAGGTTTGCGGCACTTTCGCAGAGCGAGCGACGCCTGCCCCGTCAGCATGGAGAGTTCATAGCTGATGAATTCAAAGGTCGCCATCTCCTTGATGTCGCCGCCTGCGGAGAAATTCTTGCCCGCGCCCGTGAGGATGATCACCTTCACCGCTTCGTCCGCATCACAATGCTCCACAGCCGCAATCAAATCGCGAAACATCTGCGCGTCCAGTGCGTTGTTTGACGCAGGACGATCCATAACGATCTGCGCGATACCATCCTGAATGGATTGCTTGATATGCTGATACATGGGAAACCTCCTATCGGGATACACAAAGGAAGATGTCCCGCTCGGGCAGCGAGCGGGACATTCTCAGCAGCTTGTCCTGCCAAGGAGCGGATGTGCGGTCGGACGCAGGTCACGCACGCGGATGAGGTGCAGCGCCTCCGAGAGATCAATGTCTCTACGTTCGGAACCGTTCTCGTACACGTAGACCGGATGCTCCGCACCGACCTCGCTGCCCGGCATATAGACATACTCCGCCGTATGCGCATCACCAAAGATGATGCCGCGATCCAGCTGTGCTTCGCGTATCAAAACATATCCCTCCGCCAGAGCAGGTAGACCGCCAGCGTCGATACGCAGACAGCGAAGATGAGCACGCGCAGAAAGCCCGTCGGATCATCCTGATACGGCACCGGCACATTCATCCCTAGAAAACTTGAGATCACCGTCGGGATGGCGAGAATAATCGTAATCGCGGTCAGAAACTTCATCACGAGGTTCAGATTGTTCGAGACGATGGACGAAAACGTATCGGCAAGACGCGCCAAGATCGTGCTGTATAGATCCGCCATCTCACGCGCCTGCTTATTCTCGATGATGACATCCTCCAGGAGATCCTCGTCCTCCTCATACATGCGAAAGATATGATGGAGGGAGGTATTCGTCCGCAGGCGCATCAGGCGGTCGAGCACCGCTCCGTTCGAGCGCAGTGCTGCATTGAAATACGTCAGGCCCTTCTGCAGCTGCAGCAGACGCAGGATTTCGCTGTTCTTCATATCATGCCGCAGCCGATCCTCGATCTCCTCGGTCAGCTTGCTGATCTGCCGCAGATAGCGCAGGTAGAACACATCGGATTTATAGAGAATCTGAAAGAGGAACCGCGTCCGCTTGTACGTGCGGAACATCTTCGCTGTCCGCTCGTTGAACTCCGCGATGACGGGCGTCTCTTCGAGACAGACGGTGATGACATGCTCATCCGTGAGGATGATCGCGAGCGGCAGTGTATCGTAGCTGTCCTCGCCGCGATAGACGGGGACATTGGTCAGGATCATGACGGAGTCATCCTCAACATCCGTATGCGAACGCTCCTCATCGTCGAGAGCGGAACGCAGGAAATCGGGATCAACCTCCGTGAGGGTACTGACGACCTTCAGCTCGTATGGCGTCGGATTGACGATATTGATCCATGCCCCTTTGGACAGCGTCTTGAGTGACAGCTCCTGCAAGGGGCCGGATTCCATGGATTTATAAATCTGCAGCAAGGGAGAACGCTCCTTTCCGATCGTCCTCCCCCGCTGTCACCGCATCATAGCTGCGCAGCGAAGAGAGGACAAAATACACGTATGCGGCGGAGGCTGCAAAGGTGTATCGTCCATGCTCTTCACTTCCTTTCATCGTGCTCAGAAATTACCCTGCATCAAACATTAAAGCGGAAATTCACCACATCACCGTCGCGCATGACATAGTCCTTGCCCTCAAGGCGCACCAGTCCCTTGTCACGCGCTGCCGCGACACTGCCGAGCGAAACGAGATCGTCATAGTTCACGATCTCCGCACGGATGAACCCGCGCTCAAAGTCCGTGTGAATCTTTCCTGCCGCCTTCGGCGCGGTCGTTCCGCGCGTAATCGTCCACGCACGGCACTCATCCTCTCCCGCCGTGAGGAATGTCTGTAGGCCGAGCAGGGCAAACGCACCGTGGATCAGGCGATCCAGCCCGCTCTCCGCAAGGCCGAGATCTTCAGGAACGCTGCTGCTTCCTCGTCATCGAGCTCGGCAATCTCCTCCTCGAGGCGCGCCGATACCGTCACCACCTGCGCACCCGTACGTGCAGCATACTCCTTCACCTTCTGCACGTGGGGATTCTCCGCATCCGCTGTCGCCGCCTCATCCTCGCCGACGTTCGCGATGTAGAGGATGGGCTTGCGCGTGAGGAGATTTAGATCACGCAGGATCCCCTGCTCCTCCTCGGAGAGCTCCACCTCGCGCGCAGGTCGCCCCGCATCGAACGCCTCCTTCAGGCGCTCCAGTGCCGCGTGCTCCGCCTTTGCCTCCTTGCTCCCCGATTTCAGCAGTTTCGTCACCTTGACGAGGCGTTTTTTCCACCGCCTCCAGATCGGCAAGGCACAGCTCTGTCTCGATGATGTCAATATCGCGCAGAGGGTCAATGCCGCCCTCTACATGCGTGATGTCCGAGCTCTCAAAGCAGCGCACCACATGGGCGACAGCATCCACTTGGCGGATGTGCTCGAGGAACTTATTGCCCAGCCCCTCGCCCTTCGAGGCGCCCTTCACAAGGCCTGCAATATCGACAAAGCGCACACTGGCGGGCGTCGTCTTTTTGGAATGATAGAGATCCGTCAGCACCTTGAGGCGCGCATCCGGCACGGCCACGACGCCCACATTCGGCTCAATCGTGCAGAACGGATAGTTCGCCGCCTCTGCGCCCGCCTTCGTGATAGCGTTGAACAGCGTGCTTTTTCCCACATTCGGCAGACCGACGATTCCGACTTCAAGATTGCTCACAGATATTCCTCCAAAACACGTTATGACAGATATACACGTTATGTTATAGCACACAACCCATGCACAGGTCAATTCCAACACAGTTTTCCGACGCTTTTCTTCACAGCATGAACGTATATGTTGCAAATGGTACTTTCAATTTTTATATCTTGTGCTATAATGTGAAAAAGTCAAAGGGAATTTCCCTTGCTTTCACTGTATTTTCCCATAGGAGGTCATTATGGCGATTACCAAAGATATGAGCATCATCGAGATCGTGCAGAAGTATCCCGACACGGTCGAGGTTCTGATGAACGCAGGCATGGGCTGCCTCGGCTGCGCGGCGGCACATTTCGAGAACATCGAGCAGGGTGCACTGGCACACGGCATCGACATCGACGCGCTCATCGACAAGCTCAACGAGACGGTCGGCGAGACCGCCGCGGCACAGTAAGCAAAATACGCACGAAAAAGCCACCTCACGACAGCGAGGCGGCTTTTTTGATGCAGTTGTTAGAGCAGCTTTCCCGCACATCCCACCAAATCACGGCCGAGCGCGTCGCAACGGTGCACTTTCCGTTCTTTGCCTCCGCGCAGACGGCGCGACGCAGCTCCTCACGCACGGCATCCGTGACATCGCCCTCATACTGCTCATAGGCGAGCAGCCGATACCGCAGCTCATCCTCGATACTGCGCTCACAGCGATAGTCAATCGTATGCACGTTGGCGAAACCGTCCCTGCGCAGCAAGCATATTGTAGAGAATCTGGAACTCCTCCACGTCACAGCTGCTCGCCGAGCGCGGATTTTTCTTGTCGGGGATCTCCGCCACGATGGCGCAGTATGCCTTCGTATATGCCTCCATCTGCAGGATGAGCGGCCATACATCCGCATACATCCAGAAGACGAGCGACACCGTCACGAGATCAAATGTGCGGTCAAGTGCCCCACCGACAGGAAGATCCTGCACCAGCTCCTCGATCACCGCATAGTTGGACACCCCTGCCTCAGCGGCATTTTCCCGCAGGAGGTGTACCATCTCATGCGACGGTTCCACGGCCGTAGCGAATTTGATCTTCTCGGCAAAGGGAATGATAAAGGAGCCGGGTCCCGCGCCGATATCGAGCATCGTCGCGTCCGCGCTCAGAATGTGCCGCAATGCCGCATAGGTTTTCCGCCCGTAGTCATAATCGTTGCTGCGGCGCATGGCGGAGAAATCCCGTGCGCGCTTGTCCCAATAATCCACCTGCGGGTTTGCCCGTATGTGCTCCACGCGTTCGTGAAATTTCTCCTTCCACCAGGCATTCCAAAAGGAAAAATCCGGCTTATCTCCCATGCAAATACTCCTCTCCCGCGGCGAAATGCTCCTGTTCAATGATGCCGAACGACGGTAAATCGTGCGAGGGAAATTGGCTCTTTCGGCATGATGTGTGCCTTCTCCCGTGCAATGGCGATCTGCTGCTCCGCCGTGTCGATCCCCGCGAGATCGGGCAGCAGGAGACCGCGCCGACGGTCCGCCACGCTTTTTACGATAACGCCGTAGACATGTGGATCCAGTTCCTCTGCCGACGTGATTGGCTCAGGCGTACTGAGCACATCCACGCTGTAGACGAGACGATCCAGTTCCTCCACGGCAATCGGCTCAAATCGGCTGTCGTGTGCCGCTGCCGAGACTGCATTGTAGAGAATCTCCTCGGCGAGACTCTGCTGTGCGGGCAGAAACGTCCCGATGCAGCCGCGCAGTTTTCCATATTTCTTGATGGAGACAAACACCCCTGCACGCCCCTCTGTCAGCTCCTCCGGCATGTCCGGCGGCAGAGCGGCATAGCTATGCGTCCGCACAAAGTGCTCCACGCTCGCCCGCGCGAGACGTACATACATATCCTCCGATGCACGCAGCTTCTCCATCGCCGCATCCTCCGCACGAACGAGCTGTGCCGTATAGTCGCGGCTCTCATCCGTTCCCGTGACCGTAAAGGAAGCCACTGCATAGCCGACGCCGAAGGGTCCTTCATAGCTGCAGAGACGGCTCTCTATCGCACTGCCGTCGAGCACACCGGCGAGCACCCAGAGCCCATTCAGCCCACAGTGTCCTGCCGCCTCGGCAAAGCTCCCCGGAATCTGCAGCAGGGAGAAAAAATCCCCCGTGCCCATAAACGCCGTACAAAGGCGGTCAAACTCCGGTCCCTCCTCCGCAAAGCCATTCGGTGCCGCAGGACTGAGCCGATGCGAGATCGCCGCTCGCGATACACAGAGTGCGCCGCCCCAGCCGCTCTGCCACGGCGGCAATGCACTGTCCGAGCCGTGCGTGCAGATAGGCCGACAGCCCCGAAACACCGATGCGTACCACCTTGACCGGCGCATCTCCGAGATAATCGCTCAAAAAGGCCAGCGGAATCATCGTCGCGTGATCGAGTGCCGGCGCCCGCTCACCGAGGGTGCCCGCCGGAATATCGTGATCCATCGCCGTCGCGGCAAGCGCCCGTACGAAATCCTCGTCATAGTCGACACCGACAGAGATCGCGGGATGTCCAAATGCCGCAAAATTTCCTTCCGCATGCTCTCCCGGTGAGATATGAAAGTAATCCTCATAGACAACAGCATGCGGACTGATGACAACAACGGTATCGGGACGAAGCTCTGCCGCCGCACGCATGACCTCACGATAGGCGGCGACGGTGTGCGCAATCTCCTGCTCGCGTCCCGCGCCGATCGCGGGAAGAATGAGCGGCGGATGTGGTACAGCATAAGCAGCAAGAACAGACATAAGATTCACACTCCTATACAACGAATGATGGACTTCATCTTATCCGCGATTCCCTAAAAAAATACCGACTGCACTGCAGTCGGAAGGAACTGTGCACCATGGGTGCGGCTTCGTCCTGCCAAGGAAAAGAAGACGACATAAACCTGCAGCGAACCCACGAGAACAAATGAAAGAAAGCGCTGACCACTATCCCGTCAGCGGTTCCGATAAGCCAAAATGGTGCGGATGAAGGGGGTCGAACCCATACGCCTTGCGGCACTGGATCCTAAGTCCAGCGCGTCTGCCAGTTCCGCCACATCCGCATAGAAATCATTCTATCATGCACGCGCAATACTGTCAATCCGCGCACCCCGCCACGAGAGAACGGTTTCCCGCATCTCCGCCGTATGCAGCACGCCCTCCGCGAATCCGCGCCGTACCAGTTCCGTAGGGAGATACTCATCGTATTTGTCAAACACGGGCACCTCATCCGGATAGAGGAGCTCCATCGACGAAAAAAATCTGCCGCTGCCTCCTCCGCGAGAATACGAAAAATCGGCAGGAGACACCTTCATCGTAAACTGCATAAAATACGGCCGCATGGATTCCAGCCCACGCAGGCCAAGCCGCGCAGCACAGCGGATTCGCAGAAATCGCTCCAACGCGAGAAAGGCATAGCTGCCGAGCCACGGCAGGAGTGCATACATCGCTCCGCCCAGCGGAATGAGCACGTCCCGTGCCGCCCCTGAATGCTGTGCCGCCCTCCGCGCTCCCATGAGACGTGCTGCGGCATTTTTCAGCAGATACGGAGGAAGAAGATCCTCGGCGAGTACCTGCCGCATCCGATGCAGGATATGCGTATGAATGTCCCCGGGGCACTCGCCGAAATACGCGGGCACATTCCCCTTGACCATTTCACAGTAAACGTGATGCCGCTTGCGGTCCACCTCCAGTACACGCCATACATGCCCCGCGATAGCAATTTTCTCACCGACCGGCGGCGGTGTGACAATCGTTCCGATCTCTTGGGACTCACAGCGAACCGTGTACTCCTCGTTTTCCTGAAAGACACCGTAAAAGCGATAGGACTGCACGACGCGCTCCCCTGCCAGCCCGACGATCAGGCCGCCGCGCTCCGTCCGCTGGATATGCTCCTCCTGCAGGAGATGGCGCAGGAGCGTGCGATAGTCCTCCTGCGTCACGCGCGTGAAAACAGGCAGTGTGAGCACCCGTTCCGCCAGTGCGCGCGGAGAGAGCTCTCCACAGGAGGCGAGGGTGCTCATCGTCTGATGATAGAGGAGGCTGAACGGGAGACGATGAAGGCGCGGCGGCTCCACCCAGCGCTCCTCAAGATAGAGCTGGATCAGGGCTATGCCCTGCAGGAGTTTCCACGGGATCGTCGCAGGCAGGAGAGCGCGTGCATCGGGCACATCCTCGCGCACGACAAAGTGCATCTCCTGCGGCTGCCCGCGCCGCCCCGTTCGTCCCATGCGCTGGAGGAAGGATGACACCGTCCACGGCGCATCGATCTGAAACGCGCGCTCCAGTCTGCCGATGTCGATGCCGAGCTCAAGCGTCGCCGTCGTGCACGTCGTGAGACAGCTCTCCTCATCCTTCATGCGTGCCTCTGCCGTCTCCCGAAAGGCAGCCGAGAGATTGCCATGGTGGATGAGGAACCGATCCGGCTCATGCCTGCGCTCGCAGTATGAGCGCAGCGTATTCGTCACGGCCTCGCACTCCTCACGCGAATTGACAAAGACGAGACATTTTTTCCCGCGCGTATGCTCAAAAATATAGGCAATCCCCGGATCCGCCCCCTCCGGAGCCATATCGGTCGGTGTATCCGGTGCGGTGGGCAGATCAATATCCGTACGGCCTTCTCCCGCCTGCGTGTCCTGCACGTAGAAATGCTCCATGGAAAGCCGCCATCGGCTCCCCTTCGCCGCGATCTCCGGCACCAGTGTCCCGCGCCCCGTCCCCGCTGCAAGCAGCGCTCCCGTCTCTGCGGGCGTGCCGATGGTTGCCGACAGCCCGATGCGGCGCGGCTGCACACCGGCGATCCGCGAGAGCGTTCGATCAGGCAGAGCGTCTGCCCGCCGCGATCCCCGCGCAGGAGAGAATGCACCTCGTCGATCACGACAAAGCGCAGATCGCCAAAGAGCTTTGGAATCGCCGCATGCCGATGCAGGAGGAGCGCCTCAAGTGACTCGGGCGTGATCTGCAGAAATGCCCGACGGGTGCTTCATCAGCCGCGCCTTGTGCGTCTGGCCGACATCACCGTGCCAATGCCACACGGGGATACCCGCCGTCGCGCAGAGCGGCGTCAGCCGCTCAAATTGGTCATTGATGAGTGCCTTCAACGGGCCAATGTAGATGCAGCCGACGGAGCTGGGAGGGCTCTCCAGCAGCAGGGTGATGATTGGAAAGAACGCCGCCTCCGTTTTCCCCGACGCCGTGGAGGAAGTGAGGAGGACGTGCTCCTCCGACCCAAAGATCGCCTCGCCTGCCGCGACCTGAACCCCGCGCAGACTGCGCCAATCCTGCCCGTAGATGTATTCACGGACACAGGGCGCATAGCGGTCAAACACGTTCATAGATCAAACTCCGCAAACTGCGCGCTGACCTCCGTCCCCTCCACCGCATTGGCGGCATAGGAAAAATTCTCTGACAGGAGCAAATCTGCCATCTTGAGCGTCGGTGTCTGATAGATGATGTCCAGTGCCTGAATAAAGTCACGAATCACCTCACGCGGCGTAATGTGGTCATCCGCGCCGATGCGCCCGAACTCGATGCGGATAAAATCCGCCAGATCCTCCTGCGTGACGGTCGTCTCGTATCCGTACAGCTCCGCATGGATGCCTGACAGCTTTTCCACCAGCACCAGCATCTCCTCGTGCGTCAGGGGCGACAGCTTGATGACGGGCGAGAGCAGATCACGGTGCTCTCCTGCAAAGCGCCCCTCGGCGAGGCGTGAGCGCAACGCCTCATAGCTGTATACGCCGCGGCGCGTATCCTCCATGCAGGCAGGCGTGCCGCAGAGAACCATCCCGAGATGCTTGGCGCGTCCCTGCATGGCGTCGTTATACATCGTGAGGATCTTCTCATAGTTGTACTGGCGCGTAATCGCATGGGGAATCTTGTAGATATTGACCAGCTCATCGATAAAGATGAGCATCCCCGCATAGCCCGCCTGCCGCAAAAATGCAGCAAACAGCTTCAGATACTCATACCAGTCATCATCCGTGATGATGATATTCACGCCGAGCGCATGACGTGCCTCCGTCTTGGTCGTATACTCCCCGCGGAACCATCGTGCCACCTGCGCACGCAGCGCATCGTCACCGTCGCGGTAGGCATGATAGTAGAGCGTCAGAAGACGCGTAAAGTCAAAACCGTGGACAAGGTCATTCAGCCCGTAAATCATCGCAGCAATACGCCGCTCTACTGCCGCCGAGAAGTCCGCACGGTCCGGCGGCGTTTCCTCCGCCGTCTCCTGCTGCACACGGCTGATCCAGCGATCGAGGATGAGGGTGAGTGCGCCCCCCTCGGGCGTCGTCTTGGTCGCCATATTGCGGATCAGCTCACGATAGGTTGCGAGCCCCTGCCCACGCGTCCCCTGAAGCCGGCGCTCCGGAGAGAGATCTGCATCCACCACGACGAAATTCTTCGCCATCACATAGCTGCGCAGGGTCTGAAGGAGGAAACTCTTGCCGCTCCCATAGCGCCCCATAATAAAACGAAAGGATGCGCCGCCCTCTGCAATCATATCCACATCCGACAGGAGCGCCTCGATCTCACGCCGACGCCCCACCGTGATATAGGGAAGCCCGACACGCGGCACAACGCCCCCCTTGAGCGCATTGATGAGCGTCTGCGCGATACGGCGTGGAACCTTCCGCTGTTCATTCGATGCCATGACTGTACCTCCCTGCCAATTCCTCCCGATAGTCCTCCACAACGGCAGGCGGCTCGCCCTCTATCACCGTATCGGAAAAATCCTCATACAGCTTCTCGTTGATGCCGTCCACGAGCACGGAGAGGATCTGTCCCTCCGCACGCACCCAGTCCAGCGCCCCACCAGTGAGGAGCGCACAGAGGAGCCGCTTCTCCGCCTGTGTCAGTCCGTGATCGGTGGACGGTGTATCCTGCTGCTGCGGATTCGTATATGGCGCTGCCGCTGCATTCTGCGCTGCAGGAGGCGGCGGAGACTGCTCCGGCATAGGAGGTGATATGTCCTTCCCTGCGACGGGGAGCAATTCATCATCCTCATCCACAATCAGGCGCTCCTCGGTAACAGCGGCATCGGCGCGAATGCGGTCAAGCTGACTGAAATCCAAATGAACGCGGCGTGCCTCGATCTCGCGCTGCGCCGCGAAAAATTCTGCCGTCTCCTCACGGATGATCTTCCACTGCCATTTGAGAAGCTGCGGCAGACGAATCTCCGTGAACCCATAGTGCTCACGCAGCTGCGTATCCACCCCACGCAGGAGCCCACCGATACGCTGCGCCGCACCATCGGTACGCTCATAGGCACGCAGCTGCCATGCGCCGCCGGTGCACTCATACTGCCGCAGCGGATGCACAGCATAGATGCGATCCTCCTCCGCGCGCGGCGGATGGAACACGGCCGACGCAAAGAGATCCACCGACCTCGTACAGGAACGTGCGATACAGTCCGAAAAAGAAAGTCGCAGATGCGATGCTTCTCGTAGTATTCTTTGACACGCGCAAGAACGCGGAGAACGATGGCATCTGCTTCCGCCGTATGTGCACGATAGAGTTTGGAGCGCTCCAAACGATACGAGGAAAGCGTACAGACTGCCGCCATGATCTCCTCTGGCGTATGCTCCTCTTGATGCAGCATCACATAGACAGCATCATCCTGTCTGCGCTGCTGGATTGCCCCGTCATGCTCCTCCAGAAGCGCAGGGCTGAGCCCGTAGTAAATGATGAGCGCATGCTCCCAATCCTTGAGGTAGCGCAGAATCTGCGGATCCAGAGCACCATAGCGCATGACCGAAGGAATGCAGGCGCTCATAGGCGTCCATCGGCGATGTGCAGCCAACGAGTGCCAAAAGTTCATAGACGTAGAGCGCCGCGTAGGGACATCCCCCGCCGCTCCACTGCCCCGCGCCGCACCTTCGTCCGCCAGGTAAAAATACCCACGCAGCTCGGGATCGGTGAGCGAATCATACGTCGGGAAATACTGATTGACCGTCCCCCTGATAGTCATAGTCGTCCTCGTAGTTCGCCATGAGACGTGCCTGCTTGAGAAAAGAGCTCGGAACGGGACTGCCAGAAGTTCGTCGAGGTTTTTGACGAGAGCGCGCATGGCACGGAGCAGCTTCGGCGTTTTTCTCCGCCGGCGGCTGCGGCGGGATCGCCCTCATCTCCATAGAGATTCCGCCCCGTACGCCTGCCGTCTGCA
>BNJU01005137.1_pt1 | contig 60490 bp, 77 predicted proteins | sample 8539281 | NCBI WGS metagenome assembly BNJU01 (sample SAMD00202456, study PRJDB9452) | human saliva metagenome | isolation source: human saliva | place: Japan
CAAATATTTTCAAAGCAATATAGGTCGAACTTGGGAGCACGCTCTCCCTTCTTCGACCCCAAGCTGACGTAGACTCCATTGGCCATTGCTCACTTTCCTTCACAAAAGCAACTGGCTTCAAGTTGATTGTACCAAGTTAACTTTCTGACGAAAAGTTTGTCCTTTCATGTTCATTTTAATGAAAACTGCGTTTCTCTTGTTTTCGCAAATTATGTTCGAATCGAACACCCACATTCAGACCTATTGATGAAGATTTATTTATCATTGATTTTTTATTATTCTTGGGGCGTTTTACAGCCTTTTTATTTATAACAAGTATTGTGCGCAAGCGTGCGATACTTGTTTTCTCATTCTTTCTCTTCGGAAAAGAAGAGAAATTATGAAATCCTAACAAATATTTACTAAACATTGACTCATTACAAGTAAAATGATACCTTTACTGTAATAAAGTATGCCTGTAATATGTACTTTTGTAAGTTGGGAAAATCATATAGAAGAATAAAAAAAACGCTGGGAAAAATGAAAGACACTGATTATGATGATTGGCGGGGAGGAAGCGGTGAGACTTCCACCATAAAAGCGGAACAAGTTCTATCTTATACGGAGAATGGAATTTTCTTTTATCTGGAGAAGCACCGGATTACGCCCGGAAGAGTTTTACGGAAAACTATGAGGATCAGGGAATGCACAGATTCCCGTACCTTCTCTGTTGGCGTATGGCTGCTGCGGGCAAAACACCACGGATCTGTGGTCTCTTTTCCGATAAACTCCATTTTTGTCCTTCCCGATAATCCGCTGAATCTATGCAGAAGCAGCTTTCACGAGGAAGCGGCAAACTTCGGGAAAAGCGGTATGATGCTCGCTTTGACGGCGGGCAGCCTTTGATGTTTGGGTGAACGACATCATCTGGGCTACAGAGTAAAGCGAGCCGTCTCAGCTGAAGTTTGATCGCTACCAAGTACTTTGCAGGAAGGGTACACCGATTTCTGTAAGAGTATATCAGTGGTCGGACTGATGCCATCTTGAGTGTCGGTGGATATGTGGTGCGTTTTCGGAATCTTCCGAGGTAAAAGCTTACTTTCAGTGATCAGGAAAAGGCATGAGGATATTGCTATTTTGCGGATTTCCGGCATGAAAACAGCTCCGAGCTTCGCTGCGGATTGGTTGGGGAGAACATAGCGCTCTTGCAAGAGGCGAGTTTCTTAGAGGAGGCAAATGCTTTTAAAGAGGATGTCACCCTGGAGAGAAGAGTAGCTTACCGGAGGGCGGCTTTGTGCGGTTTGCTACAAAGATAAGGCAGATGCTCCTTTTCGCGAGTCCGTTTTCACTCAGGAGAGGATGAAAGATTCAGCGTAATTTTGTAAAAGAGTTGGAGGCTGTTCACCTGGGATGGAAAACTTACCCTATATGAGCTTGAGATCGCCCCAGAAAGGGACGGCGCAATTGTGGATGCTTGATGATGCCTATCGGATTCCGTAGTATAGAAGTAAAGGAGAGAACTTTTTAGTAAACGAGCTATTTTACTTAACGGCGTGAATATGCATGATTTTCTCCGACCGGAGGGCTTACGTGAAAAAGGGGATGTGGGCAGGATTTCTCAGAATGAAGCATGCAATATCAATGCCATCCGTTGCTCCCATTATCCGAAGGCGAGCTGGTTTTACCCTTTGCGATCAGTACGATTTTATGTCGTCGACGAGCGCGGACTGAAACCCATGGTTTTGAATGGATTCGAGCATTATATGGCTGAACGACCTTAAAAAGCTGGAAGGGGCTTTCTGCGACCGTGTGGTAAGAATGGTGAAGGAGCAGAAAGTACCCTCTATCATCATGTGGTCACTCGAAACGAGCTTCGGTCGGACAAAACTTTGTAAAAATGGCGGAAGCGATTCGCGCACTGGACCGGTCCGTCTTATTCACTATGGAGAGTGATGCCAAGGCGGACATTGCGGATGTGTATTCACGATAGTTACGCTGTCTTGACGGAATGAGGAGAATTACGGAAGAGCGAGTGCGCAAACTCATATTCCTGTGAATACGGGCACAGCATGGAAACGGACCGGGAAATTTAAGAGAGTATCAGGATCTTTTGAGAAATATCCGCGTCTTCTTCAGGGACGGATTTATCTGGGGAGTGGTATGACCACGGACTGAAGGAAGTGGAAAGAGGATGACCATCTATTGCTACGGAGGAGATTACGGAGACAAACCCAATAACGGAAATTTCTGTATCGACGGATTATTACGACTGGACAAAAAGTGTGTCTTCCGGCTTACTAAACTATAGCAGGTGATTGCCCCTGCTGGTTCTTGAAATGTTCAATGCGGCTGAGGAGAATTTGCACTTCGGAGTAAACGGTATTTCCGGACAGATAGCGATAGGTTTTTTAGAGTATAGAATCTGGAGCGGAGAGGGAACACTTACGGGAAGCCTTTCTGAGCTGATGGTGGATGTCATCTCGACGCGCTTCGATTTCGGAGATTCCGCTCCCGAAACAGCAGGAAAAATAAGAGCTTTGGAAAAGGATGCACCCGCATTGATTCGCATTTTATATCGAGAAGAGAATGCCTTTGTGAAGAAAGGAGAAGAGCTCGCGCAGCGGTTGTTTTGAGGAGAAGAAGTACTGGCGGTCAGAAAGAGATTCCGAAGGGAAAATCTCGGAGAATGTTATTTCTTTGCACCGCAGAGAAGACTGAGCGGCAAAGTTCGATCTGTCGAGACTTCCGGATTGCGTTATCGAGATTGCCGAACTTCCGAGACAGCCGAGTCTTCGAAATTCGCGTAGAAGAGAAACAATACCGCCCTTCTCCTTTAGCAATGGAAAAACTTTGCATTGCAGTTTAATCAAGGTAAGCGGTGTTTTGAGAAACTGAGTTACAGCGGAGAAGACTATATTACAAGTGGTCCTGTCCTCAATATGCTTCGGGCAAAATATCGATAACGATATGTATAAGGTGAAGGATTGGAACGAAAAGTACTTTTATCTATAAGCAGCAGGAACAGCTGGAGGGTATCGCATACGAGAGGAGCCGTTTGCACAACGTTCTTGGAAGACGCATTTTCGCCCTGGCATGGCCTTTTCGGCTTCGAAAGGAGAATATCACTATAAGATTTTATAGGGACGTGCTTTGAGCTTAATTTATCCATGAAGGGCTTCCAATACGGTAACTGCCGGAATTCCTTCCGAGAATCGGTGTTGAGCTTTGTGTGGCGGGAAGCTCTGAAGTATCTTGGTACGGTCTCGGCCGGAGGAAAACCATCCGGATATGCAGGAACATACGCGAATCGGCACTTTATGAAAAAGCAGATTGAAGAAATGCATGAAGACTATGTGATGCCGCAGGAAAACGGACATCGCGGAGGAACGTATTGGATTAGCTTTAGTACGGCGGGAAGAGAACCTGCAGATTGTGAGTAGAGAGCAATCGGTTTTGACGCACATCATTACACGATAGAAGCCTTGGAAGAGGCAAAGCATTTAGGGAGATCCGGAAGTCGGAGGAGATTATTCTGCACTTGATGCAAAAGCATAAAGGGGTAGGAAGTACTCCTGCGGGGAGGAGCAAATTTATCGGAATAAGACAAGAATCAATGATTACTCCGTTGCAGCTTCTTCAAAGAATAGAGCAGAAGGAAGCATTAGCGTCAGGAGGGCAGAGAAAGGATGCTTGAGGTTGAGCCAGCTAAGAGAAAGGATGCGCTCGGAGTGCCGAGCCGTGCAAAGAGAGATGCACTTCCGATGTAACGAGGTGCACAAAGAGAAAGGATGTACTTTTTATGATACAGGAGAGAAACGGCAAGAGATAGGAGGTAAAAAGGAAAAGAATGATACTCAGATTCTGGGTCTTGTCACCGTAACCATTATCTGGGGCGGAGCTTTTGTGGCAAGTGATATTGCACTCACAGTCTTTTACCCTGTTTCAAATCATGTTTTTACGTTTTCTGATTGGGGCGTTTTGCATGGGAATGCTGGCAAGAAAAGAAATAAAGACAATCACGAAAAGATCAGAGACTTTCTGCGGCTTTCGTTGGCAGCGCGTTATTTTCTCGGCCTTTGTACTGCAGATTGTGGGTCTGCACATACCACAGCCTCAAAAATGCGTTTTTGACGGCTACCAATGTCGTTATGGTACCTTTTATCGCTTTTCTTTTTGGAAAGAGAAAGTTGAGCTAAAAGAGTGGTGGGTGCAATCCTGCTTTGAACTGGTGCGGGAAATTCTCTCTCTGCAGAGCGGCTTTTTCCATTGGACTGGAGATAGCTTGACTTTAGGCTGTGCAATAGGATTTGCTTTTCAGATTTATCTTACGGAAAAATATGTGCATCGAATTCGTCCGCACTCAAATTTTATGCAAATAGCTTTCTGTACTCTTTCCTATCGGCCTTCTTTAGTGGTAGAATAGCTTTCGAAGGTATCTTCTTCCGGTTGGGCTCGTGATGTTTTATCTGGGAGCGTCAGTACGACAGTTTGCTATTTTCTGCAAACCTGGGCGCAAAAGTATGTGGATGAAACAAAATCCGCCATTATCTTATCGTTGAAGCAGTCTTTTGTACCGCTTTTCTCCGTCATTTTATTGCAGTGAAGAAGTGACAAGCCGCATGATTTTTGCGGACCTGTCACCATTTTACTGGCGGTGATGATTTTCAGGTATCCTTCAAAGAAAAAGTAGCTCTGCTTTAAAGAGTGCACCCAGTAACTATGGCAACGATCACAGGATATAGCGGAGAGGGCCGGAGTTTCTCCTGCAACAGTTTCCCAGGTACTCAATCATGATGAAACGGAACGTACAGGAATCTACAAGGAAGAGGGTGATGGGCAGCGGAAGGTTAGGAATATACCATGCGTCTTTCTCCGAGAAAGAGAGTAAAAAGCTGAAAATCGGCATTTTCGCTCCTATTCTCGGAGGGAAGAGTTGGAGGATCCGTATTATCTTTGTATCCGCTTGCAGGTAAAAAGAAGCTGGAAGAGGAGCAGTGCCATAGGTGACGGAGATGCGTTTCTGATTTCGCGCGCGGAGAAAATAGCGCTGGACGGGATTATCTGCACGGGTACTTTTACCAATGAGGATGCTGAGAGGCTTTCGCCCGACAGCGCGGATTGTGACGATTTGATTGTACCATGCGTTGGAACAGTGTGACACCACTACGTGAGATTATAAGAATGCGGTCCGGGATCTCCTGGATTTTCTGATTGGAGGAAGGGGCACACACAGCATCGGTTTTATCGGCGGCGGTGCGGGCTGGCTCGACAGTGGCAAAAGCGAAGACCCGCGTTATACTGGAGTTCCGTGCTGGCATTTGAAAAGGAAAAAGAATCCTTCTGTGAACGGGAAGGTGCAAAAGTTGACAGCTGGCAGGCCCGTTATGGAAGATTGCGCTGTTTTGACGGAGCTTTATCATGAGGGAAATCTTTCCAACAGCAATCTTTGCGGCAAATGATTCTCATTGCAGCGAGCATCTAGAGCAGCCTCTGAGATTGGTCTGCATCAATGGAGAACGATATCTGTGTAATCGGCTTTAACGATATCTGGAGCAAAATATGGCAGCTGTTCTAAATCACTGGTTCGCCTCTGGCATGGAATTTAACCTGGGAGAGTATGCCGTGACGCTCCTCTCTCTGAGAGAATTCAGGGAGAGCCGTTTGGAAATCATTATTGATTTATGGTACCGACCAAGCTTCGCACGAAACAGTGTCCGGAGCTGTAGAATGACTCTCCCTTCACATTCTCCGGAGGTTTCTTCTGACCAAAGTGCACAGGCTTTGTTTCCCAGGAATAAGGAATGTGTGTGAGGGAGCTTCGCTGAGGGATAATCGGGAGAGTAGAACTCTCGGTCCTTGCCGTGCATTTCTCTCGGAGCCGGAAAAATAGGGCATAAGAAAGAATGGTGGAGAGGGTTTCGACTTCTTCACTCAAATGTATAGTTTGTATTCTTGCCCGTTAGACTTCAGGCGGAAAATCTGAGGGAAATTAGTTTCGGCATTTAGTGTTTTCGATTGTGCAGGACATTATCTTTCAGCCCCGCTCCATGAGCTCACTAAGTTCAAAGAAAACGGAAAGCATAGTTTCTCCTTATCTTTTACATGGTATTTTCACAAGATATCGACTAGAGAAAGAAAAGCAATGAAATATTGCACAGTTTCGAGCGATATTTGCTATGAACGATATTATCATGCCCCGCCACACGATACTTGTGAAAAATAGAAGGGCTGTATCAAAATAAGTTTTCTTAGTAATATAGGTCTAAATGTGGGCACGCTCAGCTTCGCCACGGTAGCGGATACTAAGCGAAAAACTTTCGATTCTTTGTTTTGCAAGTACCGACGGGCTCAGACTACCCCTCATTTAGACCGATATTGCCGAAGATTTATTTATTATTTTGATACAGCCCCTATTTCAACTTGAGTATGTGTACAAAGCGCTGATATCTAGTCTTCCTTCAGCTGAAAGCGTCCTATTATCCGGAGATTTTTAGATTTCCAAGCAAAATCCAGTCGTCCATAGTAGCGACAACACCGACCAAACTCGTTAATCGTGGTAATTAGTGACCGAAGCCGCCAGGGTTCACGCCGACCTTCTGCAAAGAAGATAGGCTACAGTGCCGACCCAGAGAAGAAATCACCATGGACATGCATCAGGGAAAATCCGATACAGGGAAGAAATGAAATATACGATGCAGCGGCTGGTGCTTGAAAGAAATAGAGGTGAGCGCCGATACCACTAAGGAAAAGGGCCGATTACAAGACCGTTTAAGCCGCCCGCGCCCATTTCCTCTTTCCGACTAAAGTCATTTTCTGCTTTTTGCGGTGAGACGTCGTCCATCAAAACACGGATGGTCGTGGCGCAAGAGATGATGGTGCCAGCATTACCGGACACTATCAAGAATCAGGGACTGGAAAAGCCATGATAATGGTGAAAGTTGTGCTACACTCACAGTTTCAAAAAGACCGACTACGGTGGACAGACAAGGCTGAGGAAGAAGCAGAGATTACAAGCCAGGGAAGTACGTTTTATACACTTTCCAAAAGAGGCTCATTCATCCCTCTTCCGCAGTAAGACTCCCAAACGAGCGTAGTCTTCTCCCATTTCATCATCGTAAAACTTCCAAAACGTCCTGTGCCGTGATGACACCGAGGATAATGCTGTTTTCTCCTAAAACGGAATGGAGTTCTCAGCATAGCCCTTGATTCTTTTCCCAAACAATCTTCAATCTTCTCATCCGCATAGACGAAGGGTATCCGGTCTGTCCATATCATCGAGATTGGTTTCTTCTGGCACAATCAGTTTCTTTAAGTCCACTGCGCCGTAGTAAGAGCCGTCTTCAGTTTACACATAAACTTTGAAATGTTGTCATGCTCGCCGCTTGTTCAATCAGAGAACGCATGGCTTTCCTGGATATTTAAGCGCTTATCCAGAAATACGAAATTGGTAGCATGGCGGGAACCGATAAAGCTCTCGTCATAAGCTGCCAGAATCTGTAATTCGTTACGATCCTTTAAACCTATTTTGGAAAAGCCAGATGTGTCTCGGATTGGCCTCTTTCAGAAGCGGTCCACCGCATCATCGGGTTCCATATCGGAAGAATGACTGCAGCTCTTTCGGAGCTCATTTTCTTCTAAATAAAGATAGCCGTGTTCGCATACTCCATAACCCTCACCGAGGCGCTCATTTTCCAAAGTATTATAAAGAGTTTACGCTCGTCTTCCTCCAAGAGGGAAGGGCGAAGCAATGTCGTTTGCTGAGATGTCTTCTTCTAACTCTTTCCTGAAGTAGCTTTCAATATTCTTCGCCACTGCGAAGTAAAATCTATAATTTCCTGAACGTAGTCTTGCTGAACTCTTTCATTTTCGTTCATCTTTTCTCCTTCCAAACTGCATGGACACAGGGAAAAAGAACTTGGAGCTTTTCCCAAAACCCGCATAGTGTATCACTAAAGGAAGTGGATAGCAATGCTTTTTATGGAGCTTTCATAATGGAGTGAAACAGCTGCTTCATGGCCTGTATCTTGTTCTCGTATCCTCCATATCTTGTTCTTTGTATCCTCCATATCTTGTCTTTTATAAGTCTAAAATCTGCATGTTCGCCGTTTTCTATAGAGTCAAAAATTGACATCTTCAGAAAACGGAAATAGGAGCTGCATGCGAGATTTTAATCGTAGAAGATGAGGTGCTGCTCGCGAAATCACTGCGGGAAATGTGGAGGATTCCGGGCATGAGGTGTCCTCGGCCTACGACAGGCAGGGAAGGACTCGAACTTGCACGCTCCATCGCCTTCGACCTTTTGATTTTGTACTGATGCTTTCCCAAAATTCAAACGGCTTTCAGGTCGCAAGAACTACTTCGTAAAAGAGCGAAACGGATAGCTGTTTTGATGCTGACTGCCAAGTTTGATATTCTGGACCGCGTAGAGGGACTGGATTCAGGAGCGGATTTATTATCTCACGAAACCCTTGATAAGAGAGATTACTTGCCTGTATCAATGCACTTCTTCGAGGCAAAGGAAAGAAGTGAGTCAGATCAGCTTCGGAAATACCGCTTTAGATCTGATCTCGGAGTTGATTTTGCGGGAGAAAATACGATAAGGCTTTCCTAAGGAATTTCAGATGATGAAGCTGCTTCTTCGGAGGGGAAAACATAACATTGCAAAAATACCTTTCTGATCTGAGGATATGAGAGTGATGCAGCAGAGAGGAAACAATGTGGAGGTCTATATCGGTTTTTCGGAAGAAGTTGAGTCCCTCTTCGACATCGAGTATTGTGGCCAGTCGGAGGCTGATACCATAATGGAGGAAGAAAAAGCATGATTGAGCAATTACAGGCTCACGCCGCTTTTATCTTCCGTAAAGCATCTTTTTACCGCTGTTTTATTGGGTTTTGTATTTCTTTACTAGAAACAGTTTGTATGGAACGATGCGGAATGCCTTGTCTTCGCCGTTACAAAATCGATGGACAGTTCTTTCTCCGATTCCTACCCGATTTATCAGATATTCGCAAAGAAGGAAAACGGAGAGATTTTGGAGCATTCCGGAAAGATCTGGAAAGTGATACGGAAGAAAAGGCGGTGCAAAAGATGCTCTTTTCACGGATAAAGGAGGAAAGAGTCTTTTACGGATCACTTTATGGCGGAAGGCTACATATTATTGTAAAAAGATGCTCTGCCTAATGGGAAAAGTGCCTCATCGCATTGCCTTGACGGACTTCAGTAAGGAAATCAGAGCATCCGTCAGCTTTCTATAGTGCTCTTTATCCTGTGTGTGCTTTCCCTCGTGATTATCATTTGTCCGCTTTTTGTACGGAAAACGGTGGCTCCAGTGAAGGATGCTGTTGTCCCAGAGGCAATTTATTTCGGATGACCTCCGTGAGACTGAAAACGCTGCTACCGTGATTATCAACAATGTGGGAAAATTTGCAAAGAAGATAGAGGAGTGTTCCCGCTCTTAAAGAGGAAGACGCGGAAAAGATTCGAAGTGATATTCTGGGAATTGAGAAATGAGCGGCAGAATGAAGCATTTAACAGAATCGCTCCTTGACTTAAGTCGTCTTGAAAGTTGGCAGGATAGAGGAGTCAGTGTGAAAAAAGTCGCTCTGTCCGCTCTTGTTGAGCACGAGTGTTTTGTATTTTTGAACCGCTCTTTTTGAGAAGGAAAGAGCCTGGACTATACAGTGGAAAAAGGACTTTATACTTTGGGAAATGAAACAAGTTGAAGGAACTTCTTTCCATTTTTGCTCGAGAATGCTCTTTAAGTATTCCTTCCTCCACATCAACTGCAGTTTCTTTTAAAAGAAAAAGAGAAAATACTTATGTCTTTTCCGTTTTCCAATGCGGTGGAAAAGAACTGAGTAAAGAGGAGAAAGGAGACTGTCAACGTTTTTCGGCTGGAGGAATCCCATAGCGGAGGAGACGGTTACGGTCTTAGGCTATCTATTGCAAAGGAGATTGTTCTTATGCATAAAAGGAATGATTAAAGCGGAGAGCGAAAGGGCTGATTTCTTTTCGTGTTGGCCTTTGGAAAAAGCCCTAAAAAGTTCAATGCTTTTTATTCATAACGAGTATCGTGCGCAAAGCGTGCGATATCTCGTTTATAAACAGACTAGGCAACCGGGATGTCAGCAGATTCTCTAATCCTATCCATAATAAATATCTAAGTTTTGCCGATAAACTGACAGGGACTTTTTTATGAAAATATAGTTCAGGAATATCCTTTTTGTTGAAGAAGGAAAGTGTATATGTTTACAGCGGTAAGTAAAGCAAGGGAAAGCAGAGGAGTAAAATGATGAAGGAAAGAGAAAAGAACCCTTCCGGGAACGGTTTGTCACGAAAGACGCTAAGAAGAAAGCATTTTTGCAAAGAGAGGAATAGCTATTTCTCACTTTTTGATGCTTTATGGTGGCGTTCAAACCGTATCCTAGTGCGAGAGGAAAAATGCAAAAGAAACTCGCAGGAAGATTGGAGCTTGGCGAGGAGGGTGTTTCAAAGAAAGAGGAGGAGCACAGCCGAAAGAAACACAGTCGGATGGAGCGCAATCGGAAGAAGCACTGAAAGAAACAACGGAGCGTTCTGAAGAAGCGGTCACACAGGAAACGACAGCCTCATCGGACACGACAGGAGAGTCGGAAAAGGGAGCTGTTTTTAGAGGAGACGGGCGAAAAGGACGAGTCTGAGTGTCTTCCTCCGAAAGCGAGCAGGAGAATAAAGAATCCGAAGAAGAAAAAGATTCTGTAGAAGAAAAATCCGAGGATACCGAGGAAGACCTCAGCGAAGAAGAGAAGGCTAAGCTTTCCGAGAGGGAAAAAGGAAGAAGAGAGGCGTGAATACTTGGACGCTCTTCTTTAGCGCACAAGAAGGATTTAACATACTGCTTTCTTTTTCCTGAAGGCACCTTTATGAAGGAACCTTTTATGGAAGGTGGAACCCGTAGAAGAGGAAGAGAAGATTGAGAGGAAGAAAGAGCTGGAAAGGAGTTCAAGAAGGAAGATCCTGATGCAGAGTCTGATAGAAGTTATAGAGTCGGTGGATATTTCTTTTTATCGTGAAATCAAACGGAGAAGTGAAAGAAGTGCAACCCAAGAAGGGAAAGAAGGTGAAATCTCCTCCAAAGACGGAAAAATCAAGGAGGCACTGAGTGGAGAGGAAGCGAGCAAGAAGCCTCTGTTGAAGAGGAGCTTAGATTGTACACCTCTCCGAGGAGCACCTGACAGAGATACTCGGTTAAAGAGAGGAGAGAATCTCGCTTTTTCAGCGAAGCATTTCAGCACCTCTCTATCGGAAGAAGGTAGAAAAAGAAGAGAGCTGAGCTCATCAGCTGGTTTTTGGAAGGACATTCTGATAAAATGCAGGAACTGCGAGGGGCAACATGGGACAACAGCTATACGGACGGAAGTAATGGCGTGACCCGTGATCAAAAAGACTTAGATTGTTCCTCGGAAGGAAGCTCCAATGCCACAGAATGGCACAACGATGGGAATAGAGCTCATTCTGCAGGGGGATAAAAATACCAAGTATGGGAAGGTACCGTGCACCTCTATGTTCCGCTACGAATCTTCAAAAGGATGGACAGACAGTTATAGTGATAATCCGAGCGCTCAGACCATTGGAAAAACAATAAAATCAACGTTTCCCCAAACAGGAGAACTGGGTATATAGGAGCGGCCGGGAATTATCCACGGTATTGCAAAGGCACCGAATACGAGTAGCCAAAAGCCGATTCAACTATGAAATTGTGCAGAAGGATGTCAATGGAAAAATGAGCCTACCTCCATTTAAAGAACTATACCGAATTAATGGGCGGAGTCAGCTAAAGGTGGATTTTGCCTACAATATGACGCCATCCATGCTGCAAGTGGACGATCAGTTGGTAGATGGGAAACCCAAAAGGGTGTATAACTATCAGTTCCCTATCACTCTGGAGATTGGGGATAGCGGATCGGCGAAAGAGAAGCTAAGACAGGAGCTTTTCCGTTCGCGTGGAAAACCGAAGTAAAGGAAACGAAGGTCAGCTGAAGCCCGGTACTGCCGATGTGAATGGAGGAATGTTTTATAACTGGGATCCGCATGGGAGACCTCGCATTGGAATCCTGACTGGGGCGCTAAGCCGAACGGAGACCCCAAGGATTATTTTTATGCGTATGGTATGTGAGGGTGGATAGAGTGCAGAGGAAGTTCACAGCCCTTACCTATAAGTTCGAGATTGATCCTTCTCAGACGGATGGAGGCGAACTCGTCAGGGCAAAACATATCCCCATGGACTATCAGAAAGGATTACATATCTATAACGAAGACGGGGAACGAACATCGAGACCTCACTGCACGGGCGGATATAGTAACATTGCAAAGTATATGACTGCGGATCGGATCCGACCAAAAGCTGACCGGTATCTTGTAGAACCCTGCTAAGGGAAGAACAGACAGGAATTTCCATGATCCCTCTCGCTATAGATTGCCGGATAATGAGCCCTATTTATCGAGCAAAACTACTTTTTACAGGAAAGTATAATTCAAGACTTTATGCCCCTGCTTTTCCGCTATCCGTACACGAGAATGAAGGAGGAAAGGGGTAAGAACTGACGGATTTTGATGAAAAAGGTTTTAATCTGAAAAACGGTCTTAAGTTTACGGAGACATGGGCGGATGGGCACGAAAGGACATTTGATGTGGCTCCCGATTCGAATCTCACCGTAGTTCCCTGCCCCGGGTGGAGGAGGAAAGTTTGTATCTTAACAAATACGGAGTGGATCGAAGACGGACTTACTCGATATCTTCGGCTTCGCAAACTATCTATAAAGGACGGTACCGCTGCGCCGCTACGCTACTCCAACTGGTAAAAAGCTTTACCGTATCTGCGGATTATACGGCAAAGAATGAAAATGTGAAAAGATTGATGCAGGAGGAACGGGATACAATACAGTAAACGTGATAATCCCGATCCGAATAGGAAAAACGGTTCCGGCGGACCATCACGGATAGCAGTATTATCTCCTCTCGAAAAATAAGGTATCCGAGCCCCTTAAATGAGGGTTACAGGAGATATAACAAACTAAAGGGATTTGATGGGCTTACTCACGATACAGAAACGAGGGATGATGTCTATCAGAGGAACCCCTTATAAGCTGACGAAGGAGGATTACTTCATAGCAGCATCTCATCTGGACAGCATGACGGTTTATGATGTGAAAAAGGTAGATACGCTAGGGAAGTCAGGGACTTGTCAGTTTAACCCGAAATCTTCTCCGAGAGACAGGGCGGATAACTCTATCCGCCGGTAGACTGTATCTGAAAAGAAGGACGACGTAGAGTTTAAGTATGGGAGAATTTTGATACAATGCGCAAAGACAGTTGGTGTTCCCATCCGGAAGCAGTATATTCTGCGCATCCTACGGTAGTTACCGCTACGAACCAGCTGGACTTAAAAATATTCGGTTCCGGAGAGGATAGAATCGTAGGCTTAAAGCTTGTGCAGAATTCTCCTACTATAGAACGGCCTCGATGCAAGCTATACGATGGAAATCACCCTGACTCCGGAGATAGCGAGGAAAATATAGAAACAACCATGGAAAGAACGATGACTATAATATCAGCTTTCTTGCAGGCCTGCGACAGCGGAAGATGAGCAACATGACAAGACGGAAGCTAAGCAAAAGCGTTACCGAGTCAACGTATCGGAGATTACTGGGGACAGGTGGGTACGCATTAACTCCCTTACAAATCAGTTCTATTCTTTCGAAAGTGAACCAGGGCTATGTGGATCGCCCCGAGGATATCGGACAGCTTCGCCGAGCTATCCCAGAACCGGCGGACAGAGTATCGACGTGCATGGAAGGCGTCAATGCGGGAAGTCTTCCGACCAGCTTACTGGGACCGGAATACACCAAGAAATATCTGTGAATAAGGAACAATCTATGACCTTCTTCCTGCGGATGTGCGTGATTTTTGGACAGTATTGAAACGGATCCTGGACCGGCGGATGGGAGATTTTCGTCCTCGAAGAAGCTTGATCCGGGTGAATATACGGTTCGTGAAGAAAAACCGAAAAATTCCGGGCAAACCATGTTAATTATTGACTTTCGGTTCCTGATACAAAACAGGGATGGAGTCTTTTTCACAATCGAGAAGCGGTTGGAAGGTGAATTATACCCTTGGAATTCTTATGAAAATATTTTAGACTCGGGGAAGAACGGTTAAAAATACGCTGGGTATGTTAATAAGGACGAGAAATACTAGTTTCGAACGACTGCTATTTCGGAAGAAAGAGAAGAAATCCGGGTGTAGAGAAGTTGAAGTACTATAAAGACATTAAGGGAAGAAGCGGAAAAGGAAAAATCCGCGTTTCACCACTTCCGTGATAGAAAAACGATGAACCACGGTCCGGTAACGGTAGTGAGGCAGCGTTCAGTAACAGCGCTTCCACGGAAATCGATCCGGCTTACTCTCCGAAATGTGAGTTATATGGGAGATCCGTAGCCCAGCGACTTGTTTATCAGGCACAATCGACAACCAGAACGACGGATATGCTGCTCTTTGACATTTTAGGAAAGAAGGAGGATAGAAAAACGAGACTTTAACGGCGTGGATATCAGTACCTATGCTGATGAGTCATAAAAAGGCCTCAATAACACTGGATACCTTAAAACCCAGAGTGTTCTATACAACGAAGGAAGACCCGGAAACGATGCCTAAGGACCTCGGAAACATCGCATGACCCGGGCTATTGTTGACAGATGAGGAACCCGAATAACCCGAGGAACGGCAGGTAGGGATTGGAAGGAATGGAATTATGAAAATGAAAGCGAATACGGTAGATAAGTCGAAGATTACGGCTGTGGCTGACCTTCGTACTACCGGAGAAGGAAAGAGATTTGTTCTAAATCAGGAAGGACTTTTGATTGCGAACGTCAAGATGACTGCTTCGACGGATAAAAATAAGGTTGAGCCGGAAATCAAGATCAGCGTAATACGGGATATTTGTACAGTACAAAATTTACAGGAGATGATGTTCCTTTAAGTTCTGCACCGATACGCAAAAGCCGTAACGACCCATCGTCTGGTTAAGCCGCTTATCTTGCTATTCCGGTAAGGAAAATCTATGATTATTTGACAGAGGATCGTCCGGCGAGCATAAAAGAGTGGTTCAGCTTTACGCTAAAAAGAACGGACGGGAGCGGAAATACAGGATAAGGACGGAGCCCCGCAACGACTGTGCTGAAGAATCCGGATCCGACGGCGGTTTGGCAGTCTTTAGGACTTACGTTTACTAAGACCGAGAATATAAGTTTACGGTTACGGATAGCACGGATCAAGTCAAATCATCCCGGTGTCAGCGGTAGAAGACATGGAGAAAAAGGAAACTCACGATTAAGGTAAAAAGACGTAGGGCATAAAGCAACTTACTGCGGATCTCTTCTATACGGAAGATAAGCCTCTACTTTTACGAACTTATATCGTGTGGATTCCTTTGAACTGCCGCTGAAAGTGAAAAACCGCGTAGCAGCACCCGGTTTAAAGAAACCGGACATTCGAAACGCCTTCTTTCACGCTGGAAAGAGTGACCGGTCTTACGGACCTCCTCCTGCCGTCTCTAGCTGCCGGAACGGAAAGACAGTCATCGACGCTGACTAATCCTGACTCGGACGGAGGAGAGATTAACTTTGAAATCACTACGTTTGATCATCCCGGAGTATATGAATATACAGTGACGGAGAGAGGCTTCTATCCCGGTGTGGAAAAGATGCTAAGCCGGTGAAAGATTAAAGTCTCCGTGAGAGACTTCGGCCCAGGAAAAGCTCTTTGCGCTGGCGTCGAGACGGTCTGAGTTTACCAATACCTTTATCCTTCCAGTACCGGAGATATCGGGCTGAAAAGAAGATTTCCGGTACGAAACCGAAAGAGGACAGCCGTTTTCATTTCCCTTATGCGACCGGAAAACCGAAGAGAACCAGCCCCTGGCCTGTGGAGGCGGTATGCCGGACAGTGCAATGTGGAACTCGAGGAGCCGGACAGAGTAGTTTTGCAAACTGTTTACCAAACCCGGCGTATTTAACATACTGTGAGGAGGTAATGACGGAATTCAGGCTATACCTATGATCCTTCGTATACAAGGTCAGCTTCAACGTAGCAGAGTGAGAACAATATTTACGATCTCCTTGTAGAGCGGAAGATCTATAAGGATGACACCGAGTAGGAAATCTCTTTGATAACCAATGCAGTCCTGGAAATCCGGGAGGGAGGCGGAGGCGCGGATACAGACCGAAGCCAATTCCCGTGGGCCCCGTAAGTCGGGCGGACCCGGAGAAAAGTTAAAGGATCCGAATAAACCGACAGTACCGAATGTAGCGGAGAATCCGGAAAAACCGACACCGAATCCCGGAGAGCCTGTACCGGGAGTTCCGAGTATTCCGGAAAAATCAGGGAAATTGAAAGAGAATCGGAGAAATCCTGAATGCCGGTCGTAAGCGTCCCTTAACGCCGGGAAAAGAAAAGCGGAGCTTAGGAAACTCGGAGAAGTCCTTGGTGAGCTTCGAAAGAAACTGTCCCGAGAAAGTACCTCCGATGTTTCGCATGTATGCTTTGGTATGCCTTAGCTTCGGCAATCAGTTTTTCTGTCTTGCTTTCTACTGGATTTTGGATAGGAAAAAGAAGAGAAGGTAAACTTTGAATCTTATGTTTCGGCGAGTAAAACTCGTTAAAACCAAGACGCTTAAGGCTTCGCCTGTGTCACATTTGTTAGTGATATGGCACGTTTCGCGAGCGATACTCGATGAGAATGAAAAAACGCGAGATTCGGCTATTGCCGTATCTCTCGTTTTTTGGTATCCGATTCAGAGAGCTTTCCCGTTAAGCAATCTATTTCCACCACCTCATCCGCAGCTTCCCTGCAAAAAGTGCATAGTCATGAGACACAAGGAAGAAGATTCGATCCTCGTGAATAGCGGACTTTAAGAGACTAGCGATACGAGCATATTCTTCTGATCCATCCCGCTTGTGGGCTCATCAAAGAAGAAAAAGCTTTGCTTCCTGATAGAGGGTTGCGGCAAGGGCAAGACGTTGCTTTTGTCCGCCGGAAAGACTCATGGATGACGGTCTTTTTAGCTCGGATAGTCCTAGTGCATTGAGTAGTTCTTCCTTTGTCGTATTATGTGGCCTTGTCTTATGTTGTTCGTTTTTCTTGCCCGTCTATTATCTCCTCGCATCTCTCTTTCAGACATCGTTTTTGTCCTGTCTTCCCCAGCTCCATTTCTTCTTCCACGGAGTCTCCGAACAATTGCTGATTCACGTCCTGCATAACCATAGCGGAAAGAGCAAGACGCTGTTTTGAGAGTTCTTTTTCGTAAAGAAAGCAATGGCTTCCTTTTTCCTTTTCTAAGCCGCTGAGTTTGCGAAGAAAGGTGGATCTGCCAATTCCGTTTTCTCCCACAATGCCGTAAATCTTTCCAAAGGAAAAAGAGGCAAAGCCCCCTTCCTTATAGTATCTTAGCGCTCCTTCATTTTTCCATTCCGGAAGAGAAAGGCTTGGTTTCGTTCTTGCGCGAAGCCCCATGGCTTTGATATTTTCCTCCGGAAGAGCCAGAAAATCTTCTTTGGAAAAATACTTACAGAGTCTTCCCTTTTCTAAAAACCACCCGGTCAACTAAGTCCATCAGATAATAAAGGCGGTGTTCAGCGACAAGAACTCGTAATTCCTTTTTCTTTTCAGAGTGTGGAGCATGGTTTTTAGAACGGCAATGGAGCCTTCGTCCAGGTTGGAAGAGGGCTCGTCCAAAACAAGAAAGGGCAGCCGGAGAGATAGGCAGAAGCAAGGGCAAGAATCTGTTTTTCCTGCCGGATAAGGCGAAGATATTTCGTCCAAGCAGTTTTTCGATAGGGAAAATGGAGAGAAGCTCTTCCATTCGCCTGTCCATTTCAGCCCGGTCCAGTCCCATATTTTCCATGGTGAAAAAGCAATCTCTTTGTGGTGTTAATATTAAAATGGGTTTTCGGATTTTTGGAAAACGGTGGCAATCTGTAGGGCAATTTTTGTAAATGGGAAGGAAGACAAGTCTTCTCCTGAAAAGGAGTTTCCCTGCTTTTTCCGTTGTAGTAAAACTGATAAGCCAGTCCGTTTACGGCATGAATCAGGGAGGATTTCGCTGCCGCTTTTCTCCCTGTAAGAAGGAGACACTCTCCCTCTTTCATCGAGAGGGTTATGTCCTGTAGCACCGGGGCATTCTCCCCGTAGGATAAAGAAAAATCTTCGAAAGAAAGCATAAAACTCCTTTACCGCTCAATAGTGCAACTCAATGAACTCCAAAATAGCTTAATCCAAGTATCAGCAGGATTGAAAATAGAAAACAGCGTCCACGATTTTGCAGACGAACTGTATTGTAGCGCGTCTTTTTGACAGGATTCTCGATGCATTTGCATTCCGCCGCCTTCGCGATATCCTCCGCGATATTCGAAGAAATAATGAGGAGCGGAATGGAAACATAGAGCAGATTCTCATCGGATTCCAGGTCTGAATTCCCGAATTTTCATAGCTCGTTCAATGGCTTTCTCTCCGTGAAGGCGGGAAAAACCGGAACATCACGGCTATAGGGATGGAAATACATTGGGGATATGGAGAAAATCCATGGAACTTAAGATAGCGCCCACATCCGAAGTCCCTCATGAAAAAGCTTCCTGCAAGATAGGGTAAAAAGCAGACGAAAAATATAGAGAAAGGAAAAGAGGATGCGTAAGGGACCGGCATAAAAATACTGGGCGGAATACCCGGGAATAAAGCAAAGGGCGGCAAAAACAAGAGGAGCGAACAGCAGTTCTTCGGAAACCGTTCAGAAAGAAAAAGACGAAAAGAGAAGCACCACTGCCCATTCGCTGTAAAAGGGAGATAGTGCATGATTGTGAAGCCTAAAAACAGTAAAACGAGAAGTTTCGTAATCGAGTTCGGATTAAAGGGATTCCGTTTTTCTGCCCAAGGTTTTTCTTTGATGCTACGCTCTAAATTACTTTTATTTTGCATTATTTTACTCCGTACTGTCCTATTTCGTACTATTCTACTCCGTACTATTTTGCTCCGTACTGTTCTACTCCGTCTTATTCTATTCCGTATTGCTTAGCTCCGCATTGCTCTGCTCTGCCTTGTTCTACTCGAATTGCTCTGCTCCGTCTTGTTACACAATTCCCGCTTTTTCAAAATGCTTCTTCAAAAGCTTTCTTCCGAGCAAAGCACCGAGAAGTCCGAAAAGGAAGGTGCAGACATAAACGATAGCCATATTTTGCACACTAATCAGCTTCTCAATGGCATTTCCGTAGTTCTCTCCCATTTCTTTTTATCACAACCCATATAACGCTCTTTCAAAAGAAGCATTTGCAACAAGGAATTGCAGGGACAGAGACTGAAAATCGCATAACTTAGCATCGTGAAAGAGCCGGATTGATAGTTTCCTATCCGCCGGATTCCTTCTGCAAGGAGGCAGAAGAGAAGGGAGAGGAGAGGCACCACAAAGGTATGCCCAAACAGGAACATGATACAGGGACCTATCATGCCGAAAATGAGCAGTCCAAAGGGCTTATTCACCTTGCCATAAAGAGCATGACGATAGGCCCACCGATAAGGGCGCAGGCAGCAGGATAGACGAGATATAAAATCGGAACGACACCCATCATCCCGACAGCAAACATACAGATAAAGTAAATCACGACAAAAACGCCGATGACAACCAGGTCTTTAATAGTCAGTTTGTTTCTATTCATAAAGCAAATCTCCTTCATGCGTTAAGTCTCTTTTTCAAAAAGTAAGCCCCTTCCAATAAGTTAGCTTTTCTTCCACAGTATGTCTTTTTTCCTACAGTATGCCTTTTTTCTACAGTATGTCTTTTCTCTAAAGCATATCCTTTTCCCTTGTTCCGCATATTTGAAATTGATCCTGCAAGGCTTTGTTTTTTTGTCTCGAAGCGACCGGTTTTTTAGTAGATGAATTCTCTGCAAGCTCTGCTCTTTTCAACCAGATTCCCGATAGACTTTGGAGCGCTCCAGCAGTTCTTCGTGGGTACCCACCGCATCCACCTCACCGGAGGACAGAACCAAGATACGGTCTGCTTTCTCAATGGACTTCATTCGGTGGGAAATAAGAACCACAGTCCGGTTTTTTTCCGCAGATTAAGCTGCTGAGGCTTTTCTGAATTTTTTCTTTCGTTATCAATATCCAGATTTGCGGCAATTTCATCTAAGAGGAGTATGGGAGCATCCTTTAAGAAGGCTCTGGCAATGGAAAGCCGCTGCCTTTCTCCGCCGGAGAGTTCCGCGCCGTTTTCTCCGATTCTGGTTTGAAGCCCTCGGCAGCTTTTCAATAAAGTCCAGACAGTTCGCAAGACGCCGCTTCCCGCACTTCCTCGTCCGTGGCATCCGCTCTTCCCAGACGGATATTTTTCCAGGATAGTAGTATTAAAAGGTTCACTTCCTGGAAGACCATGGCGATTTTTTTGGAAAAATGGAGTCGGTGGCCGTGTTTTGTAAATCCTTTCCGCCGATGAGAATCTTTCCGCATCTGCAGTCATAGAGTCTGGACAGTAGGCGTAAAATGGTGGTTTTTCCGCAGCCGGAGGGGACCCACCAAAGCGAAAAGTTCCCCTTCCTTTACCGACATGGAGACGCCTTTCAGAATCGCCCTGTCTTCGTTGTAAGAGAAGGACACGTTCTGAAAGTCAATGGAGAAGTCGGAAAGCACCGTACTCTCTCCTTCCTGCTTCTTTGCGGCCTTGATTTCGGAGATACGCTGCACCGCCGGCGCGATATAGAAGATTTCCATCAGGCTTTCTTTGGAAATGTCGAAGATTTCTTTAATTTCATGGAGGCGATGATAAAGCCTAAGAAGTAGAGAATGGAAATGCTGCCACTTCGATAGAGCGGGAAACCGACGAAAATTACTGTAGCCACACTTTAAGAAAGCAAAAATGGCAGACATCCCATCGACGATAAAGGAGCTCATTTCGTCTTCAAGTGGAGCTTTTCTGTTTGTCCATTTTTGAAATAAGGCTTTCTAACCTCCTTGTCAGGGAGAAAGCTGCTGATTTCCTGATGCAGGTCGATATGTTCCTGGAAAGCCTGCATTTTTCCCGCAAAAGATGATAGTACTTTTTGATTGTTTTGCAGTACGAGCTTTCTGGATAAGGAATCAAAAAGAAAGCTGAAAATCGCAGGGAGAAGGGGTGGCAAGGACAGCTTCCAGTTTGAGAAGTACATCAGGATTCCCATAATCGGGAAGAAGAAAAAAACATGGCCACGATTTTGGGAACAGAATGGCTTAGGGCGTGTTCAATCCTCTCCACGTCAGACATAATGCTTTCCGACAAATCACTTAAGTCATGCTTGGAAAAATAGGCAATGGGAAGGTCTGCCAGGGTTTCCGCAATGTTCTTTCTTAAGTTTGCGGATTCTTTGTAGGTCGCATTATAGAGGCAGACATATTCCTTGAAAGCAGGAGGTAGAGAAGGAGCAGGATACCGAGCGCCGGAACAATCAGCTCCCATGGCGAAAAGGCCGTCCTATCCCCATTTTCCAGAAGGAGCTTTGCGAGATAGAGTAAGAGCATAACGGGGCACATATTGATGCAATAGCTAAGAAAGCAGTAGAGGCTGGCTTTTTGCAGGTTTTTTGCACCCTGCTCCGTAAGGGAGAACTGTTTTTGAACCACTCATCATTTGTTTATCCTCCAATCTTCCGTAGTTTGACAAAGTTCCCAGAGCTTTTTATAACGACTGTCTCTTTGCAGAAGCTCTTACTGCTTCCTCGTTCCACAATCTTTCCCTCTTCCAAAACCAGTATTTCATGTAAGCCTTGAATACTGACAGGCGGTGAGCAATCATAATCACGGTTTTTCCCTGAATCAGATTCTTAAACGCATTTTTGCAGGGCATACCCTGATCCGCATCGATAGAAGCACTGGCTTCGTCCAGAATTACGATGGAGCATCCCTTTAAGATGGCTCTGGCAATGGCGATTCTTGTTTTTTTCCACCGGAAAGGTAAACGCCTTTTGCACCGATTAAGGTATTTTTCTTTCTCGGGAAAACGCTCCAGAATTTCCTGCAACCTGCCAAGTCCAAAGCCCGATGCACTTCTTCCGAGTAGCATCCGGTTTTTCCTAAGAGCACATTTTTCATCAAATTGACTTATGGAAAAAGCTTGCTATCTTGGAAAACAAAGGAGATGGCCTCACAAAGGGCATTCTTGCTATAGCTTTCAATGGGCAGATCCCCGATTCGAATCTGTCCTTTATCTACTTTGTAGAAGCCGGAGAGGAGCTTTGCAATGGTGGATTTTCCGGAGCCGGAGTGCCCGCACAAGGGCATAGCTTTTCCCTCTTCCAAGCGGAAGGAAAGCCCTTCCAAAACTTTTCTTGTCTCCGTAGGAGAAATCTACATCTTGAAACTCCATGCTGTAATTGGGGAAATTTTTCTCCTTGCCGTATTGTAGGCTGTCTTCCTGCATTGTCTTTGTAGAGCTTTTTCCATTTCGTCGATGGCAAAGCTAGCGTTGAAAAATGTACATGCTCGGACCACATGATTTTTCATGAAAAGCCACCATGATGACGCCGTCCCAGAAAGAAAATCATAATCAGGTCGATAAGCAGTTTTTGGGTTGGGGTTCTTTTACCAGAAGAAAGGACAGGGGAACTCGAAAGAATCGGAATTGCTTTCAGGAAGATCCATTGGTAGAGAACATAGGGCGTTTTACAGCTTAAACTGTATTCAAAGGCGTATTTTGCATAGTTTTCAATGGCTTCTTTCATGGCTTTGAAGCTTTGCGCGATTTCCGAAGAGCTTTTACGACCTGAATGCCCCGAACATACTCCACGGTTTCTGCACTGAGATGGTTTACAGATTCCTGATAAAACTTCATAAAATTGGCTGCCGCCCATCATTTTCTGGAGGAAAGAAGCCGCTAACGAGAACCAGAAGCAGGAGAATCATGCCCCACCCGAAGACTCACAAAGAAGCCAAGAGCAAGGCTTAGGAGGGCACAAGGAAAGCCTGGGCACTGTCCGAATCATGGGCCACTGCCTGATGGGTTTTTCTCGCGTTACTGTCAATGGTTTTTCGAATATAGCCGGAAGAATGCAGGTCATAAAAGCGAAAATGAAGCGGATGCTAAGCCCTCAACCCTTTCTTCCGGAGATTCGTCTCCAGGCGGAAGGCAAAAGATGGGATAAGACGCCGGAAAAGAGATAGCAAAGTCCCTGCCAGGGTAAGGGCAAGAACAATTTTCAGACTCATGGCGTAGCTTTGCCCTTCATCTCGGAAAAAGGATGAGATTTTTCCAGAAAGTAGAGGAGCATATAGGCGTAGACCAGAATCACCCGGAAAGAAGGGAGTCAGGATTGAAAGGATTCCCTGCACGATTTTTCCGGAACGTAGTGAAATACTTTTTTTGTAAACGTTCATGGGTGCCTCCTAAATATTGTTAGTAATAACTATCTAAAAAAGTGAATAGTTAAACATAAGATTAATGCATATCATATAATAGTTAGTCATGCATAACAATAGACGGAGAAGTATTTTGATCATTGTTCCTCTATAAAAGTTTATTTTCGGGATAAATTTTTTAAATAGAAAAATGGATGGGAGATAAGGATATCTCATTTTTCAATAGTGGAAGAGTATGGGAAAAAGTTTTTCTATGCTATAGTTTTCTGACTGTTTCAGCTTATGAAATGAGGAAGGATGGAAGGTTCAATGGAAGAAGAATTCAGAAAAATGCGTCGATTTAAGCAAGAAATCACGGAGGAGGAATGTAGAAAGGTACTGAAAGAAGCCCCGAGAGGAGTACTTGCTCTTCACGGAGAAAAAACGGTTATCCCTATGCTATTCCCCTTTAAATCAATTCTATAACGAAGAAGACGGAAAACTTTATTTTCACGGAGCGTTGCAGGGACTGAAGCTGGATCTCATTACACAGAACAACAAAGTTTGCTTTACAGTGCTGGACGAAGGATTTAAGAAAGAAGGAGAGTGGCTCGCACTTTCATTCGGTCGTTTGCCTCGGAAGAATGGAAATCGTAGAGGATCGGGAAAAAGGTGCTTTCCATTTGCCGAAAGCTTTGCAGAACGTTTCTATCCTACAAAAGAGTCCATAGAAGAGGGAATCCGAAAAAGGGAAGCAGGGTAAATGTGCTTGTGATGACGATTGACCGAATGAGCGGAAAACTCGTGAAAAGAAGCATAGAAGTAAAACTTAGTAAAAGGGCCGTAAAAATCAAACAGCTTATAATATAGGTCTCGAACTTAGCATCGCTTCGCAGTTTCGCCACGTAACGGATACTAAGCGAAAAACTGCGTTTCTCTTGTTTTTCGTGAAGTACCGACGGGCTCAGACTACCCCTCATTCAGACCTATATTGCAAAAGAACTTTTTATTAATTTGATTTTTACAGCCCTTCAAGTATTTCAAATAGGACAGTCTTTGGTATTACAAAATTTTCGCTTTATCCCACTACTTCCACGCTGTCAGGAAGAAGCTCCGCATTCACGATGGAGTTTCCGTTCATTTTCACTCTTTAAGTTCGGAGATTCTGAAGAACGGAGATGTCGGTGATATAGTTATTCGAGAAATCCACCTCCTCTAAGCTAGTCAGGCCGTCCAGGCAATCCAGACTTTGCAGTTTATTGTTACTGATATTGAGACTCTTAAGGCCTTGTAATGAGAAAGGAAAAGGCTTTAATATTGCGAAAAATCTTCCGACTCGTTATCTATATTCCCTAAGAATAGCCTGTGAGGGTCAGGCTCCACCGTGTTGTCATCCGCCATGCGGCTTAGGGAAACGGGAAGGACAGGATCACTACTTGCTACTTGGTTTTTGTTCGGAGTGAAAAGAAGTTCTTTTACCCCGGTATTTGTAAACGTCTCTGTATAATCCTTTATAACGGCTGAAGGGGAATCCTGAAATTCCAGCCTTGAAAGAGAGGGAAGTGCCCGAAGGACAGGCCTGAGGTCCGGCTCCACCTCATCGGTAATGCCGTTTCCTATGATGGTAAGGTTCGTTAAAGCATTCATTCCCCTGCAAAAATCGGCGCTGTATTCACTACCATAGTTATCGATGGTGAGATTTTTATGGAAGGCATGTGGGAAATGGAATCTCGGTCCATGGAATAACACTCACATTTTTCCAGCGCAGATAACCCGTGTAAGTCGGGAACATCATACGTGTGATAGCCGATGGAAAGCGTCTGTAAAGAACTGAGGTGCTGAGCGCATTGACATTTTCCAGAGAAGAGCAGTCAATGGAGAGGCTATGGCGAAAGATGCTCTGATAAACCGTCCAGATTCAAAAATCGCAAGATCTTTCCAAGTTCAAGGACTTTGAATTTCGGCATGTTCTGCACGAAGTTTAAGTCCTTCACATCCTTTAAATTCCGTAAGGAAAGCTGTTCCAGCTGCGGCATACCGGAAAGTACCCCTGATATTTTTCCACGGTAGAATCATTCTGTTCCCTAGTAGGTCCAGTTTACTCAGGCTACTTAAAGAAGAAAGAGGGAAAGGTCCGTGGGCTTGTCTCCATAAAACCCCAGAGCAAGCGTCTTTAGCTTTGAAAGTTTCGAAGGAACAGAAGCCCCTTCGTATAGTCATCATCAATATGAACGGTGAGCTCTTCCAGAGAAGAAAATGCCTAAAAGCGAGCGTCGGTCTTCCCTTCCGTATTCTCGTCGGAGTAGGAATCACCGGTAGCATCATCGTCCAGCATAATATTGTAGAGACCGAGAATCTGCTCAGGGTGTGCGAAAAGTTTCGAAAACAGTTTGAAAAGTCCTCATTTTCTCCGGAAAAATAGCGGAGATTGGTCAGATTCTCCAAGGTCTTCGCATCGGAGTCGGCATCATAGTTGAAAATGCACCTGATATCCAAGGGTGAGCGTGGAGCCCCGTAAAAACCTGCATATCCGCTTCATCAATGGTATCTGTAGCGGGAAGATAAATGGTTTCCGGGTCCTTCGCCGTGCCGTCCTCATTCACAGACTTTGCAAAGTCAAACTGCCATTGCTCATTTTTATCGGAATCGGCGCTGTTCACTTTTTGGATAGACAGGGCAGCGATGGAGCTATAATCCTCCGTTGTGATATCCTAAGTTGCTTTCCGAAAGCCTTTTCTACGAAGCTCTTCACGGTTTCATCCTCCGGTACGCTGCGGAACGTTGCCGTCGTCCGGGAAGTGTTTGTATAAGATGTACGAGGTGTACGGAAAATGCTTACTGAGAATGAGCATCAAGAAAATAAAAACAATTCCGCCAATGATGGCTACCGCCTGCAGTACACCGAAATCCTGCTGTACCGGAGCGCTTCTTTGCCCCATATTGACATTATCGATATGAATGTTCTGTGTAATGTTCGGCTTATTCGGCTCGATATAAACCCTTTGTCTTGCAATAGGCACAGGTAACGAAACCTTCTCATTCCGTCCGGAATCGTGAGTTCTCCGTGGCAGTTCGGGCATTCCATTTTTGTAAGATTCATATTTTTTTCTTTCCTCTTTTCTGTCTCGTGTGTAGTAAAGATATTGTCACAATGCATATTGGAGACAGGTTCCATACTATTTTCTTTTCGTTTTTGCGAACTTTTTAAGTATAGCACAGAGAAAGGATTTTTTTGACGGTGGAATTTTTGCTTTTTAGCTTTTTAGCTATTAACAAAAGTACAAATATTTTATTGACGTTAGTCAGAACTAATGATAAGTTAGGAATGCAAAATAAATACCAATCCAAAAATTGATTAATTTAAGCAAGAAAACATTTTTAAAATAAACTTTTAATGGTTTGGGGACAGCAATATTTTCCTTATACAATGCGAAGTTTTAAAAATGTCATTTTTAATTGGTTTTGGTACAAGAGAGAAAGAGAAAGGAAGAGAAAGGAAGAGGAATCTATGGTAAAACGTGGGTTTAGAACGCTTGCCGTTGTTGCGGCGATGTCGATGATGTTGAATCCATCAATGACCGTTTTTGCGGAGACAAACAGAGTAGGTATGGAAGGGGTCTGAAGGTAGAAGGAATAAGTGGATATTCACAGACGGACAAGCACAGAAGGTAAAAAGGATGGGTAGTTTATAAGAAGAATTGGTACTACTTGAGCCCCGAAGACGGAAGCTTAAAGACCGGCTGGTTAACACTGAACGGGAAGTCCTATTTCTTAAGTACGGAATCGGGGCAGTTCACGGGAAGACTTCTTAGCGGTTGGCAGTGGATTGACGGCTATTGCTATTATTTTATTGCGGAAGATAATGCAAGATATGGAGAACTTTTTACAGGTGGAACAACACCGGATCGGGTATATGGTGGACAGAGCCGGACGCTGACAAAAAGACGGCGTTGCCGTGATGAAAACGGAAAGGGACTCTTCCTCGGAAAAATGCAGCAGGTAGCCGGTGCGGATAGACCGATTCTTCAAACGGAACAGGAAGTTCTGACGGACGTAGTGGCAGCGGCCTTGGCGGAAGTTCTCGAGGCAGTGGACAAAAGTAGCGGCTCTAGGGGAACACAGCAGAATGCGAGTCAGGACAAGCAGAAGGAAGATTCCGGAAATAAAGGGTAGCGCTACAAAAGAAGACGATACCAAGAAAAGAGGATCCAAAGCAGGAAGAACCAAAGAAGGAAGAACAAGAGGACAGTAAGGACGCAAGTCTTGTAGCGACTGCACAGACCAAACTGGTGCATACTCGAGCTTTGGGAATTTTTCTCTCGCCTTTTTAGAGGGCACGAAAGAGGACTATACCATTACAGTAGACGGAACGGACATTTCCGCAGCCCCTTACGAATGTGAGACGACCCGGGCAGATTGCGAAGTGGAGAGCTACGGTTGCCCATCCGAAGAAACCTCGTGATTTAGAAAATCGGACGGGAAGAAGCAGGAAATTGAGCTGAAGAAGGAAAAGCCCAAGCAGAAGAGTCCACTGAGAAGTCGCGGCAGGAGACCCGCAGGATCATCCGAAGCACCTTCTTGCACAGGAACGGCGACTGTATTGACCGTCTTCTTCCGAATAACGGGAAGGACGGAAAAGAAAGATTTACGCCGAAGAAGAGCACCTTTTACTCTTTTCGAAAAAGAAGACGAAGGATCCGGATGCCATTCAGGCGGAATTTTTATGTGAAACCCGTCGTTATTGATGCGGGAAGGAAAACGGCGTCGGCGGAAAAGGAATCAAAGCGGAATTCAGCCTGGGAAACGGATAAGGAGAAAGAATGGTTTAACGGCATCGATCAGATTTCCTTCTTCGTTATGAGGACAATACCGTCATAAATCGGAATTTAAACTTCAAGAAGACGGATCCGGTATCCGGAAAGCATGGCTTTGTAGGCACTTTGCAGGTGCCGGTCGGACAGGACAATATGTTCTCGCGGACTCTACATCCTGGCGATTCACCCAAGAAAACGAAGGAAGTCATCATCACTCTTCCGATTGAGTTGCAGAGCAACACGAGATTCCAGGTGGACATCGCGCAGGAGACCATGGCGCCGAAGACCGGAGAGAGGTAAAGTTCCGGATTAACGGCGAGAATGGAGAAAGCTCGAAATGAAATCAAAGTCGATGATATGCAGGTGACTTTGGAGAAACCGAGCGGAAAGAAGGAGAAGCTTTTCCATATCGATGATTACTTCAACTCGGCGGCAATTTCATCCTCTACGGCACGAGTTCCAATAAAGAGAAGACGGTCAATACCGATGAAGCTGGATGTATACCATTAAGATTAAATATTCCGGTTATCCAACGCTCAGTAAAACAGTTTATCGTTTACAAGGGAGAAGGACAGAGTGCGGAAGACAAGCAGGAAGACGCGGCAAGAAGCAATGCAAGATCGGCCTCACAGCGGGAAAAGAAGGCGGACGCAGTCTCTGCGGCAACAAGTGGAAAAACATCCACCCATGCGGGAAAGAAGGAATCCGGGAAGAAGGGAAGGAATCCGTGTATGACGGGTGTCCTGCAACCGCAACCGGAACCGTGAAAAACCCCTGTGAAGGTGGTATTTGACTATGATCTCCTGAAAACGCCCTTGTTTTAAAACGAAATCAAGGCTTTGAACGAAGATGCTCGGAATGTCCTCGTATGGTACTACGGCATGAACTTTGACCGCTTCGGCTATCTCTTTGATGAAGGGGGCGAAAAACTACTACAGTGTGGAAAAGTATATGAATGCCTTTGAAGAGTGACGAGACAAAAGGCGGGAAAGATTCGCCCCTATAGCGAGTATCGAAAAGAGGCTGAGCAGCCGATTTTAACGGGGTATCGAAGCACAATTTGTTCTGGAAGACGGAACACTCGGAAGTCTGAGCGATTTCAAGAAGTACAAGGGAGAAGATACACCGAGCTTTAGCGGTACAAACCATCAAGAAAGGGGAGGATTTTACCCTTATTACGGAGGATAAAGAGTATATTCACGATATAAAATGAATTTATCTTGATGGAGAATCGCAGAATAAATTAAATGAGTATTATAAGACTGTGTTGCTGGACGAAAAAGGAAACGATTGTGATTAAAAGGTCCGCATTTAATCTTAATAATACTCCTGAGGTCGGAGAGCATACCTTGACCATTTACGCCGGAGAGAAGTATAAGCAAGTAGATATCATCCTCACGATTACACAGGAAGAAATCAACGTGGAACCGAAGATTGTTGGGAAGCGTGTAGGGCAGGACTTGACGCTTTCCTTAGCGAAAGCAGCGGAGAATTTTCAATCAGTCTTTTACAAAAAGGACGGAAAAGTGAAAAGCATCCTCAATAAGTCGGAAGGAGGCGATTCCGGAAACGATTACTATGTTCTGATGAAGGGAATAATCAACTGATTATCAAAGGGACGTTTCAAAGAGGCGGGCGAGTATACGGTTTTAGTGTGAAGATAGCAGGGCAGAATAAGACACTGAACACGACTTTCAAGTGAAAGAAAAGTCCGCTACGCCGGAAGAACATAAGGAAGAAAGCACTACCTTAGCGGTGCCGGAAGGAGCAAGTTTGGAGTATGTTTCTCGGACAGAACCTACCTAATCGGATTTGGCGGAGAACACAGCGAGGAAATCAAGAAATATTTAACGAACATCACTTCCGTATTCGTAAATAGTGTAAGTTATGAAAAAGCGTCAATCGATAATTTTATGGACTAATCGGACGCTATGCACTGATGGATAAAGGATAGGAGATAAAGAGCTTAACGAAATTGCTCTTTCCGCACCTTCAAATGGAGCGAACAGATTAAAGTTGTCGTTAAGGCAAAAAGGATATGAAGATTTAAGTCTTACCTATCCGGATTCAGCTGAATAAACGATTCTGCTTATTAAGACGATTTCATAGCAAATTGCAGAAAAAACGAGTATTCCCGCTTGCAGGATACTCGTTTTTTATAAAGAAGAAAGGAGCTGTAAAAATTAAAAATAATAAAGAGATTCTTTGCTATATAGGTCTGAATGCGGGTAGTCTGAGCCTGTCGTACTACTGCGAAAACAAGAGAAACGTGTTTTTCGCTTAGTATCCGTCATGAGGACAAACTTTTCATCAGAAAAAGTTGTCCTAGGCGAGACCAACTCGAAGGAAGTTGCTTTTGTAGTAGTGAGCAGGTCAACAAGACTACTGCTCAGCAGGGATGAAGCTAAGCGAGAGTGCCCCCAAGTTCAGACCTATATTGCTTAGAAAATTATTTTTAATTTTACAGCCCCTTCTTTTCGCTTCTTATTCTTAACGAGGATAGCTCGCAGAGTGTGCGCTATCTTGTTCAGAAAGTACCGCGCTGCACTATCCTACGTTTAGGATATAGTGTCCGGTAACCAGAGAATAGATTCTCATTACGACGATGGCGATGCACGCAATCAATCTGATGGGGTGAATGGTTGTCGTGTGTCGACCTGCTTTGCATAGCGGATGTTTTGAATCTTCTGCGAAGCTGATAGCGGCACAAACAAGGGTAACAACGATGGTCATAATCTGCTTTTTGTGACATAATAATCTCCTTTTTCTTCTTTATAAAATATAGGAAAGCACTTACGGTATCATCCTCCTTCCCGGAGAAAATATCGTGAAATGTATTTTCTGTAGTTTCTGTAGGACCGGAGTCGATTTTTCCTTATACCGGATTAGTTGGCATGAGTGCCGGTGTTGTCCTCTCCGGATTCGCTTGTATATTCATTGAGCGTTGTCGCATATCCACTGAGTTCGGAAAGACTCGCTCAAATCCGGAGAGGCGGATAGCTTCCGGCGAGTGGAACACTATGGCTTTTATTCAGAATCGGATAGGACGGCAGCCTTCTTATCTGCAAAGTAGGTTGTAATGGTGGCGAGAGCGCCGGTTCCTATGGTGAATGCCCAAAGCTCATAAAGGTTTCTGTGATAGCTTGCGGCAACCTGCGGATCATTTGCATCAAAAATATCCTGCATATATTGGAAACAATCGATAACGTGGGAAAAATCCCTCATGGATAGCATCTGATAAGAGGAAGGCAAAGTCGAGCCGGTTTTGTAAATAGGACATTCCCGCCATGAATACAAGACAGACAGGGAATACCGATTAGTCCGAAACGGCCGGCAAAAATCTTGTATCCGAGGACCGTTGTGAAAGTCCATGATGACACCGCCGCAAAAGCGATACATAGCCCAGTCTTGCGATAAAGAAGACGAAGATGGCACTGACAAAGGCACCGACGAGAGCACCGAAGATGCCGAGGATGATACCGGGTACACCGCGGCTTTCATCCTTCTGCCGCTTTTCGTCCGCATCTTGCCTTAAGGTATCGAACTGTGCTCTGGTATAGACATGGCTTTCTTCCGCTCAGACAATAGAGAGAAATCTTCTTCCTCCCCTATCTATTTCACCACAGTTCACTAAGCCGTTTTTCAGCAAAGTGGGAAACGAGCTCGGCAATGCCGTCAACCATGTTTTTGGATAGTCCTTTATTGGTAAACCTGTTTTTAATGATTGCGCTGGTAAGGTAGCCGGACAGATTGATGGTGCTTACCGCTTTAATGTCTTTAGAAATTAACTCATTAAGTCTTTGCTGGGATGATTCTCATCTGGGACAGGGAAAAAGCAGCATTCATGATATTTACCGGTGTAACGGATGTAAAGGTAATATCCGTTAAAAATACCGGCTGCTTCTCCAATGTCCTCGAGGTATTTTTCAGCCCCTAGAGCTCTGCAACCGCTATAATGGTCTTGCTTTTTCATTTTTCTTTTTATTCTCCTCCTTGTTGTGAAAATGCTTTCTTTGCAATTAAAGATTTCTTTCAATCATGAAAATTAACCTTGACATTATATATTTTATACTTGCTTATGGCAACAAAAATAGAATAGAAATGGAGTGAAAAGGCGGAGAGAAAAGGACTGCAGAGATTTTTTGAAAAAGAATTGACAGAACAAGGCTTCCTATGCTATTTTCTTAATGTTCTGAGTATGCTGATGTAGCACAGTCGGTAGTGCGTCGCATTGGTAGTGCGGAGGTCACGGGTCCGATTCCCGTCATCAGCTCTTTTGCAGCGGAAGCTTGGCTAGTTAAGCTTCCGCTTATTTTTAACAGAGAAGTTTTAGAAAAGGGAGTTCTTCATGGAAAATGGGTTAACAGCGGAATATCCCGTAATTGATGTTTATGTGACGGGAAAAAATATTGAGCGACTCAGAAAAGAAAAAGGCTTAGCTGTTAGGATATTGCTTCCCTTTATGGGATTTTTGGAGCCTCAGGCCGTATATAAGTGGCAGCAGGGGAAGGCACTTCCCAGTTTGGACAATATGTATGGCTCAGCATTCTTTTTCATGTCTCTATGGAAGAAATTCTGATGAATAGAGAAGACAGGGGAAGAAAAGGAAGCATTTGGCAGCGTAAGTTTCTTCTTTGCTATTTTATGGAAAAAGTGCTCGAATTTTTCGGAAAAATGAGTATAATAGATAGGCATTAGACGCAGGATTGTTTTCTATTAAAAATAAAGTAGGAGTGTGGAATGGAGATAGGTATGAAACCGGTATTAGAGGTAGAAGAGCTTATTGAGAATCAGGATTTGAGCGTTTTGTTTGTAGTTCTCTGGTAAAAGGGGGAAGGAACGGTACTGGGAAATTCCCTTCGGAGGATTCTCCTTTCTTCCATGCCCGGAGCAGCGGTGAGTGAAGTGAAGATTGACAGTGTGTATCATGAGTTTTCTTCCATTCCCGTGGTAAAAGAAGATGTGTCCGAGATTATTATGAATCTGAAGAATCTCGCCGTGCGCTATACCGGAAGCTCTGAAGAACCGATTATGGCTTATGTGGATTACATGGGCGAAGGCGTGGTGCATGCGTCCGACATCAAAGTAAGCTCGGAAGTGGAGATTATGAATCCGGATCTTGTGCTGGCAACCCTTTCCGGAGAGGATGCCATGTTGTACATGGAGCTCACCATAACAAGAGGGCGCGGATATGACGGGGCGAATACGAGGGAAACCGGTGATTTGGCAATCGGCGCTATTGCCGTGGATGCTATCTATTCTCCGGTAAAGAAGGTAAACGTATTGTTGAAGCGCAGGAGAAGAGGAAAAGTGCTGTTTTAGATGTCACTACGGATAAAACCCTGGCACCGGAGGAAGCGGTATCTCTTGCAGCCAGAGTTTGCAGACGCACTTGAAGCTTTTTATCGATATGGAAGGCAACGTTCGAGATCATGGGCGAGCGGAAGCGATGTAGGATGTGTCCAGTGCGGAGCTGAACAAGAGTATCGACGAGTTGGAGCTCAGCGTGCGTTCTTATAACTGTTTAAAACGTGCCGGAATCAATACGGTAGAGGATCTTTGCTAAAGACAATGGATGACCTGATGAAGGTGAGAAATATGGGAAGAAAGTCTTTAGATGAGATATTAAATAAATTAGAAAGTATGGGGCTTCACTTAGCTACCAAGTCGGAATAGTCAGATAACAGGGATTGCTTTTGCGATGCCCTGTTTTTTTCAAATTGAGGGTAGGATGGAGAAAAAGAAGAGATTTTGGACTGAGCGGAGAAAGAGGGAGTATATCCGGGAAGCGGAGGATAATCTCTTTATTGTTGCCGGGCCGAACGGGAAAGACCACCCTTCTTTCGAAAAAGAATGCTGAATCAAATCATGGAGGGAAAGACTATCCCATTTTCTTTTGATTGCCTTTACGGAGGAGGCGGTTCAAGAGTTTAAAGAGAAGATAAAGAAGCATTTGTATAGAGAAATTGCGATAAATAAAGAGGACAGTCACAGGCTGAAGAAAAAGCTCCACGGCATAGACAGAATGCATATCATGACTTTTGCTTCTGGGGTTATGGAAGAGGATCGGAAAAATGCGGGTAAGGAAAGAGGAAAGTCCTTCCTGGGAAAGTTTTTCCCAGAGGAACTCTGCTATAGGATTTTTACAGGAGAACAAATCTCTTTACAAATCCTTAGGAGAGACTTCACGAAGATTTATGCCGATGAATTACAGGATTTAAATCGAAACGCAGTTAAAGATTCTTCTAAGTCTTGCAACGGATAAAAAGGAAAGATGCGTCATAATTGCCTTTTTATGGTAGGAGATCCGAGACAGGCTATTTATCAGGAGGAAGAGGAAGACAAGACAGGCATTTTTGATATCGAAAGCAGATGGAAAACAAGCGAAATGCCCATGTCCTTTATCTTAATGAGAATTACCGGGCAAATAAAATGCTCGTAGACTGGATTAATGAACGCTTCCGGAAAAGAATGCGTCCCTATCGGGATATGGTGGCTTCTCAGAAACCGGAGTTTATCAAGCATTGTCCTTTTCATGGGATTTTTCAAAGAGATGTCTCCGGAGACGAGGGGGAGACTCTTCGCAAGCTTCTTTTGGAAATTACCGGGGCATATCCCGAGCTTAAGGATAGGGATTTTTTGATTCTTTGTAAAAATAAAGAGAGACAGGAGTATTTTAGGCACAGTCTGGAAGGAATAGGCTTTTTCGAAAATGCTTTAGAGTATATGGTTATGGAAGCACATTTATCGAAGAGTCTAAATGCCAATATTGTAATTATCACGGGAACCGGCGGAGAATCCGGAGCACTTATGGAAGGTCGCTTTATTCGTCTTGAATATGTAGCAGTGACCAGAGCGAAGCACGTGCTTATTTTTCCTTAAGGGAGGACAGAAGGAGAGGAGTGGTTCTCCGACAAGGGCTACAATCTTTCCGAGCTTTGCCGTCTTACTCTTTAGCGAAGAGGAAGCGACTTCTTCTTATATAAAAATTAAGAAATGAGAGTTTGAAAATAGTGTATACTAACTAGAGCTGTTTTTGGATTATTTTGATAGAAAGGTTTAGTATGCAGTTTCAACTTTGTCATGAAAATGATAACTCTTCGGATAAGACTGGAACGCTACAGTATCAGTCCGAAGGAAGAAGATATTTTAAGCGGAATTTTAAGCTGTCATCCGCAGATTAACGGAATACAGATTTATCCGGCAACTTCCGGAATACGTATTTTTATAAAGGAGACAAGAAAAGCGCTTTTAGACAGTTTACAGGCTATCCCTTATAGCAATATTCTTTATTTGGCGGATAATCTTCCGAAGGCGGAAAAATATCAACGTGCAACTTCTTCCCTGGAGTGAAGAGGTTTTGAAAGAATTGAAAAGTTCAAAAATCCAACCGTCTTTGAAACGGAAAAATCGAAGAAGAGTGAGTTTGAAGCTGGTCGATTTGTTTCTTCCTGCGCCTCTTTCTTTGGCGTATCATGTTTATCAGTTGCTCCTCCTCTCTCGCCCTAGTGTGCACAGAAAGAAATTTATCCGGCGCAAGCAAAAGGAGAGTTAGCAGGGAAAAAGCAAGAAACTCTAGATGTAAAATGAGAGAATAATTTTTAAAAGATAGTTATATCTGCCATTTCCTTTTGCTGATATAGAAGTATGCGATGATTATTTTATTGGCTATAAAATAGAAGAGGAAGGAAAAAAATGGCAATTCATATTCAAGATTTTGCAGGAAAAGAGCAGTTTCAATCCATACTCTATGACTGGGCTTTAGCCACAGGATTGGAAGCAATGGTACAGTCGGCAGACGCAAAGTCCCAATTATTTTTGCTGGATGCTGCAAAGAGGGAGCCCGGGAAGGCTGATGCTTTGAGACCATAAATCCCTAAGAATTCAGTGCTTTTCACCCATCTTGACCTTGTATACGAAGGAGAGAAGCTTGCAACTCTCTCTTAAGAGCTCTTCCGAGGAAGAGACGGAAAGGCAGGAGGCGGCGCTCAGGCTCTTAAAGGCAAGCTTGGAGAGTTTCATGCTTTCTGAAAGCAGTGAGCTGAGATTCAGAAGCTTTGTGGACAAATTATCGGAAGGAATTACAGAGACACAAAGTCTTGTGAAGGACATCAGAAAGAGTACCAATGACTTAAAGAGTATTCAGAGCAGACAGAAGATTCTTGCGTTAAATGCAAACATTGAAGCTGTGAGAGCAGGAGAGCACGGCAAAGGCTTTCGGCGTAGTAGCGGACGAGGTAGGTAGATTTTCCGACAGCAGTTCCGCGGTAATGAGAAGATTTCCGCCGTGGTAAAGCGCATTTCGAGGTAGTAAGCAGCTTAAGCGCGGAGCAGATGGAAGAGCAGGTTTAGTCGGACGAGACAGCACGCCTCATGCGAATGTTTTGAATGGGTTTTCATGTAATTTTTACTCATAATAAATGCTAAGAAGAATAAAGAAGCTTTATGAAAAATCAACATGCTTTTTCTATTTGTTCATAACGAGTATCGCTACGCAAAAGCGTGCGAGTATCTCGCTTTCTAACAACTGCTGCGGACGAAAGAACTCAAAAGACCGCTAATTGTCGGGACCGCTACAGACCAGAGCGGTCCTCCGGCATCATAATTTTTCTTCAGCTCACGAAGAAGCTGTTCCGGATTCCATTCCTTTTCTGTATTGGGATAGCTGTTCGGGTCGGCAATAGCAACGGTTCCGTTGGCATTTTGCTTTGTGATAATGATGAAGTGACCGCCCCTTTGTCAGTGCAACTTTTCCCATAAGAGCAACGCAGATATGTCCGCTGTTTAAAAGCTCCTGAAGATGAGCTGTCGTCGGTCTTCCGCCTTTACGGTATCCACGATGAGATCAAAAGCGGAGAGTACGGCAGGAATATATTCATGATAGGAACCGCTTTTGGGAGCAAAATAGCCGTATGCGGCAGACCAGTTTGCCATTTCTTTAGGAGTTATACTGCCGTTAACGTTTCCGAAGGCGGAAACAATCATGGCAGCGGTAGTGGGGCCGCAACCGTATTTACTGATACTGTCCGTACCGCCATAGAGAAAAGTCTCCAATGGCTGTCATGTTGATTATAATGAGGCATGAGCCCAGTGCGGTATCCAGATAGACATTGTAGTCATTGACAGGTGGAACTCCATAGTAGTTTTCGAAGGGGTCGGATTTTGTGGGAGGATCGGAGGGTTTGCCTCGTCCTCTGCCGGAAGGGAAACTCGGAGTTGATCGTTTAAGTCTTCTTTCGGAAGACTTTCAGCGGGCGGATTGTTCCCTGTTTACAGCGCTTTCCCTCACTTTCCGCGATGCTCAGGAGCATGCCTTCCGGAGGAGTTTCCGGAGCGGCTTCTTGCGAGTTCGAAGGAGCTTCTGAAAGAAGCTGCACTGCTTTAACCTCGGGGAGGCAGAGCTTTCCGGGCTCTTCTCCGAGCCTTCTTCCGCATTTTTTCGCATTTCTCTCGTTTTCGCTTTCGCATCGCCTGCTTCTTCTTGTTCGGAAGAGTCCGCGTTATCTTATTTTTCTTTCTGAGAAGAGGAATCGAATTCGAGTCTTCACGGGACTCTGCCGTATCTATGATTCCGCCTTTCACGGAGAGGTCTTCTGCAGCGGAGTTTTCGTTAGAGGAGACGGTATTGTTGTAAAATACCCTGCTGAAAACGAGATTCCTTACTGTGTTTATTAGCTCCGTTATTTCCTCCTGCACTCACACTATCCTTATAACCCTGATAGGCAATAGTGGATAAACCGACCGTCATAACGGAAAGAGAAGCCACGGCAAAGAGTCCTAAATGCCGAGAGCTTTCCGCAATTATTTTTCTGACAACAGTTTTAGAATTCCCTATTTTTGCACCCTCACCCCATGCGAAAGCAGTCTAATAAATACTGGCAATCTGTGAAAGATTACCTTGCTTATCTACGGCCTCGAGCTCGTAGGCTTCCATAGGCATACCGTAAACGACAGAGCTTTCTCGTCCTGCCCCAAGGTATAGGCGCCTTTTTCGTGCATCGAAAAGAAGACCGTGCGCCCCGTCTCTTCCCATGCCGGTAAGCAGGATGCCTACAGCGTGTTCACCGCATTCTTTTTGCGACCGATGAGAAGAGATAATCACGGGAAGGACAGTGTCCGGAAACCTTTTTCTCCTTCCATGCAGGAAACCCTTCAGACCTTCTCTGTCTTTTACGACCTGCATCTGAAGACCTCCGGGAGCACAAGGCAGAGACCGATATAACTTGTCTGATCCTTTGCTTCCCTAACTCCATTTTCTAGATTCTGTTTAAACGTTCGGCATACATATTGGTAAAAATAGGAGGCATGTGCTGTGTAATAACGATAGAGGCAGATTTCCGGGAGTTTTTCCAAGATAGTAAGAAGAGCTCTGTTCCTCCGGTGGAAGCTCCCATAGCAATAATTTGAATAGAATTTTTATACAATGAGGATTCGTTCATCATAAAGCATCTTTTCTAAGCTTCTTTTCGATAGATTGCTGGCTTAATGTATTTATAGGGACAGGTTTGCTTAGTCAGACCTTCGGAATGTCCGATAAAGAGATGACCTTCCGGATAGGTGGCATAAAAACGTTTCACCAGGGTATCCTTCGTTTCCTGATCAAAAATAAATCATTACATTTCTACAGAAAATCAAATCAAAATTCCGTTTAAAGTGAATCGGCTCCATTAAATTGAAGGGACGGAAGATGACATTTTTCGTAATTCTTCGCTTACGGTATAAAACCCGTCTCCTAAGGGGGAGAAAATACTTTGTTTATCCATGCTTTAGGAAGCTTTTCAAGACTCTCCTCAGGGTATCGAGGGGTTAGCCGCCTTGGAAAGCACATTGAGGGAAATGTCCGTTGCCAGAATCCTGTATCCCATTTTCCGGGTAATTTTCCGAAATATTCCAAAAGATACATGGAAATGTTGTAGGCTCTTCCCCGGAAGAACAACCGGCACTCCATATGGAAAGAATTTTTATCTTTCTCGTGCTTTTGCAAGCTCCGGGAGTACCACATTTTCCAAATAATCAAAATGAGATTCTTCCTCATAAAAATAGGTATAATTTGTGGTAAGTTTGTTGAGAAGGATGGTCAGCATTTCCTGATCTTCCTGCCGAGAATATCATTTACATAGCCGTGAAAGTCCTTATAGCCCTTTACTCTAAAATAGAGGAAAGTCGGCTTACGATTAAGGGCTTTTTCCTCCTTAAATCGATGCCGAACTTTTCCTGCATATAGCTGTAAAGCCGTCTGAAATCTTCGTCCGATAAATCGTACATGCAAGGTCCTCTTATACAGCCTCGGAAGAGGACTGGACTAAAGCTTCCGCATCAAAGGACATCGCGACTTCTCCGCTGTCCAAAGTAATCATGCCGTTACATAACTTCTGTCGGTTCCGAAGGGGAATCGGTTGTACCTCGGATAAATCAATGTCTATAACCTGTCTCACGCGGTCTACAATGATTCCGATTGCGACAGAGTCAATATTTAAGACAATAATGCAAGTTTTTGAAGTATATTCCTCCGCCTCTCTATCCATGAGTAAACGAATATCAATTACCGGGAGGATTGAACCTCTTAAATTGATAATTCCCTTTACATAGTGGGGAACCATGGGGAGTGCGGTGATGGAGTGATCATTGATGATTTCAATGACGTAGCTGGTACTCATATACATCACAAGACCGCCGGATTCAAAGGTGAGACAGCGTTCCGCGTCATTGCTTTCGCTTTCTTCTATCTTTTCTTCTTCCTCGAAAAACTCTTCCATTAATTCTTCTGCCATGCTTTCCTCCTTAATTGTTTTCATGGCCTGGGAGTACAAGCTCAGAACATCTAAGATAATGCAGATATTTCCGTCACCGAGAATAGAGCATCCGTTGATTCCGCTGGCTTTTAAATCAAAGGCATTAAAGTATGCCGGAAGCGGTTTTACAACAACCTGCTGTTCCCCGATTAAGTCGTCTACAAAGAGACAGCAGGACTTGTCGTTGGCCTCCACCCAGATGAGTACACCGTCTGCAAGGTCGGTGTATTTTCCTTCAATACCGTAGAAGTTGTTTAAACGGACAATGGGGTAGAATATATCCATCTCTTAACCATCTCGTTTCCGTTCTCATCGAAAACGACTTCCGCATCATCAATTTTGAAGGATTGCCGGATATTTACGATGGGGATGGTGAAAATGCTGTCGCCTACATTGACCTTCATACCGTCCATGATAGCTAAAGTAAGCGGAATTTTCATGGTAAAGGTGGAGCCTCTACCCATTTCACTGGAAATGCTGATGGTTCCTCCTACGGACTCCAGATTTTTCTTAACTACATCCATTCCGACACCTCTGCCGGAGAATTCCGTAACATTCTGGTTGGTGGAGAAGCCCGGGAGCATGATTAAGCCGAGAGCTTCCTTTTTCGAATATTCGGAACGGGGTTTGTAGAGAAGTCCCTTTCTCCGCCTTATCCAGAAGTTTTCGGATTCATGCCGTAGCCGTCATCGGCAACGGTGATAATGACTTCGGATGAGGTATGGAAAGCGGAAAGAGTCAATTCGCCCTGTGCGTCTTTACCGGCAGCGATACGTTCCTCCTTCGTTTCCTCGATGCCGTGATCCATACTGTTACGGACAATGTGCATTAAGGGATCCTGAATACTGTCTACGATGGTCTTGTCGACTTCGGTATCTTCACCGATAATCGTGAGTTTTACATCTTTTCCGAGCTTTTTGCTTCATATCCCGAACAATACGGTTCATTTTCTGAATACCCCTGAAATGGAAACCATTCGAAGGCTCATGCAATATCCTGTAAATCATCGGTAAGCTTTCTTAACTGTCTTGCGGACTTCATGAAGTTGTCAAGACTTTTCTGCGGAAGCATACGAAGAACGGGGAAGAGGTAACCATAGATTCCGTGATTACGATTTCTCCGACAAGGTCATTTAAGCTGTCCAGTTTTTTGTAAGTTTACGGAGATTAAGCTTTGCTTAACGGAGCTGCAGCTTTTTGCTGTGCAGCCTGTTGCGCTGTGCCGCTTTCCTTTTCGTTTTGTTTTTGCACTACTGTGCTCGGCAGTCTTATTTCCCTCTTCTTTCTTTTCTTCTTCTTTCTTGGCCTCTACGATTTTCATAGAGAGAATATGAGCTTTGCTCTCTAAGAACCTTTTTCTCCTTTATCCAAAGTCTCGTCATTATCAAAGGCGAGGAAGAAACCGGAGTCAATGATGCTCTGTGCGGTATCCGGATTACTGTCCATATCCTGAGGGTAATAACGGAAATCGAGGTCAACTCCTTAATGGCATTCACAATCATGAATGCTCTAAGGTTTTCCATACCGATGCCCTGATCCAGAAGAACGTGAATAAACTTCTTTGCCGTGGGGTCATTGGGAGGACTCTTTCCACAGGCAGCATACAATCTCGGAATATCGTTTCTGTCCTCTTTCTTTTTCTTCTCCGCCCTTTCCGGAGATTTTAGCGAGAAATTGTTGATTTCTCTTGCAAAGGCATCCACGTCGTTATCTAAAGCTTCGCCTGCTTTTCACTTTCTCCAAACTGCTTCTAAGATAATCCTCGGAGCGGAACATTAAATCAAAGAGCTCATTTTTGCTCTGCATTTAAAGAATCAATACCCTTATCTCGGATAAAGAAGAACATATCTTCAATATGGTGGGCAATATTGAAATCGGTGTAAATTCCATCATGGCACTGGAACCTTTAATGGTGTGCATGATACGGAAGATTTTCATTTACATCGTCTGTGGAGAAATCCCTCAACCTTTTCATCGGCAATGAGCATTTCATCTAATTTATCTAAGAGTGATTCCGTCTCCAGAAGATAGGGTATCCAACATTCCTTCCATTGTACTCATCCATAAGTTTTACCACCTTTTCACTATTTTCACGGGAAAATGCTTTTGCTTATCCCGAAACTCTCGTTCACCCTTCCGGCTAAAACACGTTCTAAAACTCTCGTTCACCCTTCCGGCCAATACACTTCCTAATAAAATAAGGAAGAAAAGAAGCTAGAAGCTTTTTTACCGCTGCCATCAGTCTTTAAGTCATTATTTACAGAGTTAACCATGTACTGATAGGGTCATAGGGTCGTTTTGACAAGCTCAACCTGCTCTTGATCCATATCTACATTGTTACCGTCCAGTCGACTGGATTCGTTTTTGGTGCTGTGTATTCTTCCTTGTTGCTGATTGATAGCGCGAGCTACATTCCATTTTTTTTGTCCGCCCTGCTCCGCCATAGAAATATGGTGAAGAAGCTCATTCTCAAAGCTTAAATACTTTGATTTATAGTTCGGGGTATCGACGTTTGCGATATTGTTTACTGTAAGGTTTTGCCTTTCCCCAGAGTAAGTCAAGAGTCTTCTCCGTAAGGGCTATTCCATTTCCATAAAATAATGACATAGCAATCCTTTCTCCAAATCGGTCTTTCCTCATTTTATCGGTTCGATTTACCGATTGTATAAGAGAAAAGAGAAAAAATCAAATTTTTCCTACTATGCTTAAGTTGGATAAGGCTTAGGCAGGATTTTTGTAAAAATAGCTCATTTTTCCTTATACAATCTCTGCCGAAAATGAAATAGTATGATTGGATTTTATATTCAAGGAGGGATAGGCACGGTATGAGAAAGGTTTCAGAGAAGAAAAACTTGGCTTTCTGAAAAAGAATGAGTTTAAAAGGAAGATTGTCCCTGGTTCTGGCATGGTATCCTTTATTACCATTCTGGTGCTTTGCTATATTTTTAGTTCATTCTTTTGAAATAGATATGGATCGGCAAATTAACGATTCCATGGCGGAAAAGGGAATGAATGCGCAGCGGAAATCTCACCACAGTGGATAAGTTAAGCAGTGTTTCGGGGATTGTAAACGACAGTATCAGTTTTGTTTTTGATAGTAAGGATAAAGTGGGAGAGGCGCCTGCATTTTCATGGAAGGCGGTAGATACGGAGAACAAGGCACTTCGCACAAGTCCGATGGAACCGCTTATACTGAGGAGCTGTATTGTGGATAAGGAAATTTCCGCATCACAATATCTTGCGGAAAATACTTTGTTAAATACTTTGGACGCGGTTGTAAACAGTAATCCGGGCATTACGGGGTCTGGCACCCTCTTTGAGCCGAATGTGATTATTCCGGGAGTACCGAAATTATGCCCGTATCTTAGCAAGAAAAATGCGGAACAAAAAACGGTTGTCAATTATCCCTATGATTACTATAAGGAAAAAGATTATTATCTCAGCGCAAAAGAAGGCAAGGACTATGTTACCGATATTTATGACGACACGGAACAGGGAATCAGCGTACTCAGTATAATCAGTCCCATTATGCATGAAAACGAATTTAAAGGAGTCAGCATTGTAGACATCAATGCGGAGGCCTTAATCGATATTCAGAAAAAGATGATGAATTTCGACCATGTTTTCAGAGATTATTTCCAAAGACGATGTGATTCATACGAGGACGGAAGAAAACGGAAAAACTTATCGGAAGTTTTAACGGAAAAGGCCTATAGCAGCATAAAAACCCTCATGCAGGAGGAAAGCGGTTTTCCTCAAAAATCGTAGCCAAGAACGGAAAAGAAGAAAGAGAGTTCTATGAACCGATTGATATCAAAGGAAATACCTGGTGGTTCCGTATCAGTATGACTGAAGTGGATTATGACCATGCAGTAGACAGAATGGTGATGATGGCTACCATACTCGGGCTCATTACAGTGGCTATCGTCATTATTGCAACGGTTTTCTACTTAAACAAGAGCTTAAAGCCCCTATCCATGGTGGCAAAAAGCGGGAAAAAGCTTGCAGAGGGAGACTTTGATATCGAAATGTCCTACGCTTATCAGGATGAGATTGGCAGTCTGATTACCGCAATGCAGGAGGTTGTTGACCGGGTAAGACGTATTATTTCCGATTTAACTGCTAAGCTTTGGTGAACTGTCTCGTGGAAATTTTGCGATTTCCGAAGAAAACGAAGAATATTATACAGGAGCCTATTTACCGCTTCTTACTGCACTTTCAGAGATTACGACAGACCTTTCCCGTACTATGGCGGAAATACAGTCGAGTGCCCTGAAAGTAAACGGCAGTGCGGATCAGGTCAGCGCAGCAGCACAGGGACTTTCTCACGGTGCAGTAGAACAGGCTTCTTCCATTCAGCAACTGAGTGCCACCATGAGTGAAATTTCACAAAGATCAAAAGAAACTGCGGGAACGGCACAGGAAGCATCGCATCTTTCCACGGAAACCGGCAAAAGCGGTAGTGCTCAGTAACAGTAAGATGAAGGAAATGTCCGGTGCCATGGCGGAAATCACGGAGAAGTCCAATGAAATCAATAAAATCATTAAGACCATTGATGACATTGCGTTCCAGACGAATATTCTCTCCTTGAATGCAGCGATAGAGGCGGCTCGTGCAGGTGCGGCAGGAAAAGGCTTCGCCGTTGTTGCCGATGAAGTAGGAAACCTCGCACAGAAGTCCGCGAAGGCGGCACAAAATACCGCAACCTTAATTGAAGAAACCATTGAAGCGGTAGAAAAAGGGGCAAAGATTACGGAAGAGACTGCGGAATCTTTAGGAACGGTTTCTCAGCATACGGTGAAAGATAAACAGTTATATTCAGGATATTACTACGGCTTCGGAGGGAGAGGCTGACGGTATTTCTCAGCTTAGTCAGGGCTGGATCTGTATTTCTTCCGTTGTACAGAGGAATTCCGCCACCCTCGGAGGAGTCGGCAGCGGCATCGGAAGAGCTTTCCGGACAGGCCAAGGTGCTCAATGATTTGGTGGCACGCTTCCACTTAAAAAGCGGAAGAATATTCATCTCAGCCTTCAAGAGGAGAAGAGCAGAAAGCGCCGAATTCGCCCGCAGTAGAAAAAGAAAGAAGACGAAAGAGGCGAAAGCGCCCATAGCGGAGAAGAAAGAAGAGTAGAAAGCGCCGGAAAGCACTTATAGTGAGAAGAAGTACCGAAAGCACCTGTTACGGAGAAGAAAGAAGCCTGAAAGAGCCTAACGAAGAAGAAAGAAGAGCAGAAAGCTCGAAACATCTGCAGTGAGAAGAAAGAAGAGGCGAAAGCGCCGAAGGCACCTGTAACAGAGAAGAAGGAAACGCCGAAAGCAGCTGTCACGGAGAAGAAAGAGACAGCTGAGACCCTTGTTGATATTAGCGGTATGGACGGCATGGATCTTTCGCAGATTCCCATTCCGGAGATGAGGAGAAACCGGTGAAGAAAAGTCAAGCTTGAAAGGGAATCCGCTAGGGTACAAAATACGAAGCAGAGTAAGTCTACGTCGAAATATACAGGGAAGGGATACGACAGTTCTTTTTCTCGGATTTGACAATGACAAGTATTAATTGTAATCTGATTCTGCGGTTTAACTGCGATACTCGTTAATGGTAATCTGATTCTGCGGGTTCCACTGCGATAAATCGTTAAATGAAAAATAAGAAATAGAAAGATAGGAAAAAGAAAGCGAGAGAAGGGGAGAAGAGGCAGGGTCTCTTCGCTTTCTTTTTCATAATTAAGTGGACTTTAGACTAGGAACAGGGCTGAGATTAAAAATGCTTAAATATGCAGAAGAATTAAATCTGGTTTTGGCTTTGTCCTTGTTTTATAATGGGTTTAAGATAAGGAAAAAGTTCTTATATTCTTTTGGGCAGTCAGTCGATGTTCTTTTGACATAGAGAGTATGGTTTCTTTTTGTTTTGCAAAACCGCAAAAGAGAAGTGCCTCGTTTTTTTCAATAGGGAGTGGAGAAGAAGGATGAACAAAATAAAGAGAATGCTGTCCATGGCTGTAGTGTTTATATTGTGTTTAGTCATGGTTCTTTTCCTCTTGCAAAAAGAAGGAGAGGGCAGGGAAAAAGGCAGTTATCAGAGAACGGATGAAAATGTAGAATTGAATATTTGAGCTATTATTCCGCCTTGCAGCAGGAAGTATTTTTGAAAAATGGTGGATGAATTTAACCTGGGGAGAGGCAAAGACTTAAATATCACGGTTCATGTTACAAACCCCGGTTCGATGACGGATTTGGAAACGAGTCTTCTATCCCCGACGGATAAGAATTTTTCGCAGGAAAGCTATCCGGATATGGCTTTTGTGTATCGGGATACGGCACAAGCCCTGGATAAAAAAGGATATCTTGTGGATATGGAACCTTACTTTACGGAGGAAGAATTAAAGAGTTTTGTCCCGGAATTTTTGGAAGAGGGAAGGCTCGGCGTACAAAGTAAGGGGATAAAGATTCTGCTGGTTGCCAAGTCTACGGATTTATTTTTTCATGAATAAAACGGACTGGCAAAAGTTTTTCGGATGCTACAGGATGCACTCTTTCGGATATGGAAACGAGAGGGTTTATTGGAAGTGGCTAAGAAATATTTTTGAATATACGGATTCTCTTACTTTAGTTCCCGGAGACGGGAAAGCTTTTTTCGGACAGCAGGGTTTTGCCAACTATTTTTTGATCGGGGCAAAACAGATGGGGGTGGATTTAATCACACAGGATGCTGACGGGCATACCGTATATAATTTTCCGAAAGACGTTATGCGTAAGCTTTGGGATTACTTTTATGTGCCCTATATACACGGATACTTCAGTTCATCCGGAAGATTTCGCTCGGATGATGTTCGGACAGGTGATATAATCTGCTTTTACGGGCAGTTCCGTTTCATACACTTATTTTTCCTAAAGGAAGTAATCCTTTCCGATGAGGAGCACTATCCGATAGAGAATATCGTACTTCCCTGTCCGGAAATCGTAAAAGGTCAAAATATTGTGGTACAGCAAGGAGCAGGCATTTCGGTAATCAAGGGGGAGGAGGCAAAGATTAAGGCCTCCATGGAATTTTTGCGTTGGCTGACCTCGAAGGATATCAACAGCAAGTTTGCCATTTCAGCAGAATATTTACCGGTAAGGCAGGATGCGCTAACCTTAGAGACACTGGATGTATTAAAAAGGAAGAGGAGAGGATCCGGGATTGAGGCTGCTTTTAAAAACGTTTCCTCTAACAGCTTATACATTATGCCTGCGGTAGAAAAATGCGGAAAGCATTCGTAATGTTTTAGAATTCAATTTGGCTGATAAGGCAAAAGAAGATAAAAAAGCGATTGATACGGCGATTGCCTCGGGTTCGTCCAGAGAGGATGCGATTCAAGAGTATGATACGGAAGAAAAACTTTTTAATTTATGGTATGACTCCCTCCTTGCCGAGTTGGAGACACTAAGAAAATGATTTTTGGAGCGGAATGAAGAAACAAAGCATATTTAAGAAAATACTGAATCCTCTTATGCTTTTGCTTATCTTGGAGGTAGGAATCATTATGATGTCCGTGTACGGGCAGGGATTGTTTCAACTGATTCGTACCAATTCAAGAGAAATTATAGAGTAGGGTGGAAGCCAGACGAAATTATCTGGAAAGTATCATGGTAAACCAATGGATGAACGTAGGGCAGATCAGCTAAAAGATAAATCGTCTTACGGACGGACTTGTTGATGCGGGAAAGCTGGATATAGAGTCTATTGATGACAGTTCGGAAAATGCGGCCTCCTTTTTAAATGCCATTACCGACGATTTGCTTTCCATGATGCGGACGAATCGTGTCACCGCGTATTTTTAATTCTCAATGCGGATGATCTAAAGGAAAGTATGTCTTCGGGAAAGTATGTGGATAAGCCGGGACTTTATTTTCGGGATTTAGATCCGAATCTAAGCCGAGTGTTAAAAATTTTGATCTTTTGATAGAGCGCTCTCCCTATCTTGTGGTAAGAAATAAGCAAATGACAACAGATACGGCTTGAATACCAATTTTGAATTCGGTACATCGGGAGTGCTCTACTATGATTTCTTTTTATGAGCCTACGGAGGCAGGCTTTCAGCAGTGCTCCGGATCTCGGATGGGAGGAACTCGGATATTGGAGTAAGCCCTATAAATTGTTTGGAGAAGAAAGAGAGGCTATTGCCTTTCCGTACCCTCTACGTCTTTCCTGACGGAAGAGTCTACGAGGTTTTAGGCGTGGACATTCTTTAAGCTATTTAAAGAGAAATCTTCCGGAAAAGGAGTTGATAGCAGCGGGACGGCATTCTTATTTTATCAGTATGCAAAAGAAGGGCAGTAAGGAGCTGAAAACAGAGTCATACAGGAAGCGATTCAGTTCAGTGCACTAAAGGTCAATATTGACCGGGATATTACGGATGATTATCTCAGTAAAAATAAGGGACATGTTTGCCTACAGCATGCCGCTCCGTATTTTTCGACGAACGGTCCCTTTCTCCGATGCGGATTGGCAGATTGGTGCGAGATTCCTTTACAGCACGATGAATCGATTTGCGGACAGAATGTTCTATGTGATGTTTGTCACGATTATACTCACGTTGATTATCGGTTTGATAGGGAAGCCTTGCTCATTTCTGTATTTTTGCAAAAAGCCGATTTAGGCTTTTTAGCGTCAGAGGTGAGGAGAAATAAACCCACAGAAAAAGCTGATACTGCAAAGAAACCGGTATTTTGAAATTGACTCAAATGTCGGAGGCCTTGGAAAATCTTTCCGACCGTCTTTTTACAGGAACAACAGAATCTGCAGTATGAAAGGGATCATGATTTCTGACAGACCTTTATAACAGAAGAGCTTTTTGGCCGTCGTATTCGTGAACTTTTTGGAGAAAAAGGGTGGCGGAAATTCTATTAGGGGCATATATCATGATGGACCTTGATAATTTAAAGAGAGTCAATGATACCTTCGGACATGAATATGGAGATAAATATATTCGTTGTGCTTCGGATACGCGAGGAAAAGCGCTGGGAGAAGAGGCGCTGTATTCGCGTATTTCCGGTGATGAGTTTAATATTTTTATTTTTGATGAGGACGGAGACCGAAAGAGAATCGGCGACTTGATTGAAAAATTGCAAAGAACCATAGATGAAAGTTATATTTTGCTTCCGGACGGAACGAAGAAGATGCTGAAGCTTTCCGGCGGTGTGAGTTGGTATCCTGAGGGCGGTTTAAGTCCCGATGAATTGCAGAAGAATGCGGACTATGCGATGTATGTGGTAAAGAAGACGACGAAGTCACAGATCCGTGTATGGTCGAAGGAAACGGACCTCGGTAAAGAAAAGGAAGAAAAAGAAGATAAGAATTAAAAGGGAAGAAAAAGAACCAAAAAGGAATCTAAGAACTAAAAAGCGGAAGCTAAGAAGTAAAACGGGGGTTAGCAGTAAAACGAGCTAGAACTAAAACGGCAAAAACAAGGATTCCTTGTCGAAAAAGCATGTAAAGGATAGTGCGAAAAAGATGGAAAGCAGCATATTCCGTTTCAATAATGCATCAATAGGGTAAGACCCAAGGAGAGAAATTCCGGGAGTCCGTGATTTCCGCTAAAAATCGAAACATTCCGAAAACAATACACTAAAAAGCAGGGCAAAGCTTTGCGGGAGGAGCACCTTCCCCAGATACTGCACCGCTTTCGGTGTATTTTTTGAAATAAAAATAAAGGGTAAAAATCGCGTGAGCATTGTCCCTACTATGCAAAGAAGAATCGTGATGATTCGTTGTCCTACTGTCATAGAATAGTTTTCCTCTATATCATTTCTATTGTTTTTCCAACTGCGGTCTTACAAGTAGCAAAAATAGCGGTAATCCCGAGCATGGCGGGAAGGATAAAGTTTTTTCTTTAAAAACGAGTAGAGAGGATGGAAAACGGAAAAGACCCTAGGAAGGAAGAAAAATGATTTTTCTTTCAAGAATTGGTCCATGAAAAATCACGGCAAAAGGGCAGTCATCACAAAGTCAATGCCTTCCGTGGAAAAAGGAAGAACATTCCCGAGAAGTGTTCCGATGCAGGAGCCGATTACCCAATAGCTTTGATTAAGAAGGGTGACAAAAACATAAAACCATTCCGGGTTCTGTGTCCTCCGGAATTTCCGCGCTGTAATTGATACTGAAAGTTTCATCACACATCCCGAAGATAAGATAGAAGCGCTTCCAGCCGGTTTTTGGAAATTTGTCCAGCATCGCAATACCGTAGAACAGGTGACGAAGTTGAATCATTACCGCAAGGAAAAAGGTTTCAGCGGTGCAAAGGGAGAAATAAGAAAGCTGACCGCCAAAATCTCCAAAGAACCGCCAAAAATGAGAGAGGCCATAAAGAAAGTGTAGAGCACGGAAAGACCGGCACTGTGCATATAGACCCCGTAAGCAAAGCCGAGGAATAAAAAGCCGGTTAAGATGGGAATGGTATGAGGGAACGCGGCCTTAAGTGCTTTTCTGTTTTTCCGACATAAAACATAGCCTTTTCTTTTATATATCACTTTCCTATATCAGCTTGATTCGTTTCTTATAAAAAGACCCTAAGCTTGAGGTATTTTTGCTTTTCTTGAAAATATCTCTCCTGAGCTTAACTCTTGCAAAAACAGACAATATTTGTATAGAAAAATTTTTAACTGCAAGAGCCGGGATAACTTAAAACTTGACTTTTTCCTCTCGGATTCAATATACTTCGGGAGAAATGCGATGAAGGTGCACAGTACAAAAGGAGACCGCTTAGTATAGAGAGAAGAATCACAGGCTGCAAGTTCTTCCCAAGCGCTTTTTGGAATATTCCCACCGGAGCAGTTTTTTTGAAATTGAAGAAGAGTAGGAAAAACCGTGAGACTGCGTTAAGCATAAAGAGAGCCCGTAAAGAGATTTCGGGAATCAGGGTGGTACCGCGAACATTCGTCCCTGTCTGCAATTGCAGACGGGGACTTTTTGCTTTACAGTGCCATAAGTCCCCATACCCATTGCAAACTGGTTTGCAAGAGGGATAGGACTTGATAATCGCAAAGGAAAATTATTAATTTAAGATAAAGGGAGGAAAGATGAACACATTCAATCTCGAGGAAAATCGGAAAGGCGGCAGAAGAGCGTTTGCGCTCTGCCATGGATATGAATTCCATCAATGAAATTCGTACCCATTTTTTAGGGAAAAAAGGTGAACTTGCGGAGGCGAAGAAAAGCTTTTAAAGGACTTAAGTGTTGAGGAAAGGTCGCTTTTCGGACAGCTAGTAAATGAAGTTTCTCAGAAAATTGAGAAGGAGATTAAGGAGCGTGCGGCAGAGCTGGAGCGTGCCTTACAGGATGCCAGACTTTCCGCAGAGACGATTGATGTGACACTCCCCGGAAAGAAGATTCGTTACGGACACGCCCATCCGAATACTCTTGCTCTGGAAGAGGTGGAAAGAATCTTTTATCGGCATGGGCTATGAAGTTGTGGAAGGCCCCTGAGGTAGAGTACGACAGTTATAACTTTGAAAAACTGAATATTCCCGAAAAGGACACCCGGCAAGGGATGAACAGGATACCTTCTATATCAACAGCAATATTCTTTTTAAGAACCCAGACCTCTCCGTGCAGGCCAGATATATGGAAACCCACTGCCGCCACTTCGCATGATTTGCCCGGGAAGAGTGTTCCGTTCCGATGCAGTGGATGCGACCCATTCCCTTCCTTCCATCAGGTGGAGGGTTTGGTCATTGATAAAAATATCCATTTTTCCGATTTAAAAAGGAACGCTGGACCTCTTTGCCAAGGAGCTCTTCGGACAGGATACGAAGACGAAGCTTCGTCCGCACCACTTCCCCTTTACGGAGCCTTCCGCAGAAGTGGATGTTTCCTGTTTTTGAGTGTAGGGCGCAGGGCTGCCGTTTCTGTAAGGAGAAGGCTGATTGAGATTTTAGGGCTGCGGCATGGTGCACCCTGAAAGGTGCTGGAATCCTGCGGAATCGACCCGAACGAGTACAGCGGTTTTGCCTTCGGTGTAGGTCTTGAGCGTATCGCACTTCTGAAGTAGAAATCGATGATATGCGTTTACTTTTATGAAAATGATCTGCGCTTCTAGAGCAGTTTTAAGGGGATTGAAGATGAATACATCCATGAATTGGTTAAAAGCATATGTTCCGGGGCTTTCCGCATCGGGAAAAGATTTCGGAGACAGAATGACCCTGGTCGGTAATAAAGTGGAAACTATGGAAGACCTCGGGGAAAATCTGGAGAAGATCGTGACAGGAAAGATTCTTTCCGTAAAGAAGCTACGAGGATTCCGATCACCTCTTTAATCTGTCAGGTAGATATCGGGAAAGAGACTTTGCAGATTGTAACGGGAGCTCCGAATGTAAAAGAGGGGCAGGTAGTGCCGGTCGTTTTAGACGGCGGTAAGGTAAAGGTAGATCATGAAGGAAAGCACCCGGAGGGCGGCGTAAGCATTCATAACGGAAAGCTCCGCGGTGTGGAATCCTTCGGGATGATGTGCTCTATCGAGGAGCTCGGAGTGACCGAAACTTTCTTCCCGGAAGCACCGGAAAGAGGCATTTATATTTTCCCCTGAAGGAACTCCCTGTGAGAAGATGCTCGGCACTCCTCGGATTTCGGATATTCTGCATGAGTATGAGATTACCTCTAACCGTGTGGACTGCTTCTCTGTAGTGGGACTGGCAAGAGAAGCGGCGGCAGCCTTCGGACAGGCATTTCATTTTCCGGAAATCAAAAAGGTGGGGAACGAAGAGAAGCTCTCCGACTATCTCACTGTAGAATTAAAGGACAGCGAGCTTTGCAGCCGTTACACTGCACGCCTTATTAAAAATGTGCGTTTTGCGCCGTCTCCCTCCTGGATGCAGATTCGCCTTCGGACTGCCGGCGATCCGCCCAATCAATAATTTCGTAGATATCACAAACTATGTGATGCTGGAACTCGGGCAGCCCATGCATGCTTTTTGATTACGAAGACATCAGCGGACAGAAAATTCGCATAGAACGTGCCGAAGATAAGGAAAAGTTCGTGACCTTAGACGGCGTGGAACATGCGAGCTCGACTCTCTATTTTGTGCATCATGGGGACGGGAGAAGACCATTGCCCTTGGCGGAATCGCGGGCGGAGAAAAATTCATGATTACCGATAAGGTGAAAAATGTGGTGCTGGAGGCGGCTTGCTTTAACGGCACCAATATCCGTCTTTCCGGAAGAAAGCTGGGACTTCGTACCGATGCTTCTTCTTATTTTGAAAAAGGGCTTAGATCCGAATCTTTGCGAAATGGCGATGGACAGAGCCTGCACCTTAATCGAAGAACTCCACTGTGGAGAAGTGGTGGGCGGCATGGTAGACTGCTATCCGGTAAAGAAGGAAGAGAAGCATTTATCCGTATCCATTTCCGAAATCAACAATTTATTGGGGCTTCACTTAAGCGGAGAGGAAATGAAAGGCGTATCTTCTTCCTTTGAAATCAAGACGGAAGTGAAGGGAGACAGTCTGGAGCTTGTGATTCCGACCTTTCCGACAGGACCTGGAGAGAATGGCGGATATTGCGGAAGAAGTAGCTCGTTATTACGGATATGACAAGATTCCGAGTACTCTTCCTTTGTCCGGTACCGTAGGAGGAATGCACCCGAACCTGGCTTTGAATCGCAGTCTTAGGCACTTAGCCGAGGCACTCAGGTTATAACGAAAGCTATTTCTATTCCTTTGAGTCGAAGAAGGTCTATGAGAAGTTACTTTCTTCCGGAAAAATGCTCTGAATGGCAGCAGATTATGATTTCAATCCCTTGGGAGAGGATTTCTCCGTAATGCGTACCAGCTCTGTTCCGGGAATGTTGCAGGCGCTTAGCTTAAATAACCGTCATAAGAATAAGGATGTAAAGCTCTTTGAAATGGCAAAGCTTTATATTCCGAAGAGCTTGCCCCTGACCGAGCTTCCGGACGAGCGCATGACTCTGACTCTCGGTTTTTATCGGAGGGAGATTTCTTTAGTCTGGAAAGGAGAAATAGAAGAGCTCTCGCACACTGCGGTTTAAAACGGTCGCTTCCATCTATGATGGAAACTGCGAAAAGCCGTACTACCACCCGGGCAGAAAGGCCAACATCCTCTGCGAAGGAAAACGACTTGGAACAATGGGAGAAATTCATCCGGATGTCTTAAAGAACTTTGATTTGAAGGAAAAGAGCCTATGTAGCGGTTCTTGATTTAGAGGAAGCATATCCCTTGGCGGGAGATCACAAAAAGTATACGCCGGTTGCCAAAGTTCCCGGCAGTGTCTCATGACTTCTCTCTCCTTGTACCGCTTCAAGTGACTGCCGGCGAAGTGGAAGACGCGATTCAGAGCAGCTTCCGCTCCTTGAGAAGGTGGAGCTCTTCGATATCTACGAAGGCGCACAGGTTCTTGCAGGCTTTAAGTCCCTCTCCTACAATGTCAGCTTAAGAGCAAAAGACCACACCTTAAGTGAAGAGGAAATCAATAAGGTGAGAGGGGATTTACTCAATGCACTGGAGAAAATAGGGGTGAGATAAGGGATGTGACTCATCCCATGGTTCATAGGTATTGCAGCAGGGCACGCTCTCGCTAACCTCGCCTGACTGAGCATGGGCTCGGTAAGCCCATTACTCACTTTTACTGCGCAAAAGCAACTTCCTTCGGAAGTTGGTCTCGTACAGAACAACTTTTCTGATGAAAAGTTTGTCCTTGCGTAGTGTACTAGCTTCTGCTTCGGCTTCCGACTCGCCAGAAGTACTAACGAGCTCAGATTGCCTTGCGCCAATACCTATGAAACCGTGGGATACCTGCCCGTTTACTTTGTTTTCTGCAAGTGCCGGAGCCTCCAAACGCTTTTACTCAAGAACATATCGGAGGAGGTCTATATTTTAGGGAAAGGTTCATTTTAAATCTGCTGTTCTACAACACATAATGAAAAGCTGCATCTAAAGGTGCCGGTTATTCGTAGTTTTCTCTGGAGATTACAGGGGGAGCTAGGAGACGAGATATTTGTAAATACTGTTTGTTGATAGCGTTTTTACTTATCACGATGTATCTAGTTAGATATGCTGTGTTCAGCGATTATATTGCAGAGGCCTTAATGGCTGAGAGCTACTCTATCTGTGGTATTACTATCTATGGCAATTTTTATTTTTGCTCTACAATACAAAAGTAGAGTAAAGTTCCAATATCTAATAAAAGGCAGGCTTATCAATGAGTTTGAGCGTTTATAACATTGCAAGAGAATATAAGGAATGGTCACATTCACAGTTTTGCAGATATTAAAGCAGGGGTAATCTGAGCCCGCGTTCTGTTTAATACCTATGAAACTGTAGAACTATATTTCTTTTTCCGTTTTTCTCTGCGTAATGTGAAAAGCTCTTTAGGGAACAAGAATACATGAGGAATAAATCCCCCGGTTACACCCGGAGTAAAGCGTTTTGGAGACGCCGGCACTTGCAGAAAACAAGCGACAGCGAAGTTTTCGTTTAGTACCGTGCGTCGGAACCGAGCGAGAGCGCCTTTGACGCAGGAGGGTATCCGGGGATTTATCAATTCTATATTTTCCTATATTTTCAATTCTACACACGAATATTCGCCTTCTTAAACTCTTTCTCGAGCTCCTTCTTTGTGCCTTCTTCTTCATGTCCTCCCGTTTATCGTAAATCTTTTACCGCGGCAAAGTCCCACATCGAGTTTTACGAGGCTACCTTTAAAGTAGAGGCGAAGGGCACAAGAGTATAGCCCTGCTCCTTGATTTTTCCGAGCAGGCGGTCAATTTCCCTCCTGCTAGAAGGAGTTTCTATCTCTAAGCGGATCTTTATTGAAAATATTTCCCGCTCATAGGGGTTGATGTGCATACCTACAATGAAGCATTCCCCGTTTCGAATCTGACAAAGGACTCTTAATGGAAGCCTGTCCGAGGCGGAGAGATTTGACTTCCGTTCCAGCTGAATGCCGCATTCCAGGCTTTCCTCCACGAAAAATCATGGAAAGCCTTTTTGTTGTTTGCGATTTGCTTAATGCTGTCTCCCCATTTATCTGTTCCTTTCTGCCCCTCCGAAGGATTTTTATCTTGCTTGAACTTTCCTTAAGGGAAGTCTATCTCGATGGAATTTGTTTTTCCGAGGGAAAGTTCATCTCGACTAAATTTTGTTTATTCAGAGTAGGCATATCTGCATTATTCTTCCGGCAATTCCCTTTAGCTCGGCACAAAGTCGATAGTCCGGCTCAAGCGTATCTACAGCATACACTAGAACAGAGATACTGTCACCGACTACGGAAGGTCCGCTCCGCTCGCCTCTAGTTATCAGTTCTTTCTCTATAAAAACAAAATAGTCGTCATTCAGCATCGAAGCGGAATCTGCCTTCGATGCCATCTCCAGTGACATAATGCCGTACTCCGTAAGGCTGGAAATGGTCCCTGGGGAAACTTTCCTCGAGGAAGTTCTTCACGTACTGGCACTTCTTCAGCTTCATGCAATCCCTGCTCCGCCTCATCTGCCCGCCTCTCGCGAAGGGAACTCTCGCATGGCTACTCAGGTAAAATACGACTGTAGTGGGCGAAGCGCTTCACTTTTCCTGAGAAAAGTAGATTCTCTCAATGATTCTGTGAATCTGGAGGTCGATAACGCCTGATTGAGAGGGTAGCGTGTGTGTATTTACTGGCAAAGCCGAAATGCTCTCCGCATTCCACGCTGTACTTTGCCCTGTTTTAAGGAGCGAGAATGAGATTACTGAGCATCATCTCTTCTTCCTTTCCCAATCGTTTCCAAAACTCCTGTAAAGCCTTTGGACGGATAAGCGTCCGGGTCTTTTGCACGAAGGAGAATGGAGAAATTCGATAGAATCCGCGAAAGCTCCTGCCATTTGTCGAAAAGTCCGGTCGCTCGTGCATCACTGTGGTAGAGGGGCGAATATCCTCCAGTAATATTCCTCCGCGACCGTCTCATTTGCTGCAAGCATGAAACTCGATGATTTTCAGATTCTCACGATCACGGAGTGAAATTTCTGTAATCTGTCCCTCGTTGAAAAATAATCTGGGACTCCGGAAAATCAAAGTCCAGCCCGCCACGCTCTCCCACGCGCTTATGACGAAGCAGACGGAAAGCTTTCCTACATGAAGAAGCAAGTCCTTAAAGGGAGATAGGAGGAATAGTCCTCCGCAGTTTCTTCGTTTCTCTTTCCCATATCTAAAGAAGCTGTGGAAGCGCTATTTCTCAACTCCAAGAAGCTGTGCCTGACTCTTTTCTCCAAAACTGCCGTCACGCCGGTATAGCTCATTCTCTTATCGGAGCAAATGATTCTGGCAGACTTTCATGGGAAAAGCTGTCTCTTTTTCGTTATAGTCCGCGATGCAGGAGAGGGTCAGACGGTCCACACCTTCATGCAGGGAGCAAATGCCGTTGGAAAGCTCTCTGGAAGCTAGACTACTCATCCGTTAGATACACTGGAGGTTCCGCGCTCCAGTGCCTCTAAATCGAGGGAAGAGTCTCCTTCACTATTCCGTGACATCGACGATATGCGACATAGACGAGGATAAAGCTTTCTTTCCGGAAAATATTCCAAAGAGATAGCATCGTCCAAGTCCCTGGCATCTTCCCCTCGTCAATGGTAATCGTAGTGAGCGCACTGGAAATCTTCTTGCCTTCGAATTTACAGATAGACCTCGGCACTTCCATAGGAATCAGCAGCCTCAGCTTTTTACCTCCTCCGAAAGTACTCGGGAGAGAGAAATGCACGAATAACGGAAAGGACATCCACGCCTCGGCTCTGTACTTGCACCCAAGCACTTCCGCAACACCGCAGACGGGATAGGAGAGGAGCGGACTCTTCTTTCCGCGGGGAATAGGAGAATGCCCCCGGCTGCCCTTCTTTCTTCTTTGCACCCGCCGTAGGAGGATTTTATTGCTATGACCTTGTCTCCTGGTAGCCTCCGCCGGTCTTTCCGGCTGAATATAGGAAGGAGAGGAGCTTTTACATCGTCAGGATAAAGCGAAGAGCCCTTCCCGCCTTTCCTTCACAAGTCCGAGCACCTCCGTTACGGCGCGTTCCCATGACTTTACGATTTTTCCTCGGCACTGGAATCACCTGCCTTTCCTTTGTGATAAGGATCTGCACGGTGTCCCCCGTCCAGGGTATTTCCTTCCGAACCCTTCGGGATGTAAATGTCATCGAGTTCCTTTTCGAGAGGCTCACAAGCCGAGCCTGCCTTGGAATAGACACCTTTTCAGAGTCCGCTCTTTTTGCATGGAAGCTTTACTATGTCCCTTTTCTTCCGGTTTAGCAGTTAAAGAAGAGTGCCGCCCTCTCTTAGTGGAAAAAGAAACTCAGCTCTTCCTCTACCATTTCTTCTAAAAGTGCGGTGAAGTCTTCTTTTGGGAATGCCTAAAATGAATCAGTTCCTCTCTTCATCTTTGGGAGGAACCATCCTTTCTATATCTACAATGATTTTTCTAATTTTTCCTTTTGCTCTTCGCGCATAGTCCTTAGTTTTGGAAGCTCAAAAAGTAATTTTTAAGCTTTGATAAAATGGGCTTTTCTTTCTTCATGAGGAGGTGATTTCTATGGATATTCCGGTGTATTTCATTAATAGAAAAAGCCTGCAAAAACTTGCAGGCTTAAAAAGGCGGAAAACAGATTTACCAAATCACATCCAAAAGCAAAGCAACCGCAAAAAGGCAACGGTACTGCACGTGTAAACTTCTAAACTTCCTTATGGAACGTCCTCTGTTTTTCTGCCAATAGGTGTCGGTTGTTCCGGATACATGCTCCTAAACCGTCCTCTTTCCTTCCTGCATAAGGATAATGGCAGACAAGGCAACGCCTAAATTACAAACAAAATGACTAAAGCTATTTTTTTGCTATTCTCATAAAACCACCTCTATATATAGAGATAAGTCCGTAGGCATGTAGAAGCCCTCCGAACCTGACTTTTGTCAATATTCGGAAGTATAGCCAAAGTGTAATTTATGGTGCAAGGTGGATTTTCGAAATTTTGCAGGTTATAAAAACAGTAATCGTTGACAACAAAATGTCTGGTTAACTTCGGTTAACCAAAGCGAAAAGGGCAACGATTTTGAATAACAGAATTGAGGTACAGGAACACCTTAGGGTTTTATCCCTAGATAGATTAGGCAAAAGGTCGGAATATTAAGGATAAGCATAAATAAAATAGAAACTGGAAAAACTAGTAGTTATTCTGAAGATCGAGAGGTATGGCTATGAAGAATATTGTTGAGTATTTTGTAAATGCTGTTTTGAGGAGTAAGTTTTGCATTAATTATTATATATCTAGTACAATTATGTTTATTTAGTACTTATATTGCAGAAGGCATTAAATTGCAGGGGCGTTGCCTTGTCAATAGCATTAGTAGCTATATCGATTCTATATTTCTCATAGGACATGAAAATAGAGAATAGATAGCTTCGTTAAGGTTATACAAAATATGGGTTAGTGAATTTCGAAGCCCCTGACCCGTATACTATAACAATCAAAACCTGCTAAGAAAAGTCAATAAAAAGCATCCGTGCTAATAATGAAAAAGGAGAACGATGAAAAACCTAGAGTTGTAGTGGCAATTTTCAGGAAAGAGAATATGATCTTTGCCACGGAGGCTATGGCGAGTTTAAAGGCTATTGGGAGTTTCCCGGGGAAAGGTGGAGCCGGGCGTAAAGCTTGAGAGAAGCTTACGACGGGAAATCGGGAAGAGCTGCAAGTAGAAATCCATATAGAAGAAAAATTACGGAGTTGGACTACGATTATCCGCATTTTCACCCACGATGCACTGCTATTTTTGCTCGTTTTATCGGGAAATCACATTGGTGGAAGCAACGGATGCTCGTTGGCTTAAGAAGCGAGGGAGCTGAACAGGTGAACTGGCTTCCGGCGGGACATTTCTCATTGAGGAGCTGAAAAACAGCTCATAATTCATAACGAGTATCGCTCGTAAAAGCGTGGATCTCGTTTGAGGAACCAGCAGCTATAATTCCTTTTACAGGAAAGGAAGTCCATGCTAATCTTTGTCGGAGAAACCGACCGGAGGTGACCGAATAAAGCGAAATTTATCGGAAGAGAGGAGAAGTACGGAAAACTTCAAAGGCTCATATCAGTCTCACGGCTTGGAAGTGCTTCTGTTATACGGAAGAAGGCGTATTGGAAAAAGTGAGCTGATGAAACATTTCCATGCAATTCTTTGAGGGAAAAGGATTTTATTACGAGTGTAAGCAGACCCTCGAAATGAATACTGTGAGAAAGCTTGAGCGACTTTACTTCTCGGAGGAGTGGCTATCCTGGATTTTCTTTTTCCGGCCTTTGAGGAAAGTGCTGGATCTAGCGACGGAGGAGAATATTCTTTTTGATTTTGGATAGATAGGCCTTGTCTTTAGTGATGCTAGCTAAAGGCATGGACAGCGTTTTGCAGGCGCTGATTGATAAGTATCGAAACCGGGTAAAGTGAAGTGGCCCTGTGCGGTCTCGCTGTGGATACCATGCAGAAACTGATTTGGTGGCTTAACGACGACCCCAAGGCGCTACA
>BNJU01003582.1_pt1 | contig 60489 bp, 82 predicted proteins | sample 8539281 | NCBI WGS metagenome assembly BNJU01 (sample SAMD00202456, study PRJDB9452) | human saliva metagenome | isolation source: human saliva | place: Japan
AACAGCTTGCTATATACTGAAAAAAATATAAGGTTAAAAATAGTTTTTAGAATAAGAGATTAGAATTCTATAATAATTACTGTAACTTTTTTTATATTATTAGTAAAAAAATAAACGATTATGATATAATTTACTAAAAAGGAGGGAGTTACATGGTAAATCTATTAACAGTGAAAAATTTAGCATACAAATATAAAAACTCTAGTGATTATGCGATTAAAAATATTTCTTTTTTTCCGCGGAAAAAGGAGATATGATTGCACTTATAGGTAAAAAGTGGATCAGGGAAAACTACGATAATTAATTCAACATTAGGATTGTTTTCTAATATCGAAGGTGAGGTATCTTTTGGTGAAGGTGTGTCTGTTCGAGATGTGGACTACTGTATGCAAAGTCAATCAGTAGATTGGTACTTAAATGTATATGACAATATTTATATGGGACTATTATATTCTCAAAAATACTATTAGTAGGAAAAAGTGTAGATGAGATTATAGCTGTTCTTGATTTAAAAGATAAGGAGAAATCTGATTTAACAGAATTATCTGGAGGACAATTGCAGAGAGTACAAATAGCAAGAAGTCTAGTATCTAATTCAAAAAAATATTATTTTTAGATGAACCTACGACAGGATTAGATGTAGTATTATCAAAAAAATATATTAGAATACATAAAAAAATAACAATAAAGAACATGCTGTTTTTATATCTTCTCATGATTTAGATCTTATAGAAAAAGTATTGTAATAAGATAATTTATATTAACGACGGGGAATGTTTATACTTTGGGAAAATGAGCACATTCTTAAGAGAATATAATAAAGAAATAGTATACAATATTTCTTACAATGGTGAATTAAGTAAAGATATAGTAGAGAAATATAAAGATACTATTACTATCGTTGATGATAAAAAAATTTAAAAAAATTTTTCTTGGAAAAAGAAGAGGAAATTTCAAATGTATTAAAATTATTATTGGCAGAAAAATATTACAATAGAAAGTCTACAGAAAGAAGAGATTACCTTGAAGAGAATATTGGAATTGGAGGAGTAATTATATGAAAAAAATGTTATGAAGAATTTTTGGGCAACATCGTATATAGAATATAAGGCGATTGAAAATAATAAGCAGATTATATATACTCAGCTTATGGTTCCAATATTGTATTTTTGTCTTTTTGGATTTGGAATAGGAACTCATTTGCAAGTTTAACATTTAAAAGGGAAAATGTTAGTTATATAGAATATATTTTTTTGTTGGAATTATAGGAGTAATACTAAATTCTCAGATGAATCAGTCGGTTTATAGGGTGAATTTAGATAAAAAAATGGGGACTTTTAGCGTATAAAAAGAATAAAAAGGAACATCAGCCATTTCTTATTTTTCTAGGAAAACTAGTATTTCCGTTAGGAATCACAATAGTACAAGTATTACTAATTTACTTTTTTTATCATTCTTTTTAGGGATAAAAATACAGATAGTTCCGTTCTTAAAAGTATTAATTATTGTAATTATTAGTCTAGTGTTTTGGTTTTCTCTTGAGGGTTATTATTTCATTAGGGACTGTATCATATAGGACTAGAGATCTTATCTTAGGAACATTATTACTACCGATAATTTTTGCCGCACCGACTTTTTATAGTTTAGACAATTCTAAGGTGCTATACTATATATCAAAACTTAATCCGTTAACATACCAATTAACGAGTATGAGAACTGTAATTTTTGATATGGATCTTGATATAAATACCTATGTTACGATATTCTTAAGTTTAATAATGTTAGTTTTAGCAATAAGCGTGATAGTAAAATCAGAACTATTAGGTGACGAAAGATAAAATAAAAATTTTTAAAAATATCCACCACAGAAAAATTTTTGTGGTGGATATATTTTTGTGTTTTTATCATAGATATTTAGAAATAAAGATGTTTAATAATAACTACTCTAGCTTTCTGGTATTATTGGAATAACTATAAGTAGACATGATATAATATAGTAAAGAAGAGAGTATAAAAGGGTAGCAGTTTAAATAAAAGTAAATAAAATTTGAAAAGGTAGGGAAAAAGATATGAGTAGAAAAACTTTCTAATATTAACGGTAATAGAAACTTTATTAATTACAGTGACATTTATACTAGAATCAGTATTTAATAATAAACTATGGTATATTGCGGGTATAATAATAATGATTTTTTTATATTTCTTCATACTTCTTATCTATTGATAGTTAAAAAGAGCATAAATCTTTTAGCTGGAATGACAGAGGAAGAAGCAATAGAAATAAGAAAAGACCTAGATAAATTAAAAAAAGTATGAAAAAAAGGTGCTCAAGCAATAGGGATTGTATTCTTATTAAGTATTTTTTCTAATATATCTAATTTACGAGATACTGGGGTAATTTGGTAAAATAGGGTAACAGATAACTTAAAAGATATTTTTAAGTAGGTAATAACTATGTTAAAACTACAAATTATTATTTTTTTAGGGATTTCTATTTTATTTATATTTATTAGAAAAAGAATTAGAAAAATTACCATTAGATATACAAAGAAAAATATAGAAAAAAATGATATTATCAGGACTGATTTGTTTTATTAGGGAGTACGATATCTATATACAGCCCTTTATAAATTTTTAGTCGTACATAAATAAAAAGAAAAATATTATACAGTACATCTATGCTGTGTAATATTTTTTTGAATAAATATTGAAACTTGTTTAAAATAATTTATTTATAAAAATATATCATATTTACGATATTCTGAAATTATTAAATTCAATAATTGGTATACAAATAAAAAAACATTATAATATATTTAAAAAAATCTTTGAGTTTGTTTAGTTTTTTTAATGAATTTGCAAGATAATTGTTTTTAAAAGTTAATATATATAATTTCTTAAAAATTTAATATATTATATAATTAATATTGATGATAAAAATAATCAGGTAAAGGTTTTATTAAATTTAAAAATAGTAAAAATTTTTTTCGTAAATATTAACTAGGAGAAAGAAATATTATGAAGCACAAACAAAGATTTTTCTTTAAGAAAAAAATAAAATTGGAACAGCCTCAGTATTACTAGGATTAACTATATTAGGTGGTGCTAGTTATACGAGTGGAGAGGTTCATGCTGCTGAAGTACCTATAGGAAGTACAACAGATTCAAGCACTGAAGTTACTCAACCGACAACAGCAAAAAAAGTATCTGATCAACAAGTACTAGATGCTAAAAAAATATAGATGATAAGAATACTGAAATATCAAGTGTACAAAAAGGATGTTAATAAGGTTAAAGAAGAAGTAGCAGATAAAACAAATTCTAAAGAAAAGTTAAATGTTGAAAAAAATAAATTAACTAAAGATGTTGAAGAAGCGAAAAACACTACTCCAGCAGATGTAGCTAAAATTGAAGATAAAAATCAATGCTCAAAAAAACAAAAATAAAGCAGATAAATCAAAAGAGTTAGAGCAAGCTAAAGCAAATGAAGCTGGGAAACAAACTGTAGCTCAAGAAAAAGCTAAAGAAGTAGAAAAAGCTCAAGAAAATGTAACTAAAGCTGATAAGGATGTTGAAGCTAAGAAACAAGCCTTAGACCCTAAAGCTGAAGAGATCGTAAAAGACAACGTTGCTAAAGCTACTGCTGACTTAGCAAATAAAGAAGATAAACAAAAAGAAGCTAAAACAAATTTAGATGCAGCTAAAGCTTTTGACGCAGATTTATCTGAGAAAAAAGTAAATGCTAACGCCGATGTTATTGAAAAAGTGAAAGATAAAGAAGATAAAATAAGTGATGTTTCAAAAGCGACAAAAGCACAAAAAGATGCAAAAGAAGCTGCTGAGAACGCGTTCGCGTATCCAACAAAAGTAGTAACTACACCAGAATGGATTAAAGCATTCAAAGAATTCAAAGATATTGATGAATCAAAATTTGATAGAGATGCATGGAAGAAAGCTAACCCGCAAAAACCTGGTGAGAGCGCATCTGATTACTTCGATCGTATAGATGCTGCTTGGGACAAGTTCTTAGAAGAAAACTCTGCAAAACGTAAAGAAGCTATCAAGAAAGTAATTGTAGCTGATAGAGAGTTACTCGAGAACCATGACTATAATGAACTAATTGAAGGGTACACTAGTGCAAAAGATAATAGTGTCGTGTACGACATCAACAACATTCCATCAGATGTATTAGTTGAAGCATCTCAATATTTTGCACAGTTAATTAACTCAGCTCGTGAAGAGTTAGGTATCACAGAGAAATTAAAAGTGCACAAAGATGTTGTCGAATTCGCTCGCGAAGTAGCTAAATCAGTTGTGGACAACAACATCAAAACATTTGGTCACTTTGGTCGCGGTATTAATGATGCAGCACGTAAACGTGGTTTACCAACATCAGCTAAACCAGGTGTAGATACAACTAGTCAATTCTATGAAAATATAACTAGTAGCAACTTTGAAGGTATGCAAATTACTAAACAACAATTATTCCACGAAATCTATAAGGCTGCGAACCACTTCTTACATGAAGGGCCAACTACAGGTCACTACCAACACGCTATCACATTAGTACGTGACAAAAATGTAGGTATCGCTTTATCACAAGTTGAAGGTGCAGACTTCATGCAAATTCACGCTATTGCAATCAATCCTACAGAAGTTAAAGGTGGATCATATGATGCTATCTACGGACCTAAGACATTATTACCTAACGCTGTGTACGAAGACAAAGCTACATTACAAGCTAAATTAGACAAAGCAAATAGTGATTTAGAAACAGCAAAAGCAGAATTAAACAAAGCAACTACAGCTTTAGACACTGCGCGTGCGAAAGTAGCGGAATTAAACGCAATCAAAACTAAAACACCAGAAGCGCAAGCTAAATATGATATAGCTGCAAAGGCTGTAAAAGTTGCTAATGAAGAAAAAGAAAAAGCAGAAAAGCACTTACAGTTTGTAACATTAGATAAACTCGCTAAGGAAAATGCTTTAAATGAGTCTCTTAGAGTTCAAAGAGAAGCTAATGATGAATTATCTAAAGTAAAATTAGCTAGTGACAAAGCTGTAAATGATTATAATAATGCTGTAAATGCTCGAATAGCTAAAGAAGCTGAAATTTCAAATATTACTAAAAAAAATTGCTGAATTAGTTAGTAATAAAACTGAAATAGAAAATAAAATAGCAAAACGTGCAGAAAATGAAGCTAGATTAATAGAAATTGGCAAAAGAACTAACTAAGTTAACTGATGAAATAACTAAATTAACTGCTGAGGAAGTTAAATTAAAAACTACAACTTCTACTTTAGAAAAGCAACTAGTGGATTTAGAAAATGAATATGAAAAAAATTACTAGATATCTATACTACAGAGCGTGTGCCAAAAGCTCCAATTGTTGAAGATTTACCATCTATAGATATTCAAGAATCAACTCATACTGAAGATATCGAATACAGAACTATTGAAAAGAAGATATAACTATACCAGTTGGAGAAAAAAAGTAGTTAAGCAAGTAGGGAAAAAGGAAGAAAAATCAGTTAAAAACAATTAAATTATATAAAGAAAATGCTTTTAATTGATGAAGTATTACAAGAAACCGTAATTGAAGATGCTGTTAATGAAGTTATATTAATAGGTTCTAAAAAAACCAATTAGTAATATTAATAATACTCAGTTTTTCTAAATTATCAGGGCAATATAATGAGAGAAATTATGCTCAAGGGAATATTCAAAAACTCTAAATTACAAGATAGAAAGTTATATGTAGAGGACAAAAAAATTACCTAATACAGGTCAAAATAATACAGGTATGGCTTCTATGATTGGATTAGTAGCGCTTGCTGTGGCAGCAAAATTACGTGAAAGAAAAAGAAAAAAATAGAACAATTATTAGTATATGTAAATTCTATAGTTTTCTAATATTTTGTAGAGTAAATTTAATATAGAATAAAAGTGTAATAAACTAACATAAAGTGTCTAGTCATAATAGCACGCTTTGTGTTAGTTTTGTTAAGATAAGATACTATTTAAAAATATTGATATAATATTTAGGATGGATAGACAAGAGTAGAATCTATTTTTTTGATTAAGGGATTTGTTTAGACTTAAATATTAAGTATAGTGCTAGGATATAGAGGTAAGACGATTGAAATAGATAGTAGTTATTGTAATTAATATGGTAGTGCAAGAAAAAAATAGATACATACAATATTAGACATTATCCTGGTGAGTGAGGGTGTAATACCTGCTAAGTTGAACATGATATTTTTTTAAAAAGTATGAAAGTCATAGATGAGGGATTGTTAGTAAATGAAGATATTTTTGTAAAGGTAGGTAATAGAAAGTATTATTTTCTGTTATTTGGCAATTAATAAATAAACAGCAAGTTTACTTTATGAGCCGAGTACAGCTAGTTGACTGCATTGTAGATCAACTATACACGATGAAATAACTAAGAGTATAAAACATAATTTACAAACTTATAACTATTGTAGAGGTTGTTGATGAAGCGTTAGGGAATACTGGAATTTTAGAATCAAGTATAACTGTAAGCTCTGTTTATGTTGGTAATATCACGTTTAATAATCTAACTCATGTTAAGTTGGATAATAGACAAAACTGAGTTAGGAGAACAGCTTAATTTAGGACACAACTATAATGAAATTCAACTAACTTAATTTTTAAAAAAAGAAAAAAATTTATTTTTTTACTATTTATATAAGTATTTTAGATTTTTAATTTCCTATGGAATTTTTCTTTTTCTAAAAATTAACTATTGGTTCAATAATAGGAGATTGTTTTATAAATAATATAAAAATGATATCATTCCTAATGATTATGAAGTAAAATAAATGAGAAATTCAAGAGCTGATAGTAGTAGAAAATTAATAGAAAATAAATGTAACTTAGTAATAGAATATTAAGAGAAAAATGTTGATAAAAATATGTAAAATAATATATTAGAAAAAAACACAGAAAGGTAGAATGAATATGGGAATTGATTGGGAAGAAATATTAGGAGATGAAGATACAGATATACTATCTGCATGGGAAAAAAATGTAGCGAGAGCAGAGGAGTTTCAAAGAAAATTTGAAGAAGAAAAATTCTAGGAAAAAAATAGAAGAGAAATAGCTATGCAAAAAAAATAAAAAAACTCTGAAAAAAATGATCTTCAGGAAATAAAGCGTAAGAATAAAAGAAAAAAACTTTTGAGAATTTTTTTCAAAGATACATAGTTTAACATGGAAAAAAACTAAAGATTATGAATATAATGTAATTTTAACAAAAAGAAATTAAATTTTTTTAGCTTTTAAGTATATTATTACAAAATAATCAAATTAGTAATGAAAGAATAGAAAAAAATAATAATGAAAAATCCAATTGAAATAAAGGAAAATGAAAAAGAAATCTATTCATTTATAAATGATGACTTACGAGAAATTCAGCAAAAATATATATTTGAACATACTAACAAAATTGTGTTTCCATTTTTGCTAAGTCTAAAAAAATGTATTTTTGATAGAGAACAGGAAGAAAAAAATTATAATAATATATTACATAAATATAATTCAGTGTTTGAAGTTGGAAACAAAGAAATAATATTTAAAACATCTAGTTCAAATACTTTTTACTGTAGATAATAAGAAATTAGGTGAAATGACAGATAGAACACTGATAGTTTTTTTGCTAAATGTTATAAAACAGGATCTAATAATATTGATATAGAGAATAACAAAGTAATTAAATTCAGAGGATTTGCTGATAAAACGAATTTAGAAACAGCTTATCCAAAAAGGGAAGTACGTACAACAAGCTAAAAATATTCTTAAAATGGACAAATTAAAATCATATTTATGTTAAAAAATATAAAGTAATTTATTTTTATATTTTAATTATTATATTTTTAGATGTATCCAAAGAATTATATAGAAATACTAAAGTTACACACTTCTGTGGAAAGTAAGGGGCTTAAATAATTGATATTTTTAATAAGATAAGTAGGGAATCTACTTGTCTTATTTTTTTAAAAAAATTAAACTTTCATAGTTTTTCATTACATGTTTGGAATAAAAAAATTAGTAGACATGATATAATATAGTAAAAGAAGAGAGTATAAAAAGGGTAGTACTTTAAATAAAAAGTAAATAAAATATGAAAAGGTAGGGAAAAAGATATGAGTAGAAAAAAATTTTCTAATATTAACGGTAATAGAAACTTTATTAATTACAGTGACATTTATTCTAGAATCAGTATTTAATAATAAACTATGGCATATTGCTGGTATAATTATAACGATTTTTTTATATTTCTTCATATTTCTTATCTATTGATAGTTAAAAAGAGCATAAATCTTTTAGCTGGAATGACAGAGGAAGAAGCAATAGAAATAAGGAAAGACCCAGATAAATTAAAAAAACATGAAAAAAATTGCCCAAGCAATAGGAATTGTAATCTTTTTAAGTACTTTTTTTCTTAATATATCTAATTTATGAGATACTGGGATAATTATATTAAATATATGTAAAACTAATTTAAAGATTCTATATAAAAATAGAATACTTTGAGTTAGTTTTTTTATTTAAAATAACAATTGATAAAAAAATTTGAATAATATTCAGAAAATATTGACTTTTTAAGAAGTGTAAGATAATATAGTCTATATACTTTAAAAAAAGTAGAATTTATTTTATTATGGTACAAATAAATAAATGAAATTTATTGGGGTGAACGCTATAGAATTTAATGTCAAATTAGCAAGAAGTTTATATCTATGTTTGAATCTAATATTGAGCGTTCTATATTCCTATATAACAGTAAAATTTATATCTGTGTATAGTTTTTCCTATATACATTATTTTTGTTTATCACTACTTTAATAGAGTTTTTTTATTTTATTAGACACTAGTTATTTTTAAAAATAATAACAGCTATAAAGACAAAAAAATCTTTATTATATGTTAATTGTTTTTTTCTATAGTAATGTTTATTTTTAAAAGTAATATTAATATAACTTATGTACTTATATTTTATTTTGTTTATTATTTATTAATCACAGTAGTGCTTCTTAATTATAATTTATTTGTAATAGAGGAGAGTAAGTCTATCAAAGCTGGTGTGACAGATATATCTATATATAGCAATTTGTCTAAATTACTTGGTTTTTCTTTAGGAAGTTATATATAAGGTAAATATCGAGGAGTATTTAATTGTATTTATAATTGTGTTTGTTTTATTTTTCAAGTTTAAAAATAAATAATTTTAAAAAAATAAAACTGAGAAAAAAATTCTGAAAGATTAGTTTTTTAATGATTTAAAAAGAAAATATATTGTTGTTAATACAGCATTATTATCAGGAGCAGCAGTGTTTTTTTATACCAATGTTTATAAAACAATTGGCTGCTAGAAATTTAATACAATATTCTAGTATTGTATTCTTTATCCCAGGACTAACAGTAGTTTTTATTTTTTTAATGCTTACTAAGAAATATGAGATAAATTTAAATAATATACTTATATCTTACATAATTTTGGATATGGTATTCTTTATATTTGTTATATGTAAGGTATTTTTACCATTACAGGTGATATTATTATCTTTAATAGTAGCCTTAGGAGTATCAATCAGTATAAGATTAAGGACTAATTTTATAAAAAAATTAATAATAAAGAATATAGAAAAAGTATATTACAAATTTTTTTAGAATAAGTGCACCGTTATTTACTATCATTTTAAGTTTAATAGGATTGTACTTAGAAAATATTGCTTATTACATTTTTGTTAATAAACATATTGTCAGCTGTTCATGTATTATATGTGAATTTAAGTAATAATAAAGTGATTTTATAAGATTAAAATTGAGGAAGATTAGACTTTATAGAGTAAACATAGGTAAAGAGTTAAAAATAGATAAGGTGGGAGTTATATGATAAAAAAATATTTTTAGAAGTCATAACATTAAATAAATTAAAATTGAGCATTATGTTTATTTTAACATTAATAGTTTCTATAGGAACTGTTTATGTCGTGTATGCTCGTGTTGATATCGTTAATATAGTAGTGTATAAAAACTGGATCATTGTGGTATAAAGTAGCTATTATTATATGTATTTTTAATTGCTGTGGAACTGTTAAGGGCTTGGTTAAAAAAATCATAATTGCACAATTGATTAAACAATGGAAAAATATATCTAGGTGATAGAATTAGTAAAAAAATATAGAAACTATGTCTCAGTCGGAATTTAATAAGGTTGATTCTGGTGAGCATATGACTAAATACACCTATCAACTTGAATTATTATCTGCATATTTATTCTCACCATTAACTGGTTTACTTTAGTGCTATTGTATTATTTATCTCATCAGTTGTATTTTTTTATGGCTGATTAATTGGAGGTTTGTTATCTTCGCACTATTATCGTCAGTAGCTATGTTTTTTTAATAAGTGGTAAGTTTGGTAATAAAATTAGCATAGGATATACAAATTTATCAATTTTATCAGGGAAATTTTCTGGAGTTTTAAAGGAATATTTAACAGGTTATGAAGATTTGAAAAATATCGGTAAAATAAATTTATTCTCAAATACCATAACATAGTGTGTATAAAATGATACTAAGAAACAAATATCATTTATCAATACATGATTGTAATGATTTTCTTGAAAGTTGCAATCTAGAAAAAAATAATTTAACAAAAAAACTAAAAAAACAGAAAAAACTTGACAGTAAGTAGAATATTTGGTATATTATAAATATCACGAAAGATGTTTAGGAGAAATATCATGAAAGATATTTATTATATAAAATGACTTGGAAAAATTAAAAAGCGTTAGCTGATCCTTTAAGAGTTGATATAATAACAACCTTAGGTACAACTAAACAAAACTCACAGCAATTAGCAAAAAAACTTAAGATTAATAGAACAAGAATTCACTATCATCTTAATATATTAGAAGAAATGGGTTTTATAAAAAGTAGTTGATACAGATGTGGTAAATGGAATAATACAAAAATATTATTTACCAACTGCACACGCTTTTTGTTCCATCTGCAAATATTTTTTTAATAAATTGTTTAAAGAAAATACAATAGAATTTTTTCTCTAAATAAATCTCAAGAACAACAATTTTTTTATTAGAATTTGAAAAAGTTAGTAGAAAAATATTCTAATAAGAATGAAGGGAAAGAAAAAGTTACATATAGCTTATTGAATATATAATAATTCGGTTCGAAAAGAGCCGAAAAAAATTTAGAATAACAGTAAAAATATTTTTTTAAACGTTTATCATTAATTTTATGTTTAAAATAAAGTTTAAGAATAGAAAACTACTGGAGGTTTTATATGATAAAAAAATAAAGACTTTATAATTTTTATTTTTTTAGGAAGATTAATAACAAATTTTTAGCGATAGTATTTATTTAATAGCAACTATGTTATTAGTATTTTCATTAAGTGGTTCAACATTCTATACAGGATTAGCGCTATTTTTGACATCTTCAACAGCGATAGTTCAAATAATTTTATCACCTATTCTTAATAGAATAAACATGAAAAAAATTTTTAATAGTAACTCAAATAATACAAGGAGTTTTTATTATTATTTATTCCTTATTTACACATAACAGGAAATTTAAAAAGTTTATCATGTTTTTAATAATAATGCCGATAATAAGTTTTCTAAATCAACTTGTATATCCTGGACAATTAGCACTACTTCCAAAAATTGTTGATAGTAAAGATTTAGTAAAAGCTAATTCTTTATTTGGTATAGCGTATCAAGGGAGTGATGCAATATTTAATTTTTCTAGGTGGAATTATAATAACTACATTTGGTTTTTATTTTAAGCGTATTATATAGATAGTATAACATTTTTTTATAAATGCAATATTATTTTTTTATTCTTATCCAAAGTAGTTTCAACACCATGTTCAAAATGAAAAAAATCTAAAAAGATAGTATCAAAAAAATTATTTTTTTCTGAACTAAAAAGAAGGGATTATATTTTTGGAAAAATTCACCTTTGAAATCATTGTTATTTGGAGTTATATTTATAAATTTAGCAGCAACAGCAATTTACGCAGCATTACCAGAATTTTTCTAGAACCAGCACGTACTATGGCATTTTTATTGAGTGCTTCTGGTATAGGAGTTTTATTAGGATCAATGTTATCAAATTTAGAAATATTAAAGAGTATAAAATTAGGTTTTTTTGTATAATATTTATATTAATAATATCACTATGTTGGATGGGGATGATATTTATAAATAATGACAGTTTAATCTCCAAATTAATAGTATTTGCATTGTTTTTTTATCGGGTGGGTATTAATAGGTATACTGAATATTTATTCTCAAACAGTAATTCAAATGTCCACACCAAGAGATAAAGTAACAATTGTTTTATCAGCTATGCTAGGTTTGTCAACAGCACTATCTCCACTAGGTGCATTAGGAACAAGTTTTATGAGTAGATACTATGATAATAAGGTTGTAATATTTTTCGGCTACATTTTTTTAATATTGATAATAGGGATTTATTGGTTATTTAATGAGAGTATAAAAAAATATCAAAAGTTTGAAAAAGGATAGGAGGAGAAAATTATGAATAGTTTAATTTCTTTGAGAAGAGCAACAAAAAAATGATTTGAAATTTTTTTAGAGTTGTTATACAATGATAAAACTATACAAGATATTTCGTTGAATGTAGATTCTGGAAAAAAATTACAGAAAAAGGAAATTAATAATACTCTTGAATATTTTGAAAAAAACAAGTTAGATTTTTTTATAGTGTTAGAAAGAAAGCAACCTATAGGAATAACTTTAATATATGAAATAAATAAAGTAGAAGATTATGTATTGATAGGAATAGCTTTAGTCGAGAAATATAGAGGTAAAAAAATATAGCTGGAGAGATAATTAATATACTTTCTTATCATGTAAAGGAGAAATATAAAATTATGAATCTAGCTGGAGAAGTGTATTCAAATAATAAAGTATCATTAAAGTTAGTAGAGAAGTTAAAATTTAAAAAATGATAGAAAAAAACTGAAATAATAGAATTAAATAATAAAAAAATTTATAGGTATATTTATTATAAAAAAATATACATAGTATTGGTAATAAGTATAATTTAATAATAAATTAACAAAAAAATTTAAAAAGAAAAGGAGAAAGAGCTATGTCAAGAAATATCATAATTATAATCAAATAAAAAGATAAATTTAAAAAGTAAAAAGGAGAAAAATCTATGTCAAGAAATATCATAATTATAATCAAATAAAAAATAAATTTAAAAAGTAAAAAGGAGAAGAGCTATGTCAAGAAATATTATAATTATAATCAAATAAAAATAAATTTAAAAAGTAAAAAAAGGAGAAATATATGTCAAGAAATATCATAATTATAATTAAATAATTTTTAATATATTATTTTTTTAAAAAAACCGTTCATTTTATGAGCGGTCTTTTTATGTCTAAATTAGGTTTCTTACAGATTTTTTATCAAAAAAATAGTTATATAGATTGTTGCTAAATCAGCATTTGTATATTTTTAATAGCTCATTTAGTGAATGAAATATTAGGATAAAATACGAGCCTAGAAGAAAATTAATTCTTCTAGGCTTTTTTTATAGTTAAGGAATATGTGTTCTAATTATGTTCGTCGAATCACAATTAAAGTGTGGGGACTAAAGTTTTATTTTTATTATCAAATTTCCCTCTTAGTTCATCACTTATATCATGGCTAATCATTATTATCGTTAATTCTTTATTTCTAACAGCATTTCTACTATACTTTTTGCTGATTCTTTGTCTAAAGCTGATGTTCCCTCGTCAATTAATAGTATTTTTTTACCATTGAACAACGCTCTAGCTATAGCCAATCTCTGGCGTTGTCCTCCCTGAAAGATTTTCCCCATGAACCTCTACTTCTGAATATAAGAAGTCCTTCTGAGTTAAGCCCACTTTTTTTCTAAATATTTAGCTACTTCACTATCCTCAGCTACTTCTCCCATAGTTATATTATCTTTGACAGTACCTGAAAAATACAAAATTTTCTTGTTGAATTATAGTCAGTTTTTCTAGTATTTGTTTAGTAGATAATTTTTTCAAATCAACACTACAATACTCTATACTACCCTTCATAATTTCTTAGTTGCCCTGTAATAATTTTTAAATAATGTTGATTTTTCCTACTCCACTATCTCCGCTTATTAAATATTTATTCCCTTCTTTTTATATCAAGGTTTCAAATTATTTAAAGATTTCTTTGTCACCATAACTGAAACATAAGTTTTTAATTTTTATAATGTTTCTCTTAAAGAATATTCAACAGGTGAGTGAGTATCCTTATTATTTAACATGAATTCATCATGCTTAGAGAAAATAGGTTTTGCCCCTTTAATAAATGCTATTCTATAACCTACTTGGCTCATACCATCAAACACAAGATTAGCAAACATTCCTACAGCCGCAACTGCACCGATTTCTAAATTATCTTTAACAACTAAATACCCTGTAACAAAAACTAATAACACTTGGAAAAAGACATTTAAGCCAAAGTTAAGCATGTAATAATTACTTTCCAATTTACTTTGTTTAACAAATACGTTTTTTTCAAAAATTCTACTTATATTAGCTATTCTTTTTAGGAATTATTTGTAATTTATTAAGAGAGAAATACGTATCATAACCTAAAATCGTCTCTTCTAACGAAGCAACATAGTTCTCATTTTCTTTAGTAACTTCTGTTCCCATATTATGAAGTTTTTTTATTAAAAAAATTTTTTTGGAAGATAAATTAATATTCCTGTTCCCTATAATAGTAATTAAAGAAATGATCCAGTGATATTTTCAATAGAGCATAAAGTGAAAAACACCACTCCAGAAAGACTGTATATTATAGCAAATATATTCCTTAGACCCTTTTCTTGAATCATTTGAATATCATTGTTAAACCAAGATTGATAAACACCAGATGAGTTATCTTTATACTTTTTCAATATCTAATTCTATAAGGTTACTAGATAGATTATCCTTAACATCTATTCCAATATCTTGAATAAAAATCTCCTCTCTTACTTTTAACCACCCTATCAATTACTATAATACCAAACCACGTAACTGATAAAAAAATAAGATGATTTCAAAGAAACTATTTAGATTTCTGTTAGTAAGCACAGTTATAGCATCTGCATTTAAAAAGTTACTTTTCATAAGAAATAACTGTCTTAACAATATTAGAAAACAAATTAAATAAGAACCTATATTTATATTTTTAAAATATTTTTTTCATAAATACCTCCTACATTTAAATTCCACCTAATTTAATAACACGCTATTAAGAGAAATTGTGAGAAATATATAAAATACTGACTTATATTTATACATTTATTATAGTATGAAAAAAAGATGATAACAATCTAAACTTATAATTTTCAGAAAACTTACTATAATTATCTTGACACAGAGAATAAAAGTCAGTACAATTAAAATTACAAAAAAATACTATAGGGTATTATTCAAAAAAACAAATCTTTATAAAAGTTTATATGAGAACTCGTAATCACAGTGATTTAATCACTATCTAAATTCATCTTATAAAAAGCTTTTTTAGATATCTAAGAAACTTCATGGGGAATTGACAAATCGATGTCTAGGGAGTCACTATTTTTCGAGTCGCTTCTATAGGAATATAATCTATACAAAGGAGAGCAATATGGTAAAAAAATATTTTTAGAAGTCATAACATTAAATAAATTAAAATTGAGCATTATGTTTATTTTTAACATTAATAGTTTCTGTAGGAACTGTTTATGTCGTGTATGCTCGTGTTGATATCGTTAATACAGTAGTGTATAAAACTGGATCATTGTGGAATAAAGTAGCTATTATTATATGTATTTTAATAACTGTAGAATTGTTAAGGGCTTGGTTAAAAATCATAGTTGCTCAGTTAATTAGACAGTGGAAAATATATTTAGGAGATAGAATTAGTGAAAAATATAGAGAATATGCCCCAATCTGATTTCAATAAAGTAGACTCAGGGGAGCATATGGCAAAAGTATACATATCAATTAGAATTATTATCTGCATATTTATTCTCGCCGCTAACTAGTTTGCTAAGCTCTATTGTATTATTTATATCATCGGTAGTTTTCTTGTGGATGATAAATTGGAAGTTTGTTATTTTTTTGCCATAGTATCATCAGGTGCAATGTTTTTTTAATAAGTGGAAAAATTTGGTAATAAGATTAGAGTAGGTTATACAAACTTATCAATATTAACTGGTAAGTTTTCAGGTGTTTTAAAAAGAATATATAAGTGGCTATGAAGATTTAAAGAATATTGGAAGAATAAAGACTATTTTTCAAAAAAATGTTAAGTCTAGTCAGAGTCAAAAAGAAGATCAACAGTATAATATTTCTAAGCTAATGGCGTTTGGTGAACTAACTTTACAAAGTATAGAAAAGCTATTTGAACTGTTAATTTTTCATCTTTCGCAGTTTATTTAGTTTTTAAGGAACGAATTAAGTATTGGAGCAATAGCCCTCAGTGTCTACTATATTAGGAATATATCTTACATCTACTGGTCAGCTAGTTGATTTATATATCAAAAGTAATTGGGACAAAAGATATATTAGATAGTGTTGTAAAAAAATCAACTGTTAAGGAAACAAAGTATCCTCATGTTAAAGAAAAAAATAGAATTTAAAAACTTTAATTACAGTTTTGGTGATAATCATGTTATTAAGGATTTTCAACTTCAATATAAATAAAGGTGGTAAATACGCTATAATCGGTAAAAAGTGGTTCTGGGAAATCGACTTTAATCAAACTTCTCTAGGAAAAATTACACTCTGATACTGATAAAGTGTTAATAGATAGTGTTCCTCTTGAAACACAGGATGATATCAATTTTTTTCAAAATGAAATAGGTTATGTAAGTCAACAAACCTCTATATTTACAGGTTCTATACGATATAATATTACTTTTAGATGAAGATTTTTTTCAGATGAGGAAATATGGAATGTTCTGAAAAAGTGTGCCTAGATGATAGGGTTAAAAGCTTAGATAATGGTTTAGATTATGAGCTAGAAAAATATGGGAGGAATATTATCTGGTGGTGAAAAAGCAAAGATTAGTTCTTGCTAGAGTATTAATTAGAGACTATCCAATTTTAATTTTTAGATGAAGCAACATCAGCATTAGATGAAAAAAACCGCAATACGTATAGAAAATAACATCTTAGCTGATAATCAACTTACCTTAATAATGATTTTCATCATATACAAGAAGAAATTAAGCAACAATTAACTGAATGTGTTGAGTTAAAAGTTTAAATATATTTTGTAGAATAAAATAAAGAGTTAGAATTTTTTTGATATATTTATAAAAACTTTGAAGATATATCATCTATTCTAGCTCTTTTTATGTTATTTTTTTATTTATATGGAATAATAATTAAAATTTTGATATAATATTGAGAATGTATAGTCAAGAAATAATTAAATACTCTTGTATAATTAGATATATGGAAGGATACTTTATATGTATAAATTAATAGTTACAGATATAGATGATACACTAGTAAATAGTAATAATGAAATTTCTCAAAAAAATAGAGAGATTATTGAAAAATGTAAAGAACAAGATATAAAAGTCATTTTAGCATCTGGTCGACCAGATTTTTGGTATGATGAAAATTGTCGAAGACTTAAAAGTTAGATAGTTATGATAATTATTTATTATCATTTAATGGAGCTAGAATAGCTAACTTAAAAAAACTGGAGAAGTTGTTTATGAAAAATTCTTATCTCCAGAGAGAATAAAATTTTTTTAATAGATGTTGCATTTGGATAAATGACTGTGATATTCTTACATATCAAAAGTGGGAAAGTTCTTACAAATCGTGATAATGAATACACTAGAATTGAAACTGGTTTAGTAAGTGCAGAGTTAGTAGTTTGTGAAAATATGAAAGAAGAAATAAAGGAAGGTGCAGCTAAAGTTATAATTTTAAAACATCCTGATGAAGCAGCGAAAATTAAAGATAAGTTGGCTAAAGAGTTAGGTGATGAATATGAGGTAGCTATGTCTAAACCATTCTTTATCGAAGTTAATGATAAAGGTATTTCTAAGGGTGCATCTTTAGATTCATTATGTAAAAAATTAGGATTAACTAACGAAAATGTTATGGCTCTTGGAGATGGGCTTAATGATCTTAGTATGATTGAGTTTGCCGGATTAGGTGTTGCTGTTGAAAATGGTAATAGTATTTTAAAAGAAGTGGCAGATTTTATTTCAAAAAGTAATGATGAAGATGGTTTTGCGTATGCAATTGAGAAGTTTGTATTAAATAAATAGAATAGGGTGTTAATAAGCATCCTTTTCTTTAGAAAGAGGATAATAATGAAAGTTACATTAATATGTGTTGGTAAAGTTAAGGAAAAAGTTTTTATCGAGATGCTATTAAAGAATATGAAAAAAACGTTTAGGTGCATATATTAAAGCTAAATACAATTGAAATTAAATGATGAAAAAGTAAAAAGTAGAAAATGATTCTGAGATAGCACTAGCTATGGAAAAAGAAGGTAACAATATTCTTTCAAAAAAATTAAAGATACACAGTATGTTATTACGCTAGAAATATTAGGTAAAAGTATTTCTAGTGAGCAATTTGCTGCTAAGATAGATAATTTGATGTTAACTGGTAAAAGTGATGTTGTATTAGTGATTGGTGGAAGTTACGGACTTTCTGATAGTGTTAAGAAAAGAAGTGATTATGCATTATCTTTTCAGTAAGATGACTTTTTCCTCATCAAATGATGAGAGTAGTACTGTTAGAACAAGTGTATAGAGCTTATCGAATAATAACAGGTGCTAGTTATCATAAATAATATACTCTAAATTTATATTAAGCTTTAATATAATAATGAAAAGAAAAGATTTATAGAATAAAGAGTACTGAAAAAAATAGAAATCTAATAAGTCTAAGTTTATAAAATGAATCTGGGAAATTTTAACATGATGTTTGAATTTTTCCCTAGATTTTTTTGTTCTTATTATTTTATTACAAAAATTTTTCTAGTTTATAGACCAGTGTTTATTTTTATATAGAGTATTGTTAGATTATCTATCGTTTTGTTCCAAGTATAATATAGAATATCAATATATTTCTTGTATAAACAAAGCAAAAAGCTATAAAACTATCCATGATATGAGAAAAAAATCTAACATATATTTATTTAAAATTACATATTTCGAGTATAATTGAAAAATAGTTATTTATGAAAAAAAGGGGTTTTTAATTTATATGGATAGATTTTTTTAGAATTATTAACTAACCTAAATGATTTTATGTGGACATATTTTTCTAATTGGGTTAGTTATAGTTACTGGTATATATTTTACATTTAGTACCAAGTTTGTACAATTTACATATATAAAAGAAATGTTTAGGCTTATCACTGAAAAACCTAAAGTAGGGAAAGATGGAGAACAAAAAGGTGTATCTGCATTCCAAGCATTTACGATATCAGCAGCATCTCGTGTTGGAACAGGTACTATCGCTGGAGTAGCAATTGCGATTGCTATGGGAGGACCAGGTTCAGTATTTTGGATGTGGGTTATGGCTTTATTTGGAGGAGCATCATCATTTGCTGAGTCTACATTAGCTCAAGTATATAAAGTTCGTGATAGAAAAGGTGTTTATCGTGGGGGACCAGCCTACTATATGGAAAAAGGTCTAGGTCAAAAATGGATGGGTGTGCTATTTGCGATTGTTATTTCGATAACGTATGGTATAGCTTTTAACTCGGTTCAAACAAATACGATTGCTCAAGCTTTACAAGTTTATGATATTAACCAAAGAGTAGCAGGTATTGCACTATTAGTATTAACAATTTTTGTAGTATTTGGTGGTGTAACTAAAGTAGTAAAAAAATTACTCAATGGTTAGTTCCTGTAATGGCAGTTTTATATTTATTTATTGTATTAGTTATTATGGTATTAAATTTTGATAAATTACCTGGGATTTTTAGTACAAATAGTTAAATCTGCTTTTCGGACTTGAACAAGTTGGAGGTGGAGTAATAGGGATGGGGAACATCTATATTACTAGGTATTAAACGTGGTATGTTTACCAATGAAGCTGGACTAGGGTCAACACCTAATGCTGCAGCGACTGCGGATAGTACACACCCTGCCAAAACAAGGTTTTATTCAAACTTTAGGGAGTATACTTTTGATACTTGCTTTAGTTTGTACAGCTACAGCATTTTTTTAATTTTACTATATCCTGGTGTAGAGTATGGTGCAGGTAAACTGCAAGGTATCCAATTAACTCAAGCAGCATTAACTTCACAAATAGGAAGTATAGGTACTATATTTCTTGATTGTAGCTATTTTCTTATTTGGATATAGTTCAGTTATTGGTAAACTACTACTATGGTGAAACAAATATTCAATACTTACTACCTAAAAAAATGGGCAGTTAATATTTATAGAGTTATAGTTTGTATATTTGTTTATGTTGGTAGTGTTATGGATTTAGATATAGTTTGGGGATTTGCTGATGTTACGATGGGATTAATGAGTTTACTAAACTTAATAGCTATTATAGGTTTATCTGGTGTAGTTTATGTAGTGCTAAAAGACTATGTGAAAACAGCATAAACAAGGTAAAAGATCCAGAGTTCTATTTAGATAATTTACCGATAAAAAAATTAATAATGCTACAGCATGGAAAAAAATAAGAAAGAAAAAAATAATATTAGGAAAAAGTAGTTTATATATTAAACTACTTTTTTTAATATATTATTGAAAATAATAATTGAATTTTAATTTCTTAAAACATTCAAAACACCTTAGATTTAGGTTATTAATTGACGTTTATTATTATAATTAGTATAATAAAATTACTATTAATAATGTAGAGGTGTTTGTTATGTTAAAGAAATTTAATGATAAGTTTAATAGTTTACCGAAAGGGGTTCAATTTGTTTTAGCTATTGGAGCTGCAGCAGCAGGTGCATATATTGGTTATACTTTAGCTTACAATTTAGTAACAAGCTTTATTAAAAATAAGAGTATTTATACCATATTAACTATAAACAAGGTGGGCTACTAAGGTTAGTGCTCACCTTTTCTTATTGTGATTTTTTATAAAGTACTTGATTATTGTTAGAATATATGATAATATATTAAACATATTTTAATTATAAAATATATGCGATGAGCCGATAAGTAAGAGTTCTTGCGTACCGTAGGATACAGAAAAAGAAATCAGTGGTTGAGAGATTTCTCCTAGGCAAGACTTTGAAGTAGACGGTGAGCATTTAGAGTGAACGTAAGTAGCTTTAAACGTGGTTAGAGCGTTAATCTTATTAAGTGCTAATTAATAATTAGAATAAAGGTGGTACCACGGAAACTTTCGTCCTTGTTAGATAGGATGGAGGTTATTTTTTTATCTAAAATTTGATTTATTTTTTTAAATAGGTAATAAGATAAAGAAAAAAATCACCAACTAAGTAAATTGAAATAATAAAACTAATAATAATACCTAAGGAGGAAAAAGTCATGACTGAAATGTCTACAAAATATAATCCAACTCAAGTAGAACATAATCGCTATAACTGGTGGTTAGAAAAAGAAGTGTTTAAAGCAGATAATAAAAGCAAGAAAAATCCATATACAATAGTAATTCCACCACCAAACGTAACAGGTAAATTACATATTGGACATGCTTGGGACACAACATTACAAGATATGTTAACAAGATATAAAAAGATTAAAAAGGGTTTGATGTACTTTTATCTTCCTGGTATGGACCATGCAGGGTATTTCTACTCAAGCAAAAGTAGAAGCGAAAAATGCGTGAAGAAGGACTTAGCCGTTATGATTTAGGGACGTGAGAAATTCTTAGAACGTGCATGGGAATGGAAAGAAGAATATGCAGGATATATTCGTGAACAATGGGCAAAACTAGGATTAGGACTAGATTATACTAGAGAAAGATTTACTCTAGATGAAGGTTTAAATAAAGCTGTAACAAAAAAATTTTCGTAGATCACTACAAAAATGGAACAATTTATCGTGGTGAAAAGAATTATTAACTGGGATCCAGTTCAAAAAACAGCTTTATCAAATATAGAAGTAATTCACAAAGATGTTGAAGGTGCATTCTATCACTTAAAATACTTCTTAGCTGATGGTAGTGGTGATTACTTAGAAATAGCAACTACAAGACCTGAAACATTATTTGGTGATACTGCGGTAGCAGTTCATCCGGAAGATGAAAGATATCAAAAAAATATTGGGAAAACTGTACTATTACCAGTAACAAACAAAGAAATTCCTGTTATTGCAGATGAATATGTAGAAAAAGATTTTGGAAGTGGTGTTGTTAAAATTACTCCTGCACACGATCCAAATGACTTTGAAGTAGGAGAACGTCATAATTTAGAACGTATCATTGTTATGGATGAAGGTGCTGTTATGAATGAACATGCTGATAAATATAATGGTATGGATCGTTTTGAATGCCGTAAAGCATTAATAGCGGACCTACAAGAAAGTGGAGTTTGCTTCAAGATAGAAAAACACCTACACTCAGTAGGACACTCTGAACGTAGTGGAGCAGTAGTAGAGCCATATCTTTCTAAACAATGGTTTGTTGCTATGAAGCCACTTGCTGATAAAGTATTAGAAAATCAAAAAGATGAAGATGGAAAAGTTAACTTCTATCCACCACGCTTTGAACATACATTAAATACATGGATGGAAAATATCCAAGACTGGTGTATTTCTCGTCAACTTTGGTGGGGACACCGTATTCCAGCTTGGTATCACAAAGAAACTGGAGAAGTTTATGTTGATGTAAATCCTCCAAAAGATATTGAAAACTATGTACAAGATGAAGACGTTCTTGATACTTGGTACTCTTCAGCTCTATTCCCATTCTCAACATTAGGATGGCCAGATTTAGAAAGTGAAGATTTCAAACGTTACTATCCGAACAGCTGTTTAGTTACTGGATATGACATTATTTTCTTCTGGGTAGCTCGTATGGTATTCCAAGGATTAGAATTTACTGGGGTACGTCCTTTTGAAGATTGTTTAATCCATGGATTAGTTCGTGATGAGCAAGGTCGTAAGATGAGTAAGTCATTAGGTAATGGAGTAGATCCAATGGAAGTAATAGAAGAGTATGGAGCAGACAGCTTACGTTACTTCTTAGCTACTAACTCAACTCCAGGACAAGATTTACGTTATTCAACTGAGAAAATTGAAGCTAGTTGGAACTATATTAACAAAATTTGGAATGCTTCTCGTTTTGTAATTATGAACTTAGAAGGTTTTGAATATAGCGATATAGATTTAAGCGGTGAAAAAACTCTAGCTGATAAATATATCTTAACTAAATTAGCTAAAACTATAGAAGATTTTGAAAGATTATTTGAAAAAAATATGAGTTTGGTGAAGCAAGCCGTATTCTTTACAACTTTCGTATGGGAAGAATTCTGTTCATGGTATATTGAAATTGCTAAAATTTCACTAAATGGTGAAGATGAAGCTGCAAAAAATACAACTAAATCTATTTTAGTTTATGTATTAGATGCTTCTCTAAAAATGTTACATCCATTTATGCCATTCGTAACTGAAGAAATCTGGCAACATATTCCACATGAAGGGGATAGTATTGTAACTAGTGAATTTGCTAAAATTGATGCTTCATTAGTATTTGAAAAAGAAACTGAAGATATGCAATTTATCCAAGATGTTATTACAGCAGTACGTAACATCCGTAGTGAGGTAAATGCTCCAATGTCACGTGAAATTCCTATCAAAATCAAATACTCTCAAGATAGCGTAAAAGATGTACTTCTAAGTGGTAGTGCATACCTAGAGAAATTTGCTCGTCCTAGCGAACTTATTATAGAACGTGAAGTTGAAGCTAATGAAACAGATATAAGTAGAATTTTACCAGGAGCAGAAATCTATGTATCATTAAGTGATTTAATAGATGTAGATAAAGAAAAAAAGAGCGTCTAGGTAAAGAATTAGATAAACTACAACAAGAATTAGATCGTGTTAATAAAAAAAACTTTCTAATGAGAAGTTTGTAGGTTCAGCACCGGAAGCTGTTGTTGCTAAAGAAAAAGAAAAAAACAAGCTACATATCAAGAACAATATGATAGTGTAAAAAGAGCGTATTGCAGCATTAGATAATCTATAAAAAAATAAAAAGACAGTCAAGAAAAATAATCTTGGCTGTCTTTTTTATCTTTTTAGTAAAAAGAAAAGTAACTAGAATAATTATTACAATATTATAGATACTGCAATCTATTATAGCTTCCCTGTCTTTGACAGGGTAGTATCTAATTTTATTATTCCTCTGTTTTGTTTCTCTTCTTTATCTTTTTCTTCTACTGTTTTTTTCTTTATTAAGAACTTCAGTTTTTTAGTTTTTTTCATTAACAGAGTTAAGTTTTTTTCAGTAGTTTCATTTTTGAATTCTTCTACTTTTTTTCTTGTACTTTATCATCTTCAACATTCTTTTTTTAATATTTGCTACTTGATATTTTTATAGCACTTAGTGTTGATTGAACTTGTTCTTTATAGTTATTGATTACTGGTTTAAGTTCGTCACCAGCAGCACGAGCTGTAGTGATATTTTTCTTTAAATTCTTTAGAGTAAGATTTAACATCAGCAGCATGTTCTTTTTATTTCAGCAGCATTACTTGAAAGTTCTTTTACCATAATCCACTGCATTTTTCATAAGTGCTTTTCTAGGCTGTTTTTAGTACGTTTAACTACATTTTTTTAAAGTCATTATACATGTAATTAACAGCTTCTTCTACACCATTCTTCTTAGTATATCTAATCATACAACGAGTATAACCGTAATAATCTTTGCTTTTTTTCTTAACATAATTAGCGTGCTCATCTACTTTTTTAGGATTTTTTTGTGTAGAAATTAGCTACAGCTACACCACTACCAATTACAAGGAGTTTAGATAATTTTGACATATTTAATTCACCTCAATTTATTTTTTTATATTATATCATATATCCCTAGAAATTTGAATAAAAATAAAAAAATTTTTGTAAAATATTTGTTACATAATTTTCATTAAAAAGATAATAATAGCATTTAAGAAATCGATTTATTTATAGTTTTTAAAATATAAAAAAATTATTTGTAAAAGATATAATAATTGTTAAAAATGATAATTAATTTAGGTTATTCCGAGTTAATTATTACACATTAATTAAAAAAATAGTGTTGAATTGATGTGTAAGATATTGTATAATGATATATGTAAAACAATAAAAAGGAGGAACAATGAAACTTACTGATAGACATAAGGCTATAATTGAAATAGTAAAAAGTTTTGAACCAATTACTAGTGATGAAATTGCAGAGAAGCTTTCTTTAGGGAAATCTACATTAAGAAATGATTTGGCTGTTTTGGGAATGCTAGAAGTACTAGAAGCTAAAACCAAATGTGGGATACTATTACAATTATGACTTTTTCACCGGGAGAAAAAAAGGAAGAAATTAAAAAGTAAATTAGTAAAAAGAAGTAATGGGGATTGCAATTACTGCAAAAAGTACAGCAAACTATGCAGATGTATTATCTAAGTTATTTATATATGATGTAGGCACGATTTTCATTGTTAATGAAGATGGCCACTTAGTAGGAGTTACTTCAAGAAAAGACATGTTAAAATTATCAAGAAATGCAGATGCGGATACTTTACCTATAGCGCTTGCTATGACAAGAGTTCCCAATGTGATTTATATTCATGAAGATGACCTAGTAAGTGATGCACTTAGAAAAATTATTTTACACGAAATTGACTGTTTACCAGTTGTAAGGGAAGAGGCTGGTGGAAGAGTGATTGTAGGAAAAATTTCTAAAACTACATTAATCAAATTATTATTAGAGATACTGGAGGGATAGGATGTTAACTGTACATATAATATCCGATTCGATAGGAAATACTGCAAAAGATGTTGTAAATGCAGCTTTAGTACAGTTTTCTTATTCGGATGCGAGATATAAGATTTTAAAAAATTCTAATGTTAGTACAAAAGATAGAATTGAATCTATAATTGATAATATAGAAAAAGATGATGTAATTGTACAAACATTAGTAGATAGGGAGTTAGCTGAGTACACTAAGAGAATTGCTGAAGAAAAAGGGGTAAAAGTAATTGATTTACTTAGTGGAATGTTAAATGTTTTTGAAGAGAAATTAGAAGTTAAACCAGAAAATAACCCTGGATTAATAAGAAAAATGGGAGCTGAATACTTCAAACGTGTTGATGCTATAGAATTTGCTGTTAAATATGATGATGGGAAAGATATTAACGGCTTAAAAGAAGCTGATGTAGTAATTCTAGGAGTATCAAGAACATCAAAGACACCACTAAGTTTATACTTAGCTAATAGAAATATTAAGGTAATGAATGTACCAATTGTACAAGATTTAATTTTACCTGAACAACTATATGAAGTAAAAAAAGAAAAATTATTGGTTTAACAAACTCTGTTGAACAACTAAACAAATTAAGGGAGCAAAGACTTAGAACACTTGGTGTTGATCAAGGGACAGATTATACTGACGAACTTCAAATTTTTTTGAGGAGTTAGAGTATGCTTTTGGAGATTATGGAAAAAAATTGGTTGCCCTGTAATAGATGTACAGAATAAGGCAATAGAAGAAACTGCTGAAATTATTATTAATATAATGAGGGAACGCGGTTTAGAGGTTTAAACAAAATTATATATTATAAAAAGACGAAAAAAAATTAAAAAAATTAATGGGGAAGAAAAAAATGTCAAAAAAATATGTTTATAATTTTTAGTGAAGGTAATAAAGATATGAGATCTTTATTAGGAGGAAAAGGAGCAAACTTAGCAGAAATGCAAAAGTTTAGGTATTAATGTTCCTCCTGGTTTTACCATTACAACTGAAAGCTGTAACAGTTACTATGAAAATGGTGAAAGAATTAAACCTGAAATTTTAAAACAGATAAATGAACAATTAGAAATACTTGAAAAAAACAATGGGTAAAAAAACTTGGTAGTTTAGAAAATCCACTTTTTAGTATCAGTACGTAGTGGTGCTGTTTATTCAATGCCAGGTATGATGGATACTGTTTTAAACTTAGGATTGAATGATGAAACTACTATAGTATTAGCTAAGAAAAAAATAACAACTATCGTTTTGCATATGATAGCTATCGTCGTTTTATTCAAATGTTTTCTGATGTTGTAATGAATGTTGAAAAAAATATAAATTTGAAGAAGTTCTAACTAGAGTAAAAGAAGCTAATGGATATGCTCAAGACAGCGATATGAATGAAAAAAAGATTTATTCAAAGTTGTTGAAGAATTTAAAGCTATCTATAGAAAAAGAAGTTGGTCGTGAATTCCCAATGAGTGTAAAAAGAACAACTTATGTTAGCTGTAGAAGCTGTATTCAAAGTCATGGAATAATAACCGTGCAAAAAGTATATAGAAGACTACACAATATTAGTGACAAATTAGGTACAGCAGTAAACATTCAAGCAATGGTATTTGGGAATATGGGAGATAACTGTGGTACAGGTGTTTCATTCAGTAGAAACCCTGTAACTGGTGAAGATAAGTTATTCGGAGAGTACTTAATTAATGCACAAGGTGAAGATGTAGTAGCAGGTATAAGAACACCAAAAAAATATAAGTGTATTAGAAGAAGATATGCCGCACTTATATAAAGAGTTTGTGAAATTTCTAAAAAAATTAGAACATCACTATAAAGATATGCAAGATATTGAGTTTACTATAGAAGATGGAAAATTATATATACTTCAAACTCGTAATGCTAAGAGAACACCGAATGCAGTAGTAGAAGTAGCTGTTTCATTAGTAGAAGAGGGAATAATTACTAAAGAAGAAGCTATTTTAAGAATTGGTACTGAAGAAATTAATAAACTTTTACATGCTACATTTGAAGAAAAATCGTTAAAAGAAGCAAAACAATTAACACAAGGGTTAGCAGCTTCTCCTGGTGCTGCAGTAGGTAAAATTTACTTTACTGCACAAGAGGCTGTAGAAGCGGCTAAGTCACATCCAGTAGTATTAGTTAGAGAAGAAACTTCTCCGGAAGATATTGAAGGAATGGTAAGTTCTCAAGGTATTGTTACATTACGTGGTGGTATGACTTCTCACGCAGCAGTAGTAGCTCGTGGTATGGGTAAATGTTGTGTATGTGGTTGTCAAAACATGATAATTGATTACAAAGAAAAAACATTGAAAAGTATCTGATGTAGTACTTAGAGAAGGTGATACTATTTCTGTAGATGGAAGTAGTGGTAAAGTATACTTAGGCGAAGTTAATAAAGTAGACGCACAATTTAGTGATAGATTCAAAAAATTATTATCATGGGCAGATGAAATTAGAGAAATGAAAGTATTTGCGAATGCTGATAATGAAATTGATGCTAAAGTAGCATTTGATTTCGGAGCAGAAGGAATAGGATTATGTAGAACAGAGCATATGTTCTTCGAAGAAGATAGAATTAGTCTTGTAAGAAAAATGATTTTAGCTGCTGATACAAATGAAAGAGTTAAATTCTTAGAAAGATTACAACCTATTCAAAGTGATGATTTCTACAAAATCTTCAAAGCAGCAGAAGGAAAATCTGTTAATATAAGATTATTGGATCCACCTTTACATGAATTCCTACCAAGAGATGATAAAACTATAGCTATTATTGCCGAAGAAATAGGTGTAACTGTAGAACAATTAAAAGCTAAAATTACAAGTATTGCAGAATTCAACCCAATGATGGGACACCGTGGTTGTCGTTTAGGTGTTACATATCCTGAAATCTACTTAATGCAAGCTAAAGCTATTAGCTCAGCTGCAATAAGAGCTAGAAAAGAAGGTATAGTAGTAAATGTTGAAATCATGATTCCTCTTGTTGGACTTGAAAATGAGTTATCAGTACTAAGAGAACAAATTGTTGACTTAGTAGAAAGAGAAATCCACCTATACAATGCTGAATTCAACTACAAAGTAGGAACAATGATAGAGATTCCTAGAGCTTGTATAATAGCTGATAGAATAGCTAAACATGCTGACTTCTTCAGCTTTGGTACAAATGACTTAACTCAATTAACTTTCGGATATTCACGTGATGATGCAGAAAAATTCATTGATATTTATAAAAAGAAAAATATCTTAGAATCTGATCCATTCGTACATTTAGATGAAAGTGGAGTATTAGAGTTGATGCATATTGCAGTTGATAAAGCAAAGAGCAGTGAAAACCTGGAATTAAACTAGGAATTTGTGGTGAACACGGAGGAGATGAAAAAAATCTATCCTATTATGTTCTAAGTTAGGACTAGGATATGTATCATGTTCTCCATACCGAGTAATAATTGCTCGAATTGCTGCAGCTAAAGCAGCTATTGGAGAAGTTGAAGGAGCTTCAACAAAATAACTTATAAGTAAAAAGACCTCAAGGTTATATTAACCTTGAGGTCTATTTTTTATTTTTAGTGTATATTTTTCCAGTTTTATAATCGATTGTTACACCTTTTTGGTAGTTGTATATAAATACATTGTATTTAACACTTGCTCCATTATCTTCAACAGACATAGCTTCCATAATAACTCCTTGAGCTACAAGGTCTTTATCTTTGAAATACTGGTGTAACTCTATAACGAACATGTTTTTTTGTCTTTTTCACATAATCGGCAACTTGATTTTCAAAAAGGAATCATATTTAGATTCATAAATCTTGTACCAGTCATAAGGTTTTTTCTCATTATCATTTTCACCTGCTAGTTGGAATGCTATTAGGTGAGAACGATCATATACATGAGTTCCTTTATTGCTTTTGCCATCCACTAGGGCGAACGTTTAAAAGATTTCTGAACGCTTTTTTTCTGTTGGCATAAGATCAGTACCAATAATAGCATTTGCTTGACCTACACGTTTTTAAAACTATCTAAATCACTGTAACTTTCATATGATTTTTGTAGATAGGTCATCTTTTAGTGAAAAGTAAGGTGTATTATTATTTAATACTTTATATTTATTATCATCTGATGCTTCACTTTCGCTTGGTGCAGATAATGAGTTTAGTAACATCTTGTGGAATAGATGAAACATTAGAAAATGTTGTTTTACTTGATGATTTATTAGTAGTGTAATATGTAATTGCAAAAAGCAGCTACAATAACTAATATAATAGAAACAATTGTAAATAGTGAAATTTGTTGATTTTTTTCTTTTTAGCCATAAAAGCCTCCTTATAAAATTTTTACAGATAAGAGAGCGACTTACAAATAATTTTAACAATATTGTTTAGTCGCTCTAATTAGTAATTTAGAAGAAATACACTTCTAAAAAAATGTTTATTTAAATTTTTTTATTTTTTTAAAATAATTGATACCCATAGCATCTTTTACTTCATCTAGAGTAGAAGCAGCTACGCTTTCTGCTTTTTCACTTCCCAGCTTTAAGCATATTATAAACTTCTGCTTTATCTTTCGCAAATTCTTCACGACGTTCTCTAATTGGGCGAAGGAACTCTTGCATAACTTCGTTAAGACGTTTTTTTCAACTTAACATCTCCAAGACCACCGCGAGAATAATGTTCTTTTAGTTCAGCTACTTCATCAGTACGTGGATCGAAAATATCTAGGTATTTAAATACTACATTTCCTTCTACTTGTCCTGGATCTTCTACACGAATATGGTTAGGGTCAGTGTACATTTTCATTACTTTATCTTTGATATCTTTTTTCGCTATCTCCTAAGTAAATACCATTATTTAAGACTCTTACTCATTTTTTTCCTTTTTCCATCTATACCAACTAGACGAGCATGATCTTTAGGAGGGAGAATGATTTCTGGTAAGACCAGAACGTCTTTATTATAAATTCTATTAAAGTCACGTACTATTTCACGTGTTTGTTCAAGCATTGGTTTTTGGTCTTCACCAACAGGTACGTGTGTAGCTTTAAAAGCTGTAATATCTGCTGCTTGACTTACAGGATAAGTGAAAAATCCTGCAGGGATACTTTCTCCAAATTTTTTATCATTGATTTCTTGTTTTACCGTAGGATTACGGTGTAGTCTAGAAACTGTTACTAAGTTTAGATAATACATATTTAATTCAGCTAATTGTGGTATTTGTGATTGAATAAATATTGTAGTTCTTGATGGATCAAGCCCAACAGCAAGATAATCAAGTGCTACTTCTGTAATATTTTCTATAACTTTACCAGGGTTATCAGCGTTATCAGTAAGTGCTTGTTGATCGGCAATCATAACGAATATTTCTGTATCTTTCTTCATTTTTGTAGAGCTACACGATTTTTTTAAAGAACCAACATAGTGTCCTAAATGTAGTTTTTCCCGTAGGTCTATCTCCAGTTAAAATAATTTTTTTGACATAAGTGAGTAAACTCCTTCAATGTAAAATTTTGTTTTTTTCTCTTAATTATACCATATATTTAGAAAAGTTTGTTTGAATAGGTTTAAAAAAATTTTTATTTTATGTGTTTTTTTGTTTAGAAAAAAATTGAATTTTGTATTATAATATATATATTAAGAAATAAGTTTATTAATTAAGGAGATTAATATGATATATATTGAATCAAAAAGTAATGACCCACGCTATAATACTGCATTGGAGTTATATGCTTTTAATGAATTAGCAAAAAAAGATGATGTTTTTATGTTATGGATTAACAAACCATGTATCGTTGTTGGTAAAAACCAAAATACAAGGGAAGAAGTTAACCAAAAATTCTGTGATGACAACGGAATAAAAATTGTTCGACGTGTAAGTGGAGGAGGAGCAGTTTATCATGATTTAAACAACTTAAACTATACTATCATTTCAAATGGTAGAAGCGGAGAAGAATTCGACTTTAAATCATTCTCTCAACCAGTAATTGATGCATTAGCTTCTCTAGGTGTTAAAGCAGAATTTCACAGGTCGTAATGACTTAGAAATTGATGGAAGAAAATTCTGTGGTAATGCTCAGTACGTTCGTTCTGGAAGAATTATGCACCACGGTTGTTTAATGTTTGATGTTGATACAACAGTTCTTGCAGATGCGTTAAAAGTATCTAAAGACAAAATTGAATCAAAAGGTATTAAATCAGTTCGTTCACGTGTAACTAATATTAAAGAACATTTACCAAACCAAGATATGACAGTTCTTGACTTCGTAGCAGCACTTAAAAAATATATGAGTGAAAAATATGAAATGACTGATTTTGTAGCTACAAAAGAAGATGAAGAGGCTATTTTAGCAATCCAAGAAGAAAGAAATAATTCTTGGGATTGGGTATATGGTAAAAACCCAGACTTTAATATTAAACGTAATAGAAGACTTAAAACAGGTAAAATTGAAGCTAATATCTTGGTGGAACATGGTGTAATTTCTAGCATTAAATTCTATGGAGACTTCTTTGGAGTTATGGATGTAGAAGATATAGCTAAGAAATTAGTTGGAGTAAAATATCAAAAAGAAGACATTAAGAAAGTATTAGAACAAGTTGATATTAACTCATACTTCTTAGGAGCTACTTTAGACGAGGTAGTAGATATACTAGTAGATTAATATTAATTAAGGAAGATAAAATTATGATTATAACAACAATACAAGATGTACCAGGAATGGAAATTTGTAGAATATAGAGGTCTTGTTACTGGAGAAGTAGTAGCAGGAATTAATGTTGTTAAAAGATATTGGAGCAGGTCTTCGAAACCTTTTTGGTGGACGAATCAAAGGGTACGAAGATGAAATTATTCAAGCAAGAGCTGAAGCTTTAAAAGGAGTTAGAAGCTCGTGCAGAGGAGATGGGTGCTAATGCTGTTATCGGAGTTAGAATTGATTTTTGATGCTCTAGGAAGCGACGGTAACAATATGCTTTTTAGTTACAGTTACAGGGGACAGCGGTAGTAGTTAAATAAAAAAATACAATTAATAATATAATATAGAGGAAATAATTTAATGAAAAAAATATTTAATTTTTAAAAAGATTTTTTCTGTCTTACTTTTAACTATAGCATTAGTAACTTCTGTGGTATTTGTATCTGGTTGTAGTAGTAAAACAAGTACTACTCAAAAATTCTACTGAAGTTACATATAAAAGTAAGTCAAGAAGAAAAAGATTATTTATCAAAAACGTTTTTTTCAGATTTATCGAAAAACGAATAAGGAAGTAGTTGGGTATATTTATGCTCCGGGTACTGATTTAGATGAACCAGTTGTTCAAACTAATGATAATGAAACATATCTAAATAAGACTTTTTGAAGGTGGAAATGTTCCATTTTTAGGTACTGTATTTATGGATATGGATAATAAAAAAAGATTTTAAAGATAGATTAACATGGCTATTTGGACATGCACGTGGAAGCAAATTAAATGATCATCGTATGTTTAATGATGTAAACTACTATGATAAACAAGAGTATATGGATAGCCATAAATATGTTGTTATCGAAACTCCTGAGAGAAAATATTACTATGAAGCGGCATTTTTTTAACTATTGTACCTGAAACAACATCATTTCTATCGTATAGATTTTTGAAAATGATGAAGATTTCTTAAAACAATTAACAGATGTTAAAAAAAGATGCTAAAACTAAAAAAATAATAATGTTGAATTAAGAGGAGATGACAAGTATGTAGTGTTATCAACTTGTCGAGAAGAAGATGAAACAATAAGAGCTAATCTATATCTACGTCAAATTCCAGACAAAAGAAATGGATGACTTTTTTAGCAAAACATAAAGATGAATTAAAATATGTAGCAAAAGATAATATAAAAAAATCTTATGACCTTTTATGTCATAAGATTTTTTTATTTATCTGAGTTATATTATTTTTTTGGCATAGTTTCTAAATTCTCTAGTTAAGAAGAATAATGAAACTGAGAATGCACAAATATCGGTAATAGGTGTAGCATAAATTATTCCATTTAATCCGAAAAATATGAGATAAAACAAGTAGCATTGGTAATAGTATTACTATTTGTTTTGCTAAGGCTATTGTAACACCAATTTTTGGTTTTCCAATTGCTGCAAAAGAATGTTGAACTTGAGATTTGAATACCGTTAATAAAGGTAAATAGTAAGAAAGAATCTCATGTATTTAACTGCAAATTCAAAGTATAGCTCATTACCGTTACCAAATACTGAAACGATTTGTTTTAGGGAATGCTTCAAATATTATAAAAGAATATTACAGATATAATTATTGCATATTTCATCATGTAACGCATAGTTTCACGTACACGTTCATATTTTTTTAGCACCGTAGTTAAAAACCAAAAAAATAGGTTGAGCTCCTTGTACAAGCCCTATAATTATTGAAATAAATATTATGTTAACTTTTAGCAACAATTCCAGCTACAGCTATAGGAATATCATTTCCATATACAGTTTCTGATCCATGTATATTTAAGTAAATTATTTGTTACTACTTGAATAATCATATTTGAACCTTGGAAATACAAACGACGTCATTCCAAGAGACACTGCTATTTTTTTAAAAGTGAGAAATTTAGGTATAAAAATCTTCTTTTTAAATTTTACACTTTTTAAATCTAGGGAAGTAGAATAATAAAAATAACAGCAGATAAAAAAATTGACTTATTACAGTAGCCCATGCAGAACCAGCAATTCCCCATTTGAAAACCAAAAAAATAAATATTGGATTTAAAATCATATTTAAAGACTGCTCCAAAAACTATTCCGAAACATCGAATATTTTGGACTATTGTCAGAACGAACAATTGGGTTAGTACTAATAGAAATTAATAGAAAATGGAATACCTAGTGAAGTTATTCCTGCAAAAGTTTTTTTGCGTATTCTAATATTTCATCAGTTGATCCGAAATGCATACATAAGTGGCTCTAAAAAAATATTTGAACTAGTATTGTCAAGATAATTCCAATTAGGAAATAGAGAACTTACAGATGTTCCAACAACAGATTTAGCTTTTTTTCTGGATTACCTCGTCCTAGTTCTAAATTGAAATTTGCAGCAGCTCCTATACCCAATCATAAGACCAATAGCAAGACATATAGTAGTAATAGGGAAAGCGATATTTGTTGCTGCATTTCCTAAATATCCAACACCTTGACCAATGAAATATCTGGTCAACAATGCTATAAAGTGCATTAACGATATTAGCTGTAATAGCAGGCCATGCAAGTGAGATAAGTAATTTCTTTATGGATTTTTGTTCCAAGTGGATTTTGTACCGTTGATTCATTCATAAAAGTTTTCTCCTCCAAAGTAATTAAGCGATTTTTGGTTTAAAAAGTGAATAGAATATAGCTATTTCATCTTTTGATAGATTTGCTTAATGCCTCTTGTTCACTTTCTTTTTATTAAATCTTTTATGTGTAGAAACTACAGAATGACCTAAGTCAGTTAAGTGTATTGTAAAAAGAACGTCTATCTGTTATTCCACGTTTTCTTATTACAAAACCTTTTTTTCCTCTAATACATCTATGTTTCTACTAACTATATTACGATCTTTTTCTATGAATTTCTGAAAGTTGCGCCTGAGTTACACCTTCATTTTCTGAAATATATAATAATGTAATGAAATGACCATGTGTTATGCCAAGCTTGGCTAATGGTTCTTTTGTGTAGTTTCTCATTTGCTTTCTAGTATTGTTATAAGTTTATGACCTAATGAATCTTTTTAACATATATTTTTTTCTCCTTAAATTAATATACCTTATATATTGTATACTTAGTATACTATTATGTCAATAAAAAAAGAGTAAATTTTTTTATGAAAATAAACTCTTTTATATTTTTTTAATAATTAGTGTTCTTTTCCACCAGTAATCTTTTATATCATTCTTTTTATAGTATTCAGCAGATGTAACAATAATATATTTTAATGCTGAGATAATAATTTCAAGATCCATAAAAAGGAGTATTTCGGTTTATCTTTAATTTGTTCTTTCAATAAAAGGTATATGAATAAAAGCCTGTTTCTATATCAGTGTATTTAGTATTAGCTAAATATAGACTTTCATACATAATATGATTACAAACAAATGTACCTGCTGTATTTGGAAATTGATGCAGGGAATATTGTTTATTAATTAGTGTTTCAACTATTGCTTTTTATAGGGAAGAGATGAAAAAGTATGCATTTTTCTCCATCTTGGCGTATTTTTTTCATCAATAGGTGAGTTATTATCATTATCTGAGATTCTTGCATCATCAATATTAATAGCTACACGCTCAACAGTAATTTTATCTCTACCTCCAGCTTGACCAACACAAATAACGATATTTGGTGAGAAACTCTTCTATATACTTTTTCCAAAACCTCAGAGCTTTTTCTTGAAAAATAGTAGGTATAGTGACTTTTTTTATAATTATATCACCTATACTGTCTGGTAGGAATTTACTGCTAGATTAGAAGGGTTGATGGTTTCATTTCCAAAACTATCAAAACCTGTTATTAAAACTTTCATTTTGATAAACCTCTCTTCATATTACTATTAAATAATATATATTATATGATATTTTTTAAAATAATTTAAATATGAAAATAAACTATTTTATATAAATTATTTTTTTCTATATATTATAAATACAAATTGTAAATAAATTTTAAAAAAAGTGATATTATTAATAATAGAGGTGAGGGAAGTGTCGAGAAGAAAAAAATTAAGGACAATTATTAGTACAATTGATAATTCGGAGTATAGTAATAATAAAGATAATAATATACAACATAATTGCAAGATGAAAACTTTTAAAGATCCTCAAGAAACATGGCTTTCAAGTACTTTTTCGAAAATGAAATATGCAGATTATAAGCCGTTTCAATTTGTAGATGGGGAAGGGGTAAGGTGTTCAATATATCTAAGTGGATGCTTATTTGCTTGTAAAGAGTGTTTTTAATGAAAGTATTCAAAATTTTCAATGCAGGAAGTCCTTATACAATGGAACTTGAAGACAAAAATCATAGAAGATTTAGGAAATTCTTACGTTCAAGGATTAACTCTTTTGGGAGGAGAGCCTTTTTTAAATACACAAGTTGCTATACAGTTGGTAGAGCGAGTTAGAAAAGAGTTTGGAGATAAAAAAGATATTTGGGTTTATAGTGGGTATACATATGAACAACTTCTTAGAAGTAGTGAAGATAAAAAAAGAAGTTATTGGATCTTTGTGATGTATTGGTAGACGGACCATTTATGATATTTTTTTAAAAGATTTAAGCTTAAGATTTAGAGGGAGTAGTAACCAACGTATAATAGATATAAAAAAATCAACAATTGATAATGTTGTTTTATATCTTGACTAAGAAATACTTTTTTTGATAATATTTTTGTATATAATAAAAATTAGGGATATATAATATCTCTAATTTTTCGTTTTTTTATTTAAAGAGAGGAGTCTTGACTTTGAAACAAATTATTGAAATTTTTCAAAAGTGATATTAAGGAAATTTTTTTCGTAAAAGTAAACACATGGATAATAATTATAGGATTGATTTTTTTACCTTCCATGTATGCTTGGCCTAATATACTATCATCGTGGGACCCATATAGTCATACGAATAATATAAAGGTTGCTGTTATTTCAGAAGATGAAGGTGCAACTGTAGAGGGGAAAAATGTTAATTTAGGTGAAAGTCTTATAACTAATTTAAAAGGTAATAAAAAAATTTAGATTGGCAATTTGTTTCATCAAAACAACAAGCAGAAAATGGTGTTAAAATTGGAGATTTTTATGCGAGTATTGTAATTCCTAAAAGTTTTAGTTCGGATATAACATCTATAACACGAGGAGAACTTAAAAAGGCTACAATTGAATATACAGTTAATGAGAAGATAAATGCTATTAGTCCAAAAAAATCACTAATAGTGGTGCATCAGCCTTAGCTAATACGATTGGGAAAAAAACTTTGTAGAAGTTGCAAATGGGGTTATTTTTTTGAAAAAAATTACATGAAGCAGGAGTTAAATTTGAGGAAAACCTTCCGGCTATCGAGCAAGTTAAAGAAAAAAATTAATCATTTAAATGATAACTTTACAAATTATGAAAATTCACTAAATGAACTGATTGGTAAAAGTAGATCGAGGGTATAATGTTTTTAAATACTATACAGGAACTTTACCAGAAATAGATAGAGCAGCTACTAATAGTATAATGCTTGCTAATAAAACAAATGTTACTATTAAAAAAATATTGAGAATTTTAATGAAATTATGCTTAAAAAAATATTAATACTCAATTAGATAAAGTAATAGAAATATCAGGAGAAGTGGTTAAAAGTAGCGGAGTTAATTCAAAAGAAACCAACTAATCCTGAAGAGACAAAAAGCCAAAAATGAAGGCATTAGATAGTAGGTTTGAAGCTGCAGAAAAAAAGGTTAGATATAGCGAAAGATATTTTTTTGAATATCTTAATTCATTATCAGATCAAAAATCTTTTTCCAAAAACAGTTGACGAAGATAAATACTATGGAAAGTGATATAACTAAATTACGTTCATTAAATAAAAAAATATAGTAATATTGATAATTATGATGCAATTTCTACTAAAGTGAAAGCTGATTTCTTAACAATTTCTAAAAAGAGTTAATTATAACTCAATTGACTTCAAGAAAAAAACTCAATACAGAAGTAGCACCACTTATAAAAACGAGTTCTTACTAATGCTGATACAAAAATAAGAAATGTAAGTAGTGTTATATCACGAGCCCAAGCTCAAATACCAACAATAAACGCAAAAATTAGTGAAGCAGAGGTTAAGATTCAAACAGTCCAAGGGAAATTACTAAAACTACAAGGTGAGATGCCAGAAATTAAAGAGAAAGTACAGAAACTAACTGGTATTGTAAATAAGGCTGATGGTGAAATTGATACTAATGCACTATTTAATTTATTAAAAGTTGACTATAAACAACAAGCAGAATTTTTTGCAAATCCAGTACAGCTTAAAGAAAATCAGTTATACCATATTAAAAACTATGGTTCAGCAATGACTCCGTTCTATACTGTACTATCTATTTGGGTAGGTGCATTATTAATGTCTTCTTTACTTACAACTAAAGTAGAGGATGAAGAAAAATAAATATAAGCCATATCAAAAAAATATTTTTGGGCGTGGTTTATTGTTTATGATAATTTCATTACTACAAACATTAATAATAACTCTGGGGGATATGTATTTACTAGGAACTCAGGCAAATTCACCATATAGATTTGTGATATATGCACTGCTGATTTCATTATTATTCTCAGCAATTATATATACAACAGTATGCTTATTAGGAAATGTTGGTAAAAGCAGTATGTATTATCTTATTAGTGCTTCAAATTGGTAGTTCAGGAGGAACATTCCCAATTCAGATGACATCTAGATTTCTTCCAGACATCTATATCCTAAAGTTCCATTTACTTATTCGATAGGATTACTTAGAGAGGCTGTAGGTGGTGTATATATACCAGCGGTTAATCGCGATATGAAGATATTATTAACATATCTAGTTATTACTTTAGTAGGTGGAGCTATCTTAGTTAGCTTAAAAAGCACGTTCTGCTAAATTAAGTAGAGAAAGAGAAAGATCTAAGCTATTTTTTTATAATATTAAAATAAAAATTTTATATGGAATATATAATTAATAAGACTATCTTAAAAGAGTAAAATAAACTTATTCTTTTCAAGATAGTTTTTTTGTTGATAAATGAAATTTAAAAAGATTTATGTTATAATTATTAGAATATAAACCTTAAAATATTAGAGGAAAAAAATTATGGCAAAAAAACATTAGATAGAACCAAAGACATATTTTTTTAGATACTATGCTTTTTGGGGAATGAAATTTTAATAAAAAAATTAAAACATCAAGTAAAACTAAAAATTACAGTCGTATTAGCGGCATTTAGAAATCTTGATCATTTAAGTAAAATTCTTAAGGATTTATCTAAACAAACTTTTATGGATTTTGAAATTATTATTGTTGATGACTCATCAACATTTGAAATTGAAGAATTTGTTGCAATTAATGATAATAGAAAAAAATTAACTATATTAAAAAGCAATTGGGGTTCTAACTCATCAGCAAAAGAACTGTGCATTAGAATTTGCTAAGGGTGACTATATTGTATTTTGTTGAAGAAAAATGTAAGATTAAAGAAAGTAACTATCTAGAAAGTTTATATTCATTTGCTGAAGAAAAAAATCTAGATATATCAATCCTTACTCGTGAGGGATATACTTGCTTTTTACAAGAGAAAGTAGTTACTGGAATAGAGTACTTAGAAGAAGAAATAACACGATTTAAAAAGTGATTTAGATTATAATCTAACGTCATGTTTATTTAAGAAAAAAAGTTCTTAGATGTATATAATCTAAGATTTCAAGAAGACATGCTTTCTTTAGAAAATTTATATTTTTAAATTAAAAGCTTTTTGATCAAGCTACAAAAGTATGTCAAAGAGCAAGAATGGGATATAAAGAGCTTAGTGATGATAAAACTGTGCGAAACCAAGCAATGATAGATGCATCAGTTCGTCGAATAATGACTGCAACTGAAAAAAATAGAAGAGTTTAAAGTTGGCAAAAAAATATGAAACTTCACTAAATCTATTATGTGGTTATTTACTTTTTCGATGTGCTAAGAATAAGTAATAACATAGAAGATGAAACAGAATTAATAGAATTAATTAAAATCTAAAAAGATTACTTTGCTAGTGATACTTTTTATGAATAGAGCAATGATAGCTATGTCACCAATTTTATTTGCTAATCACTTAAATAGAAAAGGATAGACAGTAGTTATGAGGAGAATATTACATAATGTATTTTCATATGCTTTTATTTCATTATTTGCAGTTGCATTAATATGGGCATATGTTGCACCTTTTGTTTATGAGCGTATATTAAATCCATTGGTACTTTTTACTAGGTGTGCCAGTGGTATTTATCCTGTTTATTTATGCAGTAAAAGAAGATTTTTAGCAACTGAAGAACAAGGGTTTAAAGAAATATAATCGTATAATTGTTGTTTTGTATTTAATCTTCCAAGCAATAATATTATCGATGGATACATTAAACTTTTCAGATGGTGCTGAAATAGAAAATGAAGCACATTATATGCTGAAATTATGGTAAGTTTTCAGGAGAAAGATATTTCCTAGTTTATCCAAATAATATTAATCCCTACGATTATTTCTATATTGGCTATATCGTATTGCGAATTATCTTCATATATCAGAAGTTTGGGCTTTACACATATTTTTGTTTTTGCTATTACTTCACTTACTATGTATTTAACATATAAAACAGCAGGGAAGTTACTTAGTAAACAAAAACAAACAATTATTTTTAGGATTAATGCTAGTGTATATTCCATTTCAAATGTATAGCTTATTCTATTATTCAGATAGCTTAATGGTGGTACTAGTAGCACTTATTATATATGTGCTTATTCCATCTGATGGAAGTTTTATTTTTTTAGAACTAAGCATATTATGGCGGTAGCTATAATAGTTGCATTTGGTTGGAATCTAAGATCTAATATAATAATTATTATTCCAGCATTAATTATATATTTATTATTTTTTTCAAGTGGTATAGGAATTTGCTTATATTACTTGTTACATTCGGTATAGCGTTTATTGCCTTTGGTAAAGGTTTTAGTATGCTGTGGGATCACTACGGATTTATACAAGATGATGGATATAGATTCCCAATGCTACACTGGGTTATGATGGGGATGAGTATACAAGGTGGTAGTTACAACTGGCAGGACTTCCAATATACTTATCTTAGTCAAAATAAAGCAGCAGATGATTTAGGATTATTCTTTAATCGTTTAACACACAGACCAATTTTCTTAAACTTACTAATGGTAGTGCTTAAGATTCGAGGAAATTGGAGTGACGGTACAATAAATTATACAAATGGTACTCGTGCATTAAGAGATGGAGATGGATTCTTATGGCAATTATTCTATGGAAGTAATAATAGTTTCGTTGTTTATATTTCTCAAATGATGTATGTAGCAATACTATTTGGAATGGTTTATTATATTTATAAACGTAGAAAAAGAATATATTACCTCTTGCTTCTTATTCCAAATAATTATTTTTTTGGGAGTATTTATGTTCCATTTAATCTGGGAAGCTAAACCTAGATATGTTTATGCTTGGATGCCTATTATCTTTATTTTTAGGTGCAAAAGGATTAATACTTTTTGCAGAACGATATGAAGTAACAATATTTGATAAATATAAGAAAAAAACTATTTATAGCTTTTTGGAGTTGTTTTTGCACTTCAAATAGGAAGTGATAGTTTCTTACGACCTTCTTACTCAATGAATTTAGACTATGATTCACGTGTTATTAATGGTATTAGTATTTATGCCACTGATAATTATTTAAGAGATGGTATCGTAAGAGTAAATAGAGATACTGAAGTAGAACAAACATTTAAAGCTACAAGAAGTTTTTAACTATGTTCGTGGATATATTTCGTCATATGATGAGAAAAAAATAATTCTAAATATAAAGTAGAAATAATAGATAAGAAAAACTAATCAAGTAGTTAGAGAGCATGAATTTATATATCGAGAATTATATTGGGAAATTCCTCTTCAAACTTATACATTACGTTGGTACTTTGATGACTTTACCAGCAGGGGACTACAGTGTGAAGTTCTCTCAAATAGAAAGTGATAATAATGGAAGTATTGTTATTTCTAGTGTACCTAATGAGATGGTAGATATGTATGAAGCTGGTAAACTTTATATAAATGGTGCAGATCAAAACAAAAAGATTTATCGTTACAAATAGGTCATAGATATAAAAAAACTATGGTGGTATTAAGAATTTAGAAATACTTATTTAATTGGAGAAAAATAAAAATGAAAAAAATTTTTAAGTAAAGTTTATTTAAAATATTAAGTTTAACTAAAAGTAAGCTTTAGTATAATAATAGTATAGAACAAAACTTTTAATAATATTTTTTTCATAATATACTGGCTCATCGTAAGATGAGTCTTTCTCCTTTTTAAAATAAGAAAAAAATTTAATTTTAAAAATTTTAAGTTTATATAAAGTTCTGTAAGTATAATAATAATTAGAACATAACTTTAATAATATTTTTTTCATAATATATTGGCTCATCTCAAGATGGGTCTTTCTCCATATTTAGGGGTATATATAATTGTCAAAAAAGGTAAAATTATGTTATAATGAACCTAACAAAACATAAGGAGTTTAAAATCTATGACAAACATTTATGATAAAGCAAATGAATTTGAAAGAGCATTAAGAGAAAGTGCAGAATATAAAGCATCAGTAGCAGCTTCTGAAGGATTATATGCAGATGAAGAAGCTAATGCGTTATATACTGAATTCGTATCAAAACAAAAAGAATTAATGGAAGGTGCTCAAGCAGGGAATGAGCCTTCAGAAGAAGAGTTAACAGTATTTGAAGAAATACAACAAAAATTAATGGGGAATGCTAAATTCTTAGAATTTGTACAAGCTCAACAAAAATTACAATTTTTTTAATTGAAGATTTAAATAAAGTAATGTACAAACCATTAGATGAACTTTTTTTGAAAAAAATATGGAAATAATATAATAAAAAAAAGAAGTTGTTTGTTAACAACTTCTTTTTTTCATTTTAAGAGGTAAGTTTACAATTATTTTGCTTTTAACTGTCTCAATATAATCGATTAATTCAACAGTTAAATCTGCTCTAGTAAATGGAGTGATTAAGTAAATTCCATTAAAAGTGTTTTTAAAGCAACATCAAGTAATTTTTTTACTTTCTTCTAGTGCAACTTTTTGACAAAGTTCTTTGTCATCTTTAACTTCTTCTAATCTAGATAAAAAAATTCTTCTGATAATTTAATTCCTGGAACTTCATTGTGTAAGAATATAGCATTATTATAACTAGTAATTGGCATTATTCCAACAAAGAATGGAGTGTCAGGATAATTTGAAGCTAATTCTGCTAATTTAACAATTTTTTCTTCTTCGAATACTGGTTGAGTGATAAAGTAATCAGCTCCAGATTTGATTTTTTTCTCAACTAAGCGTTTTGTTTTACTTATATCGCGAACATTTGGATTATAGGCTGCAGCAACAGTAAAGTTAGTAGTCTTTTTAAGTGATGCTCCGTTATATCCAAGTCCTTCATTAAGTTGTTTTATAAATGGTATTAGTTTAAAACTTGTAACATCAAAAACACTTGTTGCACCTGGGAAATCCCCGAGGTTACTAGGATCTCCAGTGACTGCTAGAATATTGTTAATACCAAGTAGATCAAGACCCATCAGTCGAGATTGTAATCCAATAAGATTGTGATCGCGACAAGCTAGATGTAACAGAGTAGGCGTAGTTATATGTTCTTTTCAATAAAACTGCAGCCGTTAAATTACAAATTCTAGTACTTGCTAATGAATTATCAGCTAAAGTGATAGCTTCAATATTCTTTTTATCAATAGTTTTGGCAGCTTCAATAAATTTCTCAATATTTAAATGCTTAGGTGGATCTAATTCTGCTATTATTGTAACTTGTTTTTTTACTTTATCAACTATAGTAGGTTTATTAGACGCTACACGAATAAGTTCTTCCTCAGCAGGTAGAGGAGTTATTGTTTTTCTTTTTACTGGTTTTAAACCTTTTATTCCTTTTTTTATAGCGCGAATATGCTCTGGTGTAGTTCCACAACACCCACCAATTAGTCTTACTCCTTCTTCTACTAATAGTTTTGCACTTTGTTCAAAGTAAGATGAATTTTTTCTAAAACGATATTCATTTCCATTAATAGTTTGAGTAAGTTGCATTAAACTAGCATTAGGGATATGCTGATAAATAGCTTTGAGCAAATAAAGGAACTTGTTTAAAGCTCTTTTATCATATGATAAGGTCCCTAGATGACAGTTTAAACCAACAATATCTGCACCTAAAGATTTACAAGAGCACTTAGTGCATCAGTTACTTTTTCTCCCATTTTTGAGTAATACCAGCTTCTAATAATGAAATATTAGTAATTATAGGTAAGTCAGTAAGTTTTTCTTACTTCAGATAAAAATAGTACGAATTTCTTCTTGATCATAATATGTTTCAAATAATAAACCATCGATTTTTTTCTGTAGATAAAGAGAACCTTAACTTGATCTAGTGTTTCATTAACTATAGATTCTAAAGTTAGCTCACATTCACGAAGTCCTCTTATAGCCCCAATAGTACCTAGAACAAATGTTTTTTCTCCTGCAGCAGAACGTGCGATTTCAGCTGCGCGAATATTAATTTCTTCAAACTTATCTTCATATCCATAAGTTTTTAATTGACACTTTTTGGCAGCATAGGTATTAGTCTGAATTATATCAGCTCCAGCTTCGATATAAGCTCTATGAATTTCTTCTACAGCACTAGGATTTGAAATATTGTTATATTCATGACAACTTTCTAATCCATTACTGTAGAGAGTTGTACCCATAGCCCCATCGGCTACGAGTACATTATTTTCTAATCTCTCTAGTAGGTTTCTCATAAATCTCCCTCCAATACTATTTTTTTAGTTCAGAGCGGATTTCTTTTGTTACCTCAACTAAAACTTCTAGTGCTTCGATTGTTTCTTTTTCTGCACGTGTTTTTAGACCACAGTCAGGGTTAATCCAGAATTGTTCTGTAGATAATTTTTGAAGTGGACGTAAGATATTAGTACGAACTTCTTCTTTTGTAGGTACACGAGGAGAGTGGATGTCATAAACTCCAAGACCAATACCTAGAGGGTAGATTGCTGTCTCAAATGCAGAGATTAATTCTCCGTGACTTCTACTTGTTTCGATAGAAATAACGTCAGCATCTAATGCTCTAATAGAATCGATAATTTCATCGAAGTTAGAGTAACACATATGAGTGTGAATTTGTGTTTCATCATTTACTGATGAAGTAGCAAGACGGAATGCAAATACTGCTTCTTCAAGATATTTTTCTTTTTTACTATCTCTAAGTGGTAAACCTTCACGAAGTGCAGGTTCATCAACTTGGATAATTCCAATACCAGCTTTTTTTCAAGTAGTTCAATTTCATTTTTAAGAGCTATAGCAATTTGGTTAAAGATTTCTGCTTTAGGAATATCACTACGTTCAAATGACCAGTTTAGGATTGTTACTGGCCCAGTTAACATACCTTTAACAGGGCGGTTAGTTAAGCTTTGAGCATAAGCAGTTTCTTTAACCGTAACAGCTTCAATATGTTTTACATCTCCGTAAATGATTGGTGGTTTAACCCCACGAGAACCATATGATTGAACCCAACCAAATTTAGTTGATGCAAATCCAGCGAAACGTTGACCAAAGAATTCAACCATGTCTGTACGTTCAAACTCACCATGAACTAATACATCAATGTCAAGGTCTTCTTGGATTTTTAATCCAACGAGCGATTTCTTCTTCAATGAATTTTTTTCATAGTCTTCATTAGATAATTCACCTTTTTTCCATAACGCACGTTGAAGACGTACTTGTTTAGATTGAGGGAATGATCCAATTGTTGTAGTTGGTAATAATGGTAAGTTGAATTTTTTGTTTTGAACTTCACGACGTACTTTGTAATCAGAAGGGCGAGTAGAACGAACATTTTCACTTGATTCTAATTCTAGATTTCTGAAGTCAGCATTTTTGTAATTTGTGGAAATCTTCAACATGTTTTTTTATATGCATCAGATTCATTTCCATCTAATTTATCAGCTAATAAATTAAGTTCTACAAGTTTTTTTCATCAGCAAATGCTAATCCATTAAGAAGAGTTTCTTCAAGTTCAGTTTCATGTTTTTGTTGTAACAGGAACATGTAATAGAGAACATGAAGGTTGGATTACTAACTCAGCAACATTTTTGTTTGATTTCTTCTAGTAATTTTTGAACTATCTTCAAAGTCGTTACTCCAAACATTACGTCCATCAACAACACCAGCAAATACTTCTTTATCTTTAAATAATCCAGCTTTTAACATTAGCTAGGTTTTCTTCTCTACCATGAACGAAATCTAATCCGAATGCTACTGGTAAATCAGCAAGTTTTTTTCAGCTTCTACTAAAAGCTTCAAAGTAAGTTTGGAAAGATGAATTTAGCATTTACTTCATTATTGAAAGTGGTTATATACTTTATGAGCTAATTCCACATAATTTTTTTACCTTCGTCAGTTACAAAAGATTGGTTCATCTACTTGGATGTATGATGCACCAGCTTCTAGCTAGTTCTTTAAATACTTGTGTGTATAGTGGAACTAATTTGTCTACAGCTTTTTTTCAAATTCTCCTTCTTCTAAACCACTAGATAGAGCAACATAAGTTATAGGACCCAGTAATAACTGGTTTAGCTTTATCACCAACTATTTCACGTGCTTCTTTATATAAATCAAGTAGGCGAGTATTGTTTAATTTAGGTTCAACATTTTGCCACTCAGGTACGATGTAGTGGTAGTTTAGTGTTAAACCATTTTTTTAAGTGCAGATGCAACATTATCTTTATTACCACGAGCGATATCGAAAAAAATAGGTCAACATCTACTTCTCTCCTTCAAAAACGTTCTGGAATAACGTTGAATTGAACTGATAAATCTAAAAATGTGATCATATAGTGAGAAATCTCCTACAGGGATTAAATCTAATCCAGAGTCATATTGTTTTTGTAAGAAATCTCTTCTTAATTTTTCCAGCTTCTTCAAATAACTCGTTTTTGACGAACTGTTCTAGCCCAGTATCCTTCAATTAATTTTTTCCATTCTCTTTTTCCCCTAAACGAGGGTATCCTAAACTTGAAATTTTTGTCATTTTTTTCTTTCCTCCTAAAATGTAAATATAAATTTCTTAATTGTAAAATAAAAACGCCCTTAAACAACATAAAACTAATGTTGTCGTAAGGACGTGCGTTTCATACGTGGTACCACCTTAATTTTATGGATAAATCTAAAATGTGAATTGATAGTTTTCCACCTCATTAAAAATTTTAACGCGTTTAATGCGTAATTATTTTACCGAATATTATTCAGCTCAATAATTAAAAACTCAAAGACCATTTTCAAAAAAACTCATTAATCTCTTTTTCAGCTACCGAGATTCTCTGGTGTAAATCCTTTTTTTACTTATCTTTTCAATGTTATATTATATTAATTTGTAAAAATAATTTTATATCAGTCTTAAATACGACAAAAGGGTAGTAACACAAGGGACGAAATGACTCGTGTTACCACCCAATTTTATAATCTTAAAATAAACTTTTTAATCTTACCTCAATGATTATTAACGGTAATCAACCGGAACTAACTCATTAATAGTCATTAGTTCAGCTCTGTGACCATTTACAATACACCCAAATCCTTTTTTTCACCAACCAAAAAGGTCTCTAATAATTAAGTAATATTGCTCTTCACTTCTTCGCTTTTTAAAACTGTTAAAGAAATAGTAACATAAGTCTTTTTTTCTTTGTCAACACTTTCTAGTGAAAAAAATTAAAAACTTTTTTCCGAAATTGTCAGAAATCTAAGGAAGACCATATATATTAATATATTTTAAAGATAATATTTTAATAATAACTATTTAAGAAATATTTTTAACTTTTACTAATAGTTAGTTAATATCCATAAGGTATACTGTATTCATCAAACAAAAAAAGTTTTGGTAATAAAGTATTAAATAAGAGGAGAGAAATACAAATGAAAAAAATAACTTTATTAAATCAGAAAAATTTTACAAAATGGGCAATCAGAAAAGTTAGTGTTGGTGTGGTGTCAGCTGCAATTGCTAGCGGAATTTTTATAGTTGTTGGCAGTGGAGAAGCTCATGCGAGTGATTTACAAGATAAAGCTCCTGTAGTTCAAAATGTAGAAAATAAACAAGTAGATGATGCAACTGAATCTAAAGTAATTGAAAACAAAGTAAATACTGTAGGAAAAGAAACAAAACAAGTTGAGAAAAGTACAGTTGAAGCAAAAAATGTTGTAAGTGCTGAGAAACAACCTGAAGTAAAATCAGAAAAAGAAGTAAGTATTGAATCAAAAGAAACTGATGTGAATAATTTAATAAAACAGGCAAAAGATGTAGCAGAACCACAAACAACTCCAGTTGAAGTAAAAAAAGCAGTAATGGAGAATACAAAAGATACAGTCGATGTACAAGCTAAATACTTAGACAAAGCAAACTTCCCAGGACCATTCACAGCGGGAGTAAACCAAGTAATTCCTTATGAATTCTTTCGGTGGAGATGGAATGTTAACAAGATTAATTTTGAAATCATCAGACAAAGCACCATGGTCAGATAACGGATCAGCGAAAAATCCAGCATTATTGCCATTAGAAAAACTAGGAAAAGGATTATACTTCTATGAAGTAGACCTAGAAGGAACAAAAAGGAAAATCAGATAAAGAATTACTAGATTTATTAAAAAGCTAATGGAACACAAAGCTACAAAGCAACAATCAAAGTATACGGTGAAAAAAAGATGGAAAAAGCGGATCTAACAAACGTAGTGGCAACAAAAAGATGTAAATGTAAATCTAAATGGCCTTACAAGTGTTAACGAAGTTAAAAAAAGCAGTAATGGAGAATACAAAAGATATAGTCGATGTACCAGCTAAATACTTAGACAAAGCAAACTTCCCAGGACCATTTCACAGCAGGGAGTGAACCAAGTAATTCCTTATGAATTCTTTCGGTGGAGATGGAATGTTAACAAGATTAATCTTGAAATCATCAGACAAAGCACCATGGTCAGATAACGGATCAGCGAAAAAAATCCAGCGTTACTCCATTAGAAAAACTAGGAAATGGATTATACTTTCTATGAAGTAGACCTAGAAGGAACAAAAAGGAAAATCAGATAAAGAATTACTAGATTTATTAAAAGCTAATGGAACACAAAGCTACAAAGCAACAATCAAAGTATACGGTGAAAAAAAGATGGAAAAAGCGGATCTAACAAACGTAGTAGCAACAAAAGATGTAAATGTAAATCTAAATGGCTTACAAGTGTTAACGAAGTTAAAAAAAGCAGTAATGGAGAACACAAAAGATACAGTAGATGTACAAGCTAAATACTTAGACAAAGCAAACTTCCCAGGACCATTCACAGCGGAGTAAACCAAGTAATTCCTTATGAATTCTTGGTGGAGATGGAATGTTAACAAGATTAATCTTGAAATCATCAGATAAAGCACCATGGTCAGATAACGGATCAGCGAAAAATCCAGCGCTTCCTCCAGTAGAGAAATTAGGACATGGATTATATTTCTATGAAGTAGACCTAGAAGGAACAAAAGGAAAATCAGATAAAGAATTACTAGATTTATTAAAAGCTAATGGAACACAAAGCTACAAAGCAACAATCAAAGTATACGGTGAAAAAGATGGAAAAGCGGATCTAACAAACGTAGTGGCAACAAAAGATATTGATGTAAATCTAAATGGATTAACAAGTGTTCAAGAAGTTAAAAAAGCAGTAATGAAGAACACAAAAGATACAGTAGATGTACCAGCTAAATACTTAGACAAAGCAAACTTCCCAGGACCATTTACAGCAGGAGTAAACCAAGTAATTCCTTATGAATTCTTCGGTGGAGATGGAATGTTAACAAGATTAATTTTGAAATCATCAGACAAAGCACCATGGTCAGATAACGGATCAGCGAAAAATCCAGCATTATTACCATTAGAAAAACTAGGAAAAGGAGTATACTTCTATGAAGTAGACCTAGAAGGAACAAAAGGAAAAATCAGATAAAGAATTACTAGATTTATTAAAAGCTAATGGAACACAAAGCTACAAAGCAACAATCAAAGTATACAGTGAAAAAGATGGAAAAGCGGATCTAACAAACCTAGTTGCAACAAAAGAAGTGACTATAAATCTACATAAAGAAACTAAGCAAATGGATATGAAACCAGGAGAAGATATGATGCAAAATAATACAGCTACTGGTTCAATGAATTCAAATGTAAGTGGAAAAGTAATGAATATGAGTAAATCTGATAGTATGTCTATGAAATCTAGTATGAATAAAGCTATGATGCAGAAAATATGACTATGGTTCTCATATGAGTAAAGATATGATGCAAGATAATATGACTATGAATACTCATATGAGTAATGGAATGACGAAAAAAAGGTATGCTACCAAAAAAACAAGTGCGGCACCTGAAGGAACAATGAGTTCAACAAATTCATCAAATACTGGAATACTAGGATTAATCATTGCAAGCTTCTTAGGTATATTAGGATTCAGAAGAAAAAAATAATTAATAAATAAAATAAACTTGTAGATTTTTATCGAAATAGTGCTATACTTTTTATTGTATAGTACTATTTTTGATAAGAGGAGTTAAATATGGTTAATAAAATTTTTATTAGTAGATGATGAAATAGAAATAACGGAGATAAATAAACGATATTTAGAGCAAGGTGGATATGATGTTGATATCGCTAATGATGGTAAAAGAAGCTTTTAGAGAAATACAGGAAAAAAATAAATATTCTTTAATAATTACAGATATAATGATGCCCTAATATAGATGGCTATGATTTAATCAGCGAAGTACAGTATTTAGATGAGGAACAACCATTTTTATTCATAACAGCGAAAACAACAGAACCAGATAAAATCTACGCTTTAAGTTTGAGGGGCAGATGACTATATAGTAAAAACCATTTAGTCCAAGAGAATTAGTTTTAAGAGTTAGAAATATACTACGTAGAATCGAGAAAAAAATAGTAGTGAAAATATTTTAACTTTTAGGTGATTTGAAAATTAACTATAATAGTAGAATTGCTATGGTAAATGATAGACAATTAGAACTAACCGTGAAATCTTTTGAATTATTATGGCTACTGGCTAATAATCCGGATCGTGTTTTTTTCTAAAAACAGAATTGTATGAAAAAAATTTGGCAAGATGAATATGTAGAAGATGCAAACACGCTAAATGTGCATATACACTCATTAAGGAGAATCTTAACAAAATATTCAACAGAAAAAAACACCGAGTATAAAAAAACGGTATGGGGTCTAGGATACAAAATGGAAAAAAACAAGTTTAAAAATGGAAAGGAAATATAGAATGAAATTAAGAGATTATATTATTGTTGGATATATTTTATCATTTTTTTAATAACTATTATAGCTGTTTTTTTGGGCTTCAAATTTAATGTTAATTGAAAAAAAGATACATATTTTTATAGTTGCGATTACAATAATTGCAGGACTAATTGGAGCTACGATTAGTATTATATTACTAAAAGGTGTATTTAAGTCATTACATGTATTAAAAAAGACAAATGATTAGTATAAGTGAGAAAAAAATTTTGATATTTAGTAATACTGTAGAAGGTCCTACTGAGTTTAGAGAATTATCATTATCATTCAATGAAATGGCAAAACATTTAAAAAGAAAAGTTTTGATTCATTAGAAGAAAGTGAAAAAGAAAAAAATCTCTTATGATAGCCCAGTTATCTCATGATATAAAAAAACTCCTATAACTTCAATTCAATCAACTGCGGAAGGAATGTTAGACGGAATAATAAAGGAAGAAGAATATAAATATTATCTAGAAACAATTTGTCGACAAACGACAAGATTGAATAAACTTGTTGAAGAATTAAATTATTTAACATTAAGTGTAAAAAGATACTAGTGAAGATGATAAAAAAATGAAACAATATTTTTTTAGATAAATTATTGATTGACTGCATGTCAGAGTTTAAGTTGAGAGCAGAAAAAGAAAAAAAGAGATATCTATATTAAAGTTATTCCTGAGAAATGCTAAAATAGTAAGTAATTACAATAAAATTCAAAAGAATTATCGTGAATTTAATAGGTAATGCATTTAAGTATTCACCAAGCGGGACAAAAAAATAGAAATAGTTGCCGAAATAAAAAAATCAAGAATTATCTATTTCTATAATTGATGAAGGTTGCGGTATAAAAAGAAGAAGAGATTGATAATATTTTTAAAAGATTATATCGTGTTGAAAGCATCAAGAAATATGAAAACAGGTGGTTATGGCTTAGGTTTGGCAATAGCGAAACAGTTAGCCTTACAAATAAATGGAGACATATTGGTAGAAAGTGAATATGGTAAAGGAAGTAAATTTCACTTTTAAAAATTAATTGTTAATACACTGAGTATACAAGGAAATCTTTGAATCAGATTTATTATTTTGAAAGAATAATTGGAATTAGATTTTTTTAGGAATTTTTCAATATAAAAACATACAAATTTTTTTAAATTTTTGACAAAATAAATTTTTTTCACGGTATAATGAAAAAAATCTACTGAGGAAAAATAAATATGGCAAATTCAAAAGTATATTACACGTCTTAAGCGCTCAGAAGGGCAACTAAGAGGGATTCAAAAAAATGATAGAAGAAGAGAGATTGTATTGATATAATAACTCAATTAAGTGCAGTTCGTTCAAGTGTTGATCGTGTTATTGAGTTACTAATAACAGAAAATCTTATGGAATGTATTAATAATCCTTTAGAAAAATCCTGTAGAACAGAAAAGAAAAAAATAGAAAAAAAGCTATAAAAATATAGTAAAGAGTAAATAGTTTAAAAATAATAAAAAGCCTTGTTCCTGAATAATCTTAGGAACAAAGGCTTTTTTTGATGATGTATTAATTTTTATATTAAAGAGAATTTAATATAGTAAAAAAATTGGTTGTTTTTATTGTTTAATATTTTTACTTTGTTTCTCCAGGCCAATTATTCATACCACCTTCGATATTTATTATATCGAATCCTTGAGCCTCTAAAAAAATCATATGCCCTAGCTGAACGTCCACCTGCTTGACATATTACATAGTATTTTTTTGATTTTCTATCTAATTTAGTGAAATCTATACCAAGACTACTCAAAGGAAAAATTTTTTTAGCAGAAGGTATATGACCTACTTCGTACTCGTGATTTTTCTCTTACATCGAGAATCATAAGTTCCTCATTATTATACTTTTCATAAAAAAATCTTGCATTGAAATATTATTTTTCATGATCTCTTCCTTTCAATATTAGTAATTTTTAGACTATTTTTCCTCTCCATGCATGACATACCGCCTTGGATATTAATAACATCGTAGCCTTTCTTTTTTTAGTTTTTTTGCTGCAAGTTTGCTTCTAGCTCCAGAGTGACAAATAACATATACTGTTTTTATCTGTTATTGGAGTAAATTGACCAATCTTTATTAAGTGGAACATTTTTTTGCATTTTTTTATATGTCCTCTTTCGAAATTCACCAGGTGTTCTTACATCTATTAATTGAATATTTTTCTTTAAGTTTTTGTTCTAGTTCGATAGTAGAAATACTAGCTACTTTTTGTGAATAAATAAAACATATATAATATACCTCCTGATATACCCTTATAGGGTATATTAAATCATGAGGTAGATGAATTGTCAAGAATGTTGATTATAATCAGAAAAATCAAAAACTAGCTTATGAATTATTTTTAAAACAAAGATGATTTAGAAATTTTAATTTATAGTTCCTAACTTCTAACTAGAATAATATTTCTGTAATTTTTAGTTTGAAATTTTTTATTAACAGCTAGTAAAAATAGTATATGAGCAGTTAGTATTAAATATAAAAAGAAAATTTTTAGGAGGGATAAGATGTATATAAATGAGTTTAAAAACTGATCAAGAAAGTACGTATGTTTTTCTTGTTGGATAATGTAGTAAGAGGAATAGCTACTAGTGGTAAACCTTACTTAACATTATATTTAAAAAGATAAAACCGGATCCATTGATGGAAAAAAATTTGGGAAGTTAAAGAAGAAGATACTGAAAATTTAAAAAGCTGGAATTATGGTATTTATAGAAGGAACTGTTTTTAGATTATAGAGGAAATTACAGCTTAAAAATAAAAAAATTATAGATTAGCAAATGATAATGATTCAATAGATATTCAAGATTATATTCAAACAGCTCCCATTATCAAAAAGAAAGTTATGATTAGCGAATTAAATGATTTTTTTAAAAAGAAATTAGTAATCAAAAAAACTAAAAAGCAGTTACGATAGAATTATTAAATAAATATAAAAAAACAATTTGTTAGTTATCCAGCTGCAAAATCAATGCACCATGATTTCTATTCAGGTTTAATCTATCATACAATTACAATGTTAAAAATTGCTAAAAGCATTATTAGAAATTTATCCATCTTTAAATAAAGATTTATTATATAGTGGTATAATTTTTACATGATTTAGGAAAAAAACTATAGAGCTAAGTGGTCCGATAGGTACTTCATATACTTTAGAAGGGAGATTATTAGGACATATCGTTATTATGAGCGATGAAGTTTCTAAAAACAGCGGAGAAACTAGGTATAGAGGGTGAAGAGATTATACTACTTCGTCATATTATACTTGCTCATCATGGGAAAATATGAATTTGGTTCACCAAAAATTACCTATGGTAAAAGAGGCAGAAATTATTAATTTTATAGATAATATTGATGCTCGTATGATGATGTTCGATAAAAACTTATCAAATGTAGAACCAGGAACTTTTAGTGATAAGTTATTTGGTTTAGAAGGTCGACATTTCTATGTACCTACATTTGATGTTAATGAAAAATAAATAATTAGGAGAATTTAAGGAAAATATTATGAATAAGACAGTTAAATATATATTAGGTTTTGTAGCTATTTTTTTGTGGCTGCAGTAATTTGTGTTTTTGGTATTATTAAGTATGAGGAATCAAAGGAAAGCTTCAACTACTAATAATAGTGAAAATTTAGGCAGTGTAGATGGTAAAAAAATTTAGATAAAGGAAACTACAGTAGTTGTAGAGAAAATACGTACTATTACAGATTTAGATTCATTAAAATCTGAATTGAATTTATCTCAAGAAACTATAGCTGAGTTGAAAAAAACTTTTGCTCCCAACAGTTAGTTATTCAGTAGATAGCAGCAATGGAGGCACTAAAATCTACCTAAGACAAGGTGGACATATTTCAACAATAAAGATTGTAGGAAAAAAATGAATTAATAGGTGCATATGATGTAAAAGATGGGAAATTAACACCTGTCAGTGAAGATCTTAAAAAAAGTTTCATCAAAAATAGATGCTAATAAAGCTAAAATGGACTGACTTTAAATTTAAAAAAATACTAATCATAATAAATCTGCAGCAAAAAGAAATTATGAAAAAAATATTTCTTCGTAACTCATGGAGGAAGAAAAGTTAGAGCCAGTAGCATTATTTGGTTATCTAGTTGATATAGATAAAAAAATGTCACTGTTAGTGGTAAAAGATTATCATGTAACTAAAATGTCACTAGCTGAGTTAACAGATGTTTATAATACAGCATATAAGGATACATATAGTGCAGATGATGTATATAAAGATGTACAATCACTGAAAAAAATATAAAATATAGAGAAGTAGATGATAGTTATTCAGGTAATGAAGATAAGTATAATAATTCTCTTGTGTTAGGAGAAACAGTATTCTTTAAAAAAAGATAAAGTTTATATAACAGGAATGGGAGGAATTGGAGGAGCAACTCAATATACTCCTACTGAGGAAAAGTAGTTGGACTACTCGAAGGCGATAGATTAATAATTCCAATTAAGAATTCATCTACAAATAGTATTGCAGGGAAATACATATTACGTTTAAAATGATAAGCAATATAAAGGTGGAGAATCTCGTTCTAAATACTATATAGAGAGTATAGAACTGAAACTAATATGTTAGATATAAATAATAAAAGTAGCTTTAGTAGTTTGTTCTAATGGTAAAAGCTCGAGAAGATAAAATTAAATTAGATAAATTAGAAGAAAGTATTAAAAAGTCTAGGCTTAGTTCCTGTTTATAGTAATTATCTATATAAAGATGAAATTTGGTAGAAGTGCTAGTTCTGAAAATACGTAGTGAAGAACTTATGAGATTCTTTTACTGATAAAAAGTATAAAAGGCAATTTTTTTGATATTTCTGGCGGAGATCTTTCTAATGAAATATTAGATTATTTAGACTATGATATTATTAAAAAAAATATTAAACCATTTTTTTGGATATAGTGATTTAAGTGTGGTACTAAATGCAATAACGGCTAAAACAGGAGAACCTACTTATTTATACCAAGTATTGAATATTATCAGGAAATGAGATATAAGAAATAGATTTGAAAAAAACAGTGTTGTATAATGAACCCAGATTTAATAAATATATCATGGGAATTTTTTTCAAGGTGAAGAAATTAGTGGGATAGTTGCAGGTGGAAATATTAGGTGTTTTTCTTAAACTAGCAGGCACTCAGTATTTTTCCAGATTTAGAAAAATAGAGTATTATTTTTTTAGAAGGACTAGGTACAACAGTAGAAACATTAATTACTCATCTAACTCAATTAAAACAAATGGGTGTTTTTTTGATAAAATTTCAGGTTTATTACTTGGAACTTTTACTAATATCGAAAAAAATATAATAAAAATGATATTTATAGTATAGTCAAAGATTTTTATAGATAAAGATTTACCAGTAGCTAAGACAAGTGAAGTAGGGCATGATATAAATTCTAAAAATGCTTACTATAGGTGGTAGAATAAATATAAAAAAACTTTCAGGGTAGTTAAATTACTCTGAAAGTTTTTTTCTATTATTATAGGTTATACCATTTAGAAATAGCTTGAGTACCATTAGTATTTCTTACTTCTTCTTCTAATTCATTATATAGTTTATAAGCTACTTCTAATCCTGGTAGTGTAATATTCATTTTTTCACATTCTTCAAGTGCTAGACGCATATCTTTTATAAAGTGATGAACAAAGAAACCAGGTTTAAAATCATTTTTAAGAATTCTTGGTCCATAAGATGTCATGAGAAGCTTCCTCCTGAACCTGTTGAAACAGTTTTGAAGAAATCTTCTAAATCAAGACCCACCTCTTTAGCAAATTTAAAACTTTCTGCAACGGAAATCATAGTAGTGGCAATAGCTATTTGATTTGCTAATTTAGCATATTGTCCTTTTCCAGCTTCTCCAAAATAAGTAATGTTTTTTCCTAAATGTTTAACAAGTGGAAGAACTTTTTCTTCATAAACTTTTTTATCACCACCAACCATTATTGACAAAGTACCATTTTTTGCACCAATATCACCACCTGTAACAGGTAGGTCTAAAGCGCTAGCCCCAACTTTAGCAAATTCTTCACTGATTTTTTTAGCAATAGTTGGCGAAGAAGTTGTCATATCAACAAATACTTGCCCTTCTTTAGCAGTAGTAATTAAACCATCATTCCCTAGATAAACACCTTCAACATCTTTAGGATATCCAACCATTGTAAAAATAACATCTGCATTAAGTGGGGCATCTTTTATCTCAGTAAGTAGCTTGGCACCACGTTTAACTAAATTTTCTGTTTTTGATACTGTACGATTATAAACATAAAGTTCGTGCCCTGCATCCAGCAGATGACCAGCCATACTTTCTCCCATAACACCTGTACCAATCCATGCAATTTTCATAATGAGATCCTCCGATTATTTATATTATATTTTTAATTATATCATATATTGGAAAAATATGTTATAATAATTTAGGTAATAAAGACATTTAGGAGGTAGCTTTGAATAAAGATAAAATAAGAGAATTTTTTTTATGTACTAGACCGCATAGTTTTCCAGCAGCAATAGCACCTGTATTATTTGGGACAACATATGGGTTAGTATATAGTAATGATGTTTCATATTTGAAGTTTTCTTTATTTCTTATAGCGTGTTTACTTATACAAGCAGCAACAAATTTATTTAATGAGTATTTTGATTATAAACATGGATTAGATAAAAGTAGATTCTGAAGGTATTTCAGGTTCAATTGTAAAAAGGTAAGTTAAGTGCAAAAAGAAGTGATGAACGGAGCAATATTACTTTATATGGTTTCGTTAATTCTTGGTATAATATTAACATTAATGACAAGTTATTATATTTTTTTAGTAGGTATAATATGTATGTTAACAGGTTATTTTTTTATACAGGTGGTAAGTATCCTATAGCGTATTCTCCTTTTTGGAGAGATTGTTTCTGGATTATTTATGGGTACAATTATTATTACGCTAGCTTTTTTTATTTTCAAACAGGGATATGTTAATATTGATATAATATTAGTGTCATTACCGATATTTTTTTAATGATAGCGGCTATATTATTGGCTAACAACATCCGAGATTTAGAAAATGATAAAGAATCGGGTAGAAGAACATATGCTATATTAGTAGGTAGAGATAATGCTATTAAAACATTAGCAGCTAGTTTTTGTTTTAGTATACTTTATTGAATATAATTTTTTTCAATTACTAAATATGGATCGATATCGTATTTATTAGTACTTGTAACAGTACCATTAGCTATAAAAAAATAATAAAAAGGCTTTCAAAAAGCTAACAATAATAATAAAACAATGGCACCATATATGCTATTGACAGCAAAATTAACAATTTTTATAGGATTTATAATGTCATTAGCAAATATAATAAATATAATTTTAAAATAAATTAAACTTGTCAACTTTTTTTGTTGACACCAGACGATAAAAAGATATATAATAAATAATGTGTTTATGAGGTGATATTTAATGAAATGGTTAAGATCTTCGTTATTCAAAAAAATAATAGTGATACTTTTTGTTTTTTTGAAGAAAAAAATAAATGTTAATGTAGGACACTACGATAATTCTCTTAAAGATATTAGAGATGTTGTTGTTAGTGGTAAATTAACTCGAGGTGGCCAAGATAAAATATATGCCGATCTATTAATTAAAGGAAATTTCGAAATGATTTCAGGGAAAACATTAAAAAAATGTTATAGTACCTTTTTGAAATCGAAGAGAGAAGAATATGTCGATAAATCTCTTTTTATGGGAGAAGATGTATTCGACGTTAATTTAATGGATATGTATATAGATCTTACATCTTTAGTACATGAGCTTATAATTTTAAATATTCCAATTACAACTTCACAAGATGAAGAAGAGTTGGAGATGGTTTCCGGTAATGACTGGGAGTTGGTTTCTGAAACTGATTTAACAGAAGTTAAGGAGAAGAAAGAATCACCATTTGCAGCCCTTAATGGTTTATTTAAAGAAGAATAAGAATTATTTAAAATAATTGGAGGAAATTAACTATGGCAGTTCCTTTTAGAAGAACATCAAAAAAACAGCTAAAAAGAAAAAGAAGAACTCACAAAAAAACTATCTGCACCATCAATTTCTATCGATGCAACAAGCGGTAACTATGTAATGGGTCACCGTGTTGATAGAAAAACTGGTATGTACAAAGGTAGACAAGTTCTAGACGTTAAATAATTTAAATATTACCAAAAGCTTAAGGAGGTGTCCTTAAGCTTTTTTTATAATTAAAAAAAGAGGTATGGTTAAGGCCATACCTCTTTT